>OLOX01004207.1_pt1 | contig 10060 bp, 10 predicted proteins | sample 1672091 | NCBI WGS metagenome assembly OLOX01 (sample SAMEA3136644, study PRJEB25190) | human gut metagenome | reverse complement strand
GGGCAAAGCCCCATATCCAAAAATGCTTAGACATTTGTTTCTCGAAATGTTCGGTGGAAGCTTGACAGCCCTTTTGTCTATGGCGGAAAATGCTAAAAACGGGGGCATTTCCCGCTTTTCCTGATCTTTTCCCTTTTTTTACACGTCTGCGCTTTTTGATTTTACACATCGGTTTTACAATAACCTCGTTCTCAGATGAGGACGAAAAAAATCCCGACATTCACTCAAAGAACGTGAAGAAAGAGGAGAAAATCAACATGAACAAGATTGCCAAAATCGCGGCGCTGGCCGCGCTTGCCCTGACCTGTGTGACCTCGACCGCCTGCGCGGATTTCAGCGCGGACAAGTCCATCACCGTCATCTCCCGTGAGGAGGGCTCCGGCACGCGCGGCGCGTTTGTCGAGCTGACGGGCGTGGAGCAGAAGATCGACGGCAAGAAGGTCGATATGACCACCGACGACGCGCAGATCACCAACAACACCGCCGCCATGCTGATGACCGTCGCGGGCGACACGCAGGCGATCGGCTACGTCTCCCTCGGCTCGCTGAACGAGACGGTGAAGGCCGTGAAGATCGAGGGCGTTGAGGCGACGGCGCAGAACGTGGCCGACGGCAGCTACAAGATCGCGCGCCCGTTCAACATCGCCTACAAGGCGGACGGCCAGAGCGACCTTTCCAAGGACTTCATCGCCTACGTGATGAGCGCCGAGGGTCAGGCAATCATCAATGAGAACGGTTATGTCGGCAGCAGCGACGCGGCGGCCTATGCGGCCAACGGCGCGAGCGGCAAGCTGGTCGTCGGCGGTTCTTCCTCCGTGTCCCCGGTGATGGTGAAGCTGATCGAGGCCTATAAGGCGGTCAACGCGAACGCGGACATCGAGCTGCTGACGAGCGATTCCACCACCGGCATGACCTCCGCCATCGAGGGCACCTACGACATCGGCATGGCCTCCCGCGAGCTGAAGGAGGACGAGGCGGCGGCGCTGGCGCATCAGGCCATCGCGATGGACGGCATCGCCGTGATCGTCAATCTGGAAAACCCGACGGAGGATATGACCGTCGAGCAGATCGCTTCCATCTTCCTCGGCGATGCGACGAAGTGGAATGAGATGGTGAAGTAAAGAAACATCCTTCCACTGCCGAGGCGGTTCCCTGAGGGGGATGGCGCGGCAGTGGAATTTTTTTGCGGGTGATGATATGGAGCGAAGCTACAAAAAACGGGCGCTGCTGGAGCGCGTGATGGAATATGTCTTTCTGGCGGCGGCGTGCGTATCCGTGCTGTGCGTGGCGCTGATCTGCGCGTTTCTGCTGGCCAACGGCCTGCCCGCGATGGGGGAAATCGGCGTGCTGAAATTCCTTTCCGGCACGCGATGGAAGCCCGGCGCGGATATCTACGGCATTTTCCCGATGATTGTGGGCAGCGTATACGTGACGGCGGGCGCGCTGCTGCTGGGCGTGCCGGTGGCGCTGCTGACGGCGGTTTATCTGGCGTTCTTCTGCCCGAAGGGGCTGTATCGCGTGCTCAAGCCCGCGGTGGAGCTGCTGGCGGGGATTCCGTCGGTGGTCTACGGTTTTTTCGGCATTGTGGTGCTCGTGCCCGCGGTGCGCGCGCTCGGCGAAAGATGGGACGGCAGCGGCAACGCGATGCTCACCGCGTCGATCCTGCTGGCGATGATGATTCTGCCGACGATCATCGGCGTGGTCGAGCCCGCGCTGCGCGCCGTGCCGACGAGCGATTACGAGGGCGCGCTGGCGCTGGGCGCGACGCACGAGCGCAGCGTGTATACCGCCGTCGTGCCCGCCGCGAAGAGCGGCATTCTGGCGGGGATTGTGCTGGGCGTGGGGCGCGCGATGGGCGAGACGATGGCCGTCATCATGGTGGCGGGCAACCAGCCGCGCATGCCCAAGGGCATTTTGCAGGGTGTGCGCACGCTGACGGGCAACATCGTCATCGAGATGGGCTACGCGACCGGGCTGCACCGCGAGGCGCTGATCGCCACGGGCGTGGTGCTGTTCGTGTTCATCCTGCTGATTAACCTATGCTTCTCCGCACTCAAGAGGGGGAAAAAGGCATGAGGCGATACAAAAACCATTTCGGTTCGCTGGTGCTGGCGCTGCTGACGCATCTGGCGGCGGCGGTGACGGTGCTGGTGCTGGGCTTTCTGGTGAGCTATGTGCTCGTTCGCGGCGTGCCGAACCTGCGGCCGGAGATGTTCGCGCTGACGTATACGTCGGAAAACCAGTCGATGCTGCCCGCCATCATCAACACCTGCACGATGACGCTGTTCTCGCTGCTGGTCGCGGTGCCGTTCGGCGTCGGCTCGGCCATCTATCTGGTGGAATACGCCAAAAAGGGGAGCAAAATCGTTTCGCTGGTGCGGGTGACGACGGAGACGCTTTCGGGCATCCCTTCGATCGTCTACGGCCTGTTCGGCATGCTGTTTTTCTCGGGCAAGCTGCATTTTGGGTACTCGATGCTCTCCGGCGCGCTGACGCTGTCGATTATGATTCTGCCGCTGATTATGCGCACGACGGAGGAGGCGCTGCTCTCCGTGCCGGATATGTACCGCGAGGGGAGCTTTGGGCTGGGCGCGGGGCGGCTGCGCACGGTGGCGCGCATTGTGCTGCCCACGGCCATCCCCGGTATTCTCTCAGGCGTGATTCTGGCCATCGGGCGCATTGTGGGCGAAACGGCTGCGCTGATGTATACCTCCGGCACGGTGGAGCGAATCGCCGGACTGACGAAATCGGGCAGCACACTGGCGCTGCACATGTACATACAGGCCTCCGAGGGCTTTACACCGAGCAGGCGTATGCCACGAGCGTCGTTTTGCTGGCGCTGGTGCTGCTCATCAACCTCGGTTCCTCGCGGATTGCGAAAATGATGATGAAAGGCAGGGAATAAAGCCCTATGGCCGATGCATTTACCGTCAAAGACATGGAGCTGTATTACGGCAGCTTCCATGCGCTCAAAAACGTCAACCTGAATATCGCGTCGGGGGAGATCACCGCGTTTATCGGCCCTTCCGGCTGCGGCAAATCCACGTTCCTCAAGAGCCTGAACCGGATGAACGATCTGGTGGAGGGGTGCCGGATCACGGGCGACATCCGCCTGATGGGCGAGGACATCTACGACAGGAACATGGACGTCAGCGTGCTGCGCCGCCGGGTGGGCATGGTCTTTCAAAAGCCGAACCCGTTCCCGATGAGCGTATACGACAACATCGCCTACGGCCCGCGGACGCACGGCGTCAAGAAGAAGGCGGAGCTGGATGAAATTGTGGAAAAGAGCCTGCGCGACGCGGCGATTTGGGATGAGCTCAAGGATCGCCTGAAAAAAAGCGCGCTCGGCCTTTCCGGTGGCCAGCAGCAGCGGCTCTGCATCGCGCGCGCGCTGGCGGTGAAGCCGGAGGTGATTCTGATGGACGAGCCGACCAGCGCGCTCGACCCGATTTCCACATCCAAGATCGAGGATCTGGTGACGGACATCAAAAAGGAATACACCATCGTGATGGTGACGCACAATATGCAGCAGGCCGTCCGCGTTTCGGATACGACCGTGTTCTTTCTGCTGGGCGAAATCATCGAGAGCGGCGCGACCGGGCAGATGTTCTCCGTGCCGAAGGACAAGCGCACGGAGGATTACATCACCGGCCGGTTTGGCTGAGGAGGAAAAAAGCATGACGAGCCGAAAATATTACGATATGGAGCTGCAAAAGCTGAACGGGGCGCTGCTTGAAATGGGCGAGATGATCCGCATGGCCATCAGCGGGGCGGTGGCGGCGCTGCTGGAGCACGACCACGACCGGGCGCGCTCGATCATCGTCTACGACGAGGAAATCGACAAGCAGAACCGGCAGATCGAGCAGCAATGCTACAGCCTGCTCCTGTCGCAGTAGCCGGTGGCGGGCGACCTGCGCATGGTCTCCGCGGCGCTGAAGATGACGACGGACATGGAGCGCATCGGCGACCACGCGGCGGATATCTCCGAAATCGAGCTGATGCTGGAAAAGCTGCCGACGCTCAACTGCAAGATGATTCGGCAGATGGCGACGGAAACGAGCGTGATGCTCATCAAGAGTCTGGAGGCCTTCGCCCAGCGGGACAGGGTCAAGGCCGAATGGGTCATCGACCGGGACGACGTGGTGGACGACCTGTTTGATGCGGTGAAGGGCGAGCTGATCGGGGCGATCCGCCAAAACGCGGACAACGGCGAGACGGCGACGGATTTGCTGATGGTGGCCAAATATTTTGAGCGCATCGGCGACCACGCGACCAACATCGCGCAATGGGCGATTTTCGCCATGACCGGGGAAATGCCGAAGGATTGAGGAAACTCCCTCAGTCAGCTTCGCTGACAGACCTTCGGCGTTCTGCTTGCCTGTTTCCCGCACAGCGGGCGGCAAGCTCCACGCCCTCAAGGAGGGAGCTCCTTTTGGAAAAGATAAGAGACTTTTTGGGATAACAGATCTCTCCTTTTATAAGGGACGTTTGAAATTGTCACCGCCTCGGTGCGGATTCAGATGGTAAAAACGCAGAAAGAAACCCATTTTTCCCGCTTAACTCAAATTTTACACAGTGTTGTTTGCCGTTTTACAATGGATTGTTAAGATGGGAATGACCACAACGTTGTGATAAATAGAGGAGAGAAAAGCGGATGGGTATGACAAACGCGCTGAATTTACTCTGCGGCCTTGCGCTGTTTTTGTATGGTATGCACGTGATGGGCGAGGGGCTGACCCGCGCTTCCGGCGGCAGGCTGGAGGGAATTCTGGAAAGCCTGACCAAGAGCAAGATCAAGGCCGTGCTGCTGGGCGCGGGCGTGACGGCGGTGATCCAGTCTTCGTCGGCGACGACGGTGATGGTGGTCGGCTTTGTCAATTCCGGCATCATGCGCCTCTCGCAGGCGGCGGGCGTGATTATGGGCGCAAACATCGGCACGACGATCACGAGCTGGATTCTGTCGCTGACGGGGCTTCAGGGCGACAGCCTGCTGCTGACGCTGTGCAAACCGGCGACGTTCACGCCGGTGCTGGCGTTTATCGGCGTGTGCCTGCTGCTCTTTGCCAAGGGCGATAAAAAGCACGACGCGGGCAGCATTATGATCGGCTTCGCCGTGCTGATGACCGGCATGGAGATGATGAGCAGCGCGGTCAAGCCGCTGGCGAACGTGCCGGAATTTACGAACCTGCTGCTGATGTTCACCAACCCGATTCTGGGCGTGATTGCGGGCGCGCTGCTGACGGCGATCATCCAGTCGTCCTCCGCCTCCGTCGGCATTTTGCAGGCGCTGTGCGTGACGGGCGCGGTGAAATACAGCGCGGCGCTGCCGATCATCATGGGTCAGAACATCGGCACCTGCGTGACGGCGCTGATTTCTTCCGTCGGCGCGAGCAAGAACGCCAAGCGCGCGGCGCTGATTCACCTGTATTTCAACATCATCGGCACGGTGCTGTTCATGGTCGTGTTCTACGCCATCAACGCGGTGTTCCCGTTTGCGTTTATGGATAGCGCGGCGAACGCGGCGGGCATTGCCGTCATCCATACGACCTTCAACATCATCGCCACGGTGGTGCTGCTGCCGTTCTCCGGTACACTGGAAAAGCTGGCGACGCTCACCGTGCGCGACAACGACACGGTGGAGCGCATCGACGACTTCCAGCTTCTTGACGAGCGCTTCCTCTCCAACCCGGCGTTCGCGGTGGAGCAGTGCAAGGTCGTCACCGACCGCATGGCCGAGCTGACCCGCGAGGCGATTTTCGACGCGATTAACCTGATTGACGGCGGCGGATATACGCAGGAGATGGCGGATCGCGTCGAGGCGCTGGAAACCAAGATCGACCGCTACGAGGATAAGCTGGGCACGTACATGGTCAAGCTCTCCCGCGCCAAGCTCTCCCGGAAGGACGGCCACACGCTCTCCCTGCTGCTGCACAGCATCAGCGATTTCGAGCGCATCAGCGACCACGCGGTCAACCTGATGGATTCCGTGCAGGAGATGCACGACAAGAAAATGAGCTTTTCCAGCGCGGCGGCGGGCGAATTGCACGTTTTTGCCGACGCGGTGCGCGATATCGTCAATCGTTCATTTGACAGCTTCCTGCATGATGATGTAAAATTGGCAAAGACGGTGGAGCCGCTGGAGGCGTGCATCGACGACATCAACGTGAACGTCAAATCCCGTCATATCGAGCGGCTGACCACCGGCCAGTGCACCATCGAGCTGGGCTTCGTGCTGACCGATATTTCCACCAACTTCGAGCGCGTATCCGACCACTGCTCCAACATCGCGGTGTATCAGATTCAGGTGCCGAAGGACGAATACGACACGCACGAATACCTGCAAAACGTCAAGCATCAGGAGCACGCGGAATTTGACCGTGAGGAAATGGCCTACGAAAAGCGGTATCGCCTGCCGGACGTGGCCAAAGCGCAGACGGCTGAGGCTGGAGAATAAAAAAGATGATTTACATTGTCGAGGATGACCGCAACATTCAGGAAATCGAGCTTTTTGCGCTCAAAAACAGCGGCTATCAGGCCGTCGGTTTTGAAACGGCCAAGGATTTTTACAAGGCTCTTTCCGAAAAGCTGCCGGAGCTGATTCTGCTGGATATCATGCTGCCCGACGAGGACGGTCTTTCCATCCTCAAAAGCCTGCGCACCCGCGCGGACACGCAGAAGATCCCTGTGATTCTGGTGACGGCCAAATCCACGGAGATCGACAAGGTGAAGGGGCTTGACGGCGGCGCGGACGATTATATCGCCAAGCCGTTCGGCGTGATGGAGATGATCGCGCGCGTAAAGGCGCTTCTGCGCCGCTCCGGCGGGGCGGAGGAGAGCCTGATGACCTGCGGCAATGTGACCCTCGACAGCGAAAAGCGCATGGTGTATGTGGATGGCAAGCCGGTGGAGCTGACCTATAAGGAGTTTGAGCTGCTCAAGCTGCTGATGAAGAACCACGGCATTGTGATCTCCCGCGACGTCATCATGGAGCGCGTGTGGGATTCCAGTTTCGAGGGCGAGAGCCGCACCATCGACGTGCATGTGCGAACCCTGCGCCAGAAGCTCGGCGACGGCGGCGCGCTGATTAAGACCATCCGCAACGTCGGCTATATGGCGGAAGCAAAATAAAGTCTGGGAGGCCGGCGCGGAGCGACGGCCTCCCTTTGTATATACGGCGCGGGAAAACCCGCCGCCCTCCGAATGGAGAGATGAGCTGTGAAGAAAAAGATTTTTAAGTATTTCGCCTGCATGATTACCGTGGCCATTCTGGCGACGACGCTGCTGCTGTCCTGGGTGAACTATGAGATGTTCAAGGGGCGCGTCATGGACGATCTGGAGGCGTATGGGCGGATGTTCGCCGTTGAGATGAACGGCGAAGCGGAGACGCAGAGCGCGCTGCACAGTCTGGAGGAGGATATCCGCGTGACGCTCGTGCATGCGGACGGCACGGTCTATTACGATAACTTTGCCGATCCGAACGCGATGGATAACCACGCAGACCGACCGGAAATCCGGCAGGCGCTTGAAAACGGAAGCGGAAGCGATATCCGCAATTCCAGCACCGTCGATCAAAGCGCATTTTATTACGCCGTTCGGCTGAAAAACGGCGACGTGATGCGGCTGGCACAGGAGGCATCCAATATATGGAGCGTGTATTTCCGCTCCATGCCGCTCATCGTGCTGCTGGCGGCGGGCATGGCCTGCGTCAGCCTGTATCTGGCGCACCTGCTGACGGCGCGGCTGGTGCAGCCGATTGAGCGGATGACCGCCCACCTCAACAACGTGAGCGGCGTGGCGCGCTACCCCGAGCTGGAACCGTTTATGGATATGATCGAGCAGCAGCACGAGGAAATTCTGCGCAGCGCGAACATGCGCGTGGAATTTACGGCCAACGTTTCGCATGAGCTGAAAACGCCGCTGACGAGCATCTCCGGCTATGCGGAATTGATTGAAAGCGGCATGGCGCAGGGCGAACAGGCCAAGACGTTCGCGGCGGAGATTCACAAGAGCGCAAACCGCCTGCTGACGCTGATTAACGACATCATCCGCCTGTCGCAGATGGACGCCCCGATGCCGGATCTCAAATTCGAACCGGTGGATTTGGCGCAGATCGCAACCAACACGTTTGAACAGCTCGAAATGAGCGCGCGCAAGGCCGACGTCACGCTTCAGCTCGACGCGAAGCCCGCAATGGTCGAGGCGGACAGGCAGATGATGGACGAGCTGCTCTACAACCTCTGCGACAATGCGATTCGGTATAACGTGCACGGGGGCAGCGTGAAGCTGGAGGTTCGCCCGATTCGCGACAAGGTGATTGTCTGCGTGCAGGATACGGGCATTGGCATTTCGCCGGAAAATCAGGAGCATGTCTTCGAGCGGTTTTATCGCGTAGACAAGAGCCGGTCGAAGGCGACGGGCGGCACGGGTCTCGGTTTGGCGATTGTCAAGCACATCGCGGTGAAGCACAACGCGCAGATTGAGCTGGAGAGCGAATTGGGGCGCGGCACGAAGATTTCGGTGATCTTCGAGCGCTGCTTTAAGGGCTGAACGGAGGAAAAACGGCATGGTTACGTTTGAGGATATTCGAAATAACGCGGAGATTCGGACGTACATCGAGAAGGGGAACGAGAATCTGGGCGTTCTGGGCTTCACCAAACATTCGATCGGGCATGCGACGAAGGTATCCGACATGGCGGCGAGGATTCTGGAAGAACTGAATTACGACGCGAGAACGGTGGAACTGGCGCGCATTGCGGGCTATATGCACGATATCGGCAACTGCGTCAACCGCACCGACCACGCGCACAGTGGCGCGATCATGGCGATGACGATTCTGCGGAGCATGGGCATGGATGCGAAGGAAATCGCGGTTGTCATCGCGGCGATTGGCAACCACGACGAAAAGACGGGAACGGCGGTGGATGCGGTTTCCGCCGCGCTGATTCTGGCGGACAAGACCGACGTACGCCGAAACCGCGTGCGGGGACGGGATCGAACCAAATTCGACATCCACGACCGGGTCAATTTTGCGGCCATCAGTTCAGTGTTGCAGATGGATCGGGAAAAGCGGCAGATTACGCTGGATATCCAGCTTGACGACGAAATCTGTTCCGTGCTGGATTATTTTGAAATCTTTCTGGAGCGTATGCTGATGTGCCGCCGCGCGGCCGAGATGCTGGGATGCAGCTTCAAGCTCAAGGCGAACGGCTCGAAGGTTTTGTGATTTGAAAAAGGTAAAAAAGCAGGAAATGAATGGAAAAATTCACTTTTCAGACAAAAAGTTTCAAAAACCGTCAAAAAAAGTTCGAAAAAGGTATTGACAGAAGGACGGGACTGCGATATAATAACTGAGCTGTCAGCGCGAGCGACTAAGCCGAGCGGGCAGCGATGATCCTTGAAAACGATACAGAATCAAGAAGAACGCGAACTGCGATTTTCACGAGTCGCAGTTGAGAAAAGACAGTCAATTCGAGAATGAGTTTTGAACTTGGGAGCGATAGCTTCTAGGATTCAAAAGGATTAAACACGAGAGTTTGATCCTGGCTCAGGACGAACGCTGGCGGCGTGCCTAACACATGCAAGTCGAGCGAGGAATGACTGATAGCTTGCTACCGGTTATTTCTAGCGGCGGACGGGTGAGTAACGCGTGAGCAACCTGCCTTTATCAGGGGGATAACGCATCGAAAGATGTGCTAATACCGCGTAAGACCACAGCTTCACATGGAGCAGGGGTCAAAGGAGCAATCCGGATAAAGATGGGCTCGCGTCCGATTAGCTAGTTGGTGAGATAACAGCCCACCAAGGCGACGATCGGTAGCCGACCTGAGAGGGTGATCGGCCACATTGGAACTGAGAGACGGTCCAGACTCCTACGGGAGGCAGCAGTGGGGAATATTGGGCAATGGGCGAAAGCCTGACCCAGCAACGCCGCGTGAGGGAAGAAGGGTTTCGGCTCGTAAACCTCTGTCCTATGGGACGAAGGAAGTGACGGTACCATAGGAGGAAGCCCCGGCTAACTACGTGCCAGCAGCCGCGGTAATACGTAGGGGGCGAGCGT
>OLOX01004206.1_pt1 | contig 10069 bp, 5 predicted proteins | sample 1672091 | NCBI WGS metagenome assembly OLOX01 (sample SAMEA3136644, study PRJEB25190) | human gut metagenome | reverse complement strand
AAAATTACGGTAGACTTATGGAAAAGGTATCGCGTTTTGATAGAATTTCCCGGAGGGGGGGCACCTGCCCTTCAGGGGGGGTCAACCGGGTCCGAGGGGGGGCACTTGCCACAGGGGGGTTCAAAGTGAACGATTACTGATTTGCCTTTTCCTCCAGCGCACGGATACGGTCGGAGAGCGCATCGATTTTCCTCATGAGCATACGGAATACCTCTGCATACATTTTTGCATTCATTAATGCAGAATTCATGCTTTCCTGATCTGTCATACTAAGACGGATGGCGTCATCGCCAGCATAGCCATAAGCAGTCATCAGCCGCCCCTGAGCTATAACAACTGCCATATCGTTCAATGAAAAGCTCTCTTGGTGGCCCAGCGCGGCATAAAGCTGCTTGATGACCTGCACCTGAGTAGAGTATTGCGTTCCGGGATTTCTAAAACGTAGCATTCTTTCACCACTCTCAAATGTAGATAGTCATATTATGCTTCTTTGACCACGAAAAATCTACATTTAAAGGCCCACTTCGCAGGGGGCAATGTTGAATTTATCAGGTTCTCGCAGTATAATGACCACAGAAAACAATAAGTGGGTGAAAGCAATATGGCCGACGAAAAGAAAGTATGGGGAATTCACACACAGGATGATAGTCTTTTCCTACAAGGCAATGTGATTGCAATCGGATGGAAAGAGATGGGAGATTTATCTGTTCTCGCTCCAGACCGTGAATCGTTTAGAGACAAGTACCTTGCTGTGTTCCCTGATGCAAAAAAGGGCAGCGTTGCGACCAGTTCAGGTATGCTTTTCCGCTTTGTGCATGAGATGCAAATTGGTGATTACGTTGTATTCCCGTCAAAGACTGACAGAATGGTGAACATAGGTGTCGTGGAAAGCGAGTACCAGTATTCACCAGATGCAATAGAGTACAAACAGCAACGTAGTGTTAAGTGGATAAAACACCTGCCGCGCATGTCGTTTTCTCAGGGGGCTCTTTATGAGATCGGATCATTCATGTCACTTTTCACCGTGAAAAACTACGCGGATGAGTTTCTTTCTGCACTCGACAAGGGATTTAAAAAGAGCCTTCCAGAGGAAGATGAGAGCGTTGGTGCTACCGCAGAAGAAATAATCGAGAACACAAAGGATTTCATTCTCAAGGAAATCAGCCGCCAGCTAAAAGGGTATGATCTTGAAGAGTTTGTCGCGGACCTGCTGCAGGCCATTGGGTACCGTACAACAGTCTCCCCGCACGGTGGCGACAGCGGAATTGACATCACCGCCTATAAGGATGAGCTCCCGCCTCGAATCCTTGTCCAAGTTAAGAGTCAGGATGGGGATATAAAGGAAACGACCATTCAATCTCTCAAAGGCGCAATGCGTGAGGGCGATTATGGGTTGTTTGTCACTCTGTCCAACTACACGAAAAACGCGAAGAAGTATCTTGAAAGCACGCCGATTATTCGGGGAATCAATGGTACAGAACTGGTTGAACTCGTTTTGAAGTATTATGGCCAGCTTAGTGAGAAATACAGAAAAATGATCCCGCTGAAGATGGTTTACATACCCGTGACGCTGGACACGGACTCAAATTGAACGATTGCCCTCTGTGAGAACGATACCCCTCAAATTGAACAATACCCCTCTGTGAGAACGATTTGTCCGGGAGAGGGGTGCCGGGGACAGCCGAAAAGTAAAAATGCCGCTGCGGAAATAGCTCCGTAGCGGCTGCTTTTTTGTTGCCGGATACCGAAAAAGCCCTGAAATCAAGGGCTTTCGGGCAAAAAGAAAAGGTAGGCAATTTCTATCAAAATTACCTACCTTTTGTGGCGGAGAGTAAGGGATTCGAACCCCTGTGGCGTTGCCGCCTAACGGTTTTCAAGACCGCCCCGTTATGACCGCTTCGGTAACTCTCCAGATATGCAGATAGAGAAACAAGACGCCGAAATCGGCGTCTTGTCTTTGGCGGAGAAGGAGGGATTTGAACCCTCGCGCCGCTTATCACAGCCTACTCCCTTAGCAGGGGAGCCCCTTCGGCCACTTGGGTACTTCTCCAAGCCGAATTCCACACATATATGGACGCGCGGCCAGCGCGCTGCATTATAGTAGCATATTCGGCAGCGGATGTCAACTTGTTTTTTCGGTTGACAGCGGGCGAAAAATGCGCTATAAGTGTGCCTGAACAAAGGAGATACGTTTTATGCACTACACATCCATACTTTTTGACCTCGACGGCACGCTGCTCGACACACTCGGCGACCTGACCGCCGCCATGAACCGCACCCTCACCCGTCACGGCCTGCCGGAACGCACGCGGCAGCAGATGCGCGCCGCGCTCGGCAACGGGGCGCGGCGGCTGATGGAGCTGTCCGTGCCAGCCGGAACGGACAGTGCGCTGTTCGAAACGCTGCTGGCGGAATACAACGCCGACTACGCCGCCCACTGCCGCATCGAGACCGCCCCCTACCCCGGCGTTGACGCGCTGCTGCGGCAACTGCACGCGCAGGGGCGCAAGCTTGCCATCGTGTCCAACAAGCCGGACGAGGCCGTGCGCGCACTGCGGGCAGAATTTTTTGCGGACACCGTGCCGATCGCCGTCGGCGAGAAGCAGGGCATCCGCCGCAAGCCCGCACCGGACACGCTGCTGACCGCCATGGTGCAGCTCGGAGCCGAGCGCACGAGCACGGTCTACGTCGGCGATTCGGAGGTCGACATCGCCACGGCACGCGCGGCCGGTCTGCCGTGCATCAACGTGCTGTGGGGTTTTCGTGACCGGGACGTGCTCGAGCAAGCCGGTGCGCAGCAGTTTGCCGCCGACGCCGGCGAGCTTGCAAGACTGCTCGACTGAGCGAAAAAAATCCACCGACCTGCGAGGCGGTGGATTTTTTATACCGTTTTTGCGCGCTCAGTCCTTCTTTTTCATGAACTGACCGGCTGCGCGCATCATAAGGCGCTTGATACCGGCGGTCTCAAACTCTACCTCAAGCAGCGCGTCGCCGCCCATGGGCTTGACCGCTGCGACAACGCCGTCGCCAAACGCCTTGTGCACGACGCGGTCTCCGACGGCGAAGGCCGGGGCTGCACCGGACGCCGGCTTTGCCGCGGGCGGCGCCGGGCGCATGGGCGGCTTGCGGCGCGGCTCCGGCGCGGAGACCGTGTAGGCGCGCGGCTCGCTCCGGCGCGGCGGATACTGCTGCTGGTCGCGGCTGGGCTCGGAATAGCCATAGCCGTGCGGGACGTTGAGCTTTCGGATGTCCTCGTCCGGGATCTCCTCGACAAAGCGGGAGACGCGGTTGGCCGTCGTGCGGCCGAAGAGCATACGCTGGCGGGCGCACGTGAGGATGAGGTGCTCACGCGCGCGGGTGAGCGCGACGTAGCACAGGCGGCGCTCCTCCTCCATCTCGTCCGGCTCGCCGATGCAGCGCAGGCCCGGGAAGATGCCCTCCTCGCAGCCGATGATGAACACCGTCGGAAACTCCAAACCCTTGGCCGCGTGCATAGTCATGAGCGTGACACAGTCGGCAGACTGGTCATAGTTGTCGAGATCCGTATAGAGCGCGACCTCGTCGAGGAAACCCGCGAGCGTGGGGTTTTCGGCCTCCTTGGCAAAGGCAATGATGTTCGACTTGAGCTCCTGCACGTTTTCGATGCGCGCAGCGTCCTCGGCCGTATTCTTCTCCTCAAGGGCGCGGACATAGCCGCTGCGCTCCACGACCAGATCATAGAGCTCGTCCGGCGGCACGGTCTTGGCCTGCTCCTGCAGCTCCTCGATCAGGATGGCGAACTGGCGCAGACGCATCTGGCTGCGCTGCAGCTCGGGATAGGCGTCGGCGTGGCGGATGACCGAAAAGAGGCTCGTCTGCTGTTCGTGCGCGAGCTGCAAGGCCGCCTCGATCGTGCGCGCGCCGATGCCGCGGGCGGGCGTGTTGATGATGCGCGTCAGGCGCAGGTCATCGTCCGGCGTCTGGATGACGCACAGATAGGCCAGCATATCCTTGACCTCGGCACGGTCGAAAAAGCGCGTGCCGCCGATGATGCGGTACGGGATACCGTTGCGCTTGAAGGCATATTCGAGCTGGTTGCTCTGCGCGTTCATGCGGTAGAGCACGGCATGGTCGCGGAAGTTGATCCCCTGCCCGAAATCGTCCATGATCTTCGCGGCGATATAGCGCGCCTCGTCATTCTCGTTCGTGGCACAGTAGAGCGTGAGCGGGTCGCCGGCGTCGGCCTTTGTCCAGAGCGTTTTGCCCTTGCGGCCGGTGTTGTTGGCGATGACGTGATTGGCGGCATCGAGGATGCGGCCGGTGCTGCGGTAGTTCTGCTCGAGGCGGATGGTGCGCGCGTGCTTGTACTGCTTTTCAAAATTGAGGATGTTCTCGATCGTCGCGCCGCGGAACTTGTAGATGCTCTGGTCATCATCGCCGACGACGCAGATGTTGCCCCAGCCGTCCGCAAGCAGCGCTGCGAGCTGGTACTGGAGATTGTTCGTGTCCTGATACTCGTCGATGAGGACATAGCGGAAGCGGCGCTGCCAGTGCTCGCGCACGTCCGCATGCTCGTCGAGCAGGCGCACGGTGTTGTAGATCAGGTCGTCAAAGTCCATCGCCCCGGCGGAAAACAGGCGCTGCCAGTAGGCCTGGTATATCTCGCCGATGCGGATATTGCGCGGGTTGTGCGTGGCCTGTGCGCGCGCAAGGTACTGCTCGGGCGTGATGCCGGCATCCTTGGCGCGGCTGATCTCCGTGAGCACGGCGCGGTTCGGAAACGCCTTTTCATCGAGGTTCATCTCCTTGATGATGCGCTTGACGACCGCCAGACTGTCCGACGTGTCATAGATCGTGAAGCTGTTGGGATAGCCGAGCTTGTCCGCGTCCCGCCGCAGGATGCGCACGCACGCGGAGTGGAAGGTCGAGGCCCAGATATCCGCCGCGCACCAAACGGGCGATAACTACCGAGCATCCGCTCAATACGCTCCTTGAGTTCATCCGCCGCCTTGTTCGTGAAGGTGATGGCGATGATGCGCCACGGTTCGACCGGCTCGACCGCCGCCGCCCTGCGCGCACGCCGCCGCTCGTCCGGCGTCAGATCCGTGCGCTCGAGCAGCGCGAGGTCCTCCTCCGTCGCCCATTCGGGCACTTCGTCCGTGTCCGCGCCGCGGCCGTACTGAATGAGATTTGCGATCCGGTGGATGAGCACCGTGGTTTTACCGCTGCCGGCTCCGGCCAGCAGCAGCAGTGGGCCTTCCGTAGCCAGGACCGCCTGTCTCTGCATATCGTTCAGGTTCGCGAAGTCCGCCGCGATGAAGCGTCTGCGCGCCTGCACATACCGTTGTTCAAAAGTCAGTGTTGTAGTATTCATAGCGTTTGATTCTACCACATTTTCTCCCCCGAAACAAGGGGTGCGCGTCCCCGTGGACGCTTTTGCGCAGACACGTGCAAAAACCCGCCGCTCTCCGGTCGGAAAACGGCGGGTCTCCATTGGGGTTGGGGTCATTTCAAAATATCCTTCAGCTCGTGCATACCGTGGTTGGTCGTGACCACGACCACACGGTCGCCGAGCTCGATGGCGTCGTTGCCGGACGGGACGCGGCACTTGCCGCGCCGGATGATCGAGGCGACGAGTACGGAGTCCTTGAGCTTGAGCGCCTTGAGCGGCACGTCGAGAAACTGACTCTCGGCGCGCACGATGAACTCCAGCGCCTCGGCCTGACCGTCAGCCACCATGCGCAGCGTCTCCACGCCGCTGCTGTGCGCGGAATTCTCCATCCAGCGGACATACTCCACGATGCGGCCGGCCGTGACGTCCGCCGGCTGGATGATCGTCGTGAGGCCATACGATTCGGCAAGCTGGATGAAGTTGTCCTCATCGACCTTTGTGACGATCTTCGGCACATTCTCGTTGTAGGCGAACGAGGAGATGATGAGATTCGTCTCGTCCGACTCCGTGACCGTGACGAGTGCGTCCGCCGACGAGAGTCCCTCCTCGCGCAGCACATCCGGCTTTGTACCGTCGGCGCAGATGATGGTCGCCTCCGGCAGGAGTGTCTTCATGACGCGGCAGCGCGCCGGGTCGCGCTCAATGATCGTCGAGTGGATGCGCATCCTCGCCAGCTCCAGCGCCAGCCGCTCGGCGATACGACCGCCGCCGACAATGATGACGCTCTCAGCCTCATGGCGGAATTCGCCGATCTTACGAAATAGCTCATGCAGCTCATGCGGCGCGCCGACCACGGTGACATAGTCCCTGGCGGCGAGCACAAAATCGCCGTTCGGGATCGTCACGCTGCCCTCGCGCTCCACGGCACAGATCAGGATGCCCTCGCTGTAGCGGCTGCGAAAATCGTTCAGGCGCAGGCCATCGAGCTTACTGCCCTCACGCAGCTTGAACTCGACAAGCTCCACGAGCCCGTTTGCAAACGGCTCGACTTTTGTAGCAGCCGGGAAACGCAGCGTACGCGAGATTTCCTTGGCGGAGGTACGCTCGGGATTGATGGACAGGCTCAGCCCCAGCTCGTCCTGAAGCAGAACCACGTCCTGATAATACTCCTCGTCGCGCACGCGCGCGATCGTATGCGTCGCGCCGAGCTTGCGCCCGACCATGCAGCTGATGAGATTGGTCTCATCCGAGGTCGTTGCGGCGATGAGCAGATCTGCATCCGCAACATTTGCAATGCGCAGCTGGTCGACATTGGCACGCCCCTCGACCACGATCACATCCAGCGTGGAGGAAATATAAGCGGCACGCTCCGGGTCGCCCTCGACGACAGTGATGTCATGCCCTTCTGTCAGGAGCTGCTCCGCGATGGCATACCCCACGCGGCCAGCGCCCACGATCACAATTTTCATAGTCTACGCTCTCCAAGTATCATGTTCGGATCTCAGATCCGCGGGTCGAAATATTATAGCAGATATTCCCCCGCGTTTCAACAGCGAACACGTGAATTTCCAAGAGATTGGTTTGTGAATAAAGCGTAAAAAATCTGAAAAACCAACACACTGCCGCTTGACGAACGCCGGTGCTGCGCTTATCATAATAGCCTATACTTATTTAATCTGTAGAAAGGCCGCTGCGACACGCGGCATCCATATAAAGGAGCATCCCATCCATGCTGGAACTGAAACACATCACCAAGGTATACGAGGCCGGCACGACACAGGTCGAGGCGCTCAAGGGCATCGACATTGCCTTCCGCGAGAATGAGTTCGTGGCGATCCTCGGCCAGTCCGGCTGCGGTAAGACCACGCTGCTGAACATCATCGGCGGGCTCGACCGCTACACCTCCGGCGATCTCATCATCAACGGCCGCTCGACAAAGGAATACGACGACCGCGACTGGGATACCTACCGCAACCACTCCATTGGCTTTGTCTTTCAGAGCTATAACCTCATCCCGCACCAGAGCGTGCTGGCAAACGTGGAGCTTGCGCTCACGCTCTCCGGCGTCTCCGGTGAGGAGCGGCGCGCGCGCGCCGTCGAGGCGCTGGAAAAGGTCGGTCTGGGCGACCAGTTGGACAAAGCGCCGAACCAGATGTCCGGCGGCCAGATGCAGCGTGTGGCCATCGCGCGCGCCATCGTCAACAACCCCGATATTCTCCTGGCTGACGAGCCGACCGGCGCGCTCGACAGCGAGACGAGCGTGCAGATCATGAATCTGCTGCAGGAAATTGCAAAGGATAAGCTCATTATCATGGTCACGCACAACCCGGAGCTGGCGTCGAAATATGCCACGCGCACCGTGCGGCTGCTCGACGGCAGGATCGTCGGCGACGACAACCCCTGCACGGAGTCCGAGACGTCCGCGCCCGTGACCGTCAAGGTCAAGGAGCACACGTCCATGAGCTTTGCCACCGCCATGAGCCTGTCGCTGCACAACCTCATGACGAAAAAGGCGCGCACCCTGCTCACGGCGTTTGCGGGCTCGATCGGCATCATCGGCATCGCGCTCATCCTCTCGCTCTCGCACGGCTTCCAGTCCTACATCAACACCGTGCAGGAGCAGACGCTCTCGTCCTACCCGCTGACGATTGAGGCAAACCCCGTGGATATGTCCGGGATGCTCACGGCCATGACGGGCGCGAAGGACGACGAAAAGGACACACATGATCTCGACAAGGTCTACGCCAACACCGTCATGTACAGCATGCTCAACTCCATGGTCAGCAGCGCGACCGGCCAGTCGAACAACCTGCCGGCATTCAAGGAATACCTTGAAGACCCCGACAACAAGATCCATGACTACATCAGCGGCATCCAGTACACATACGACATGGGCTTTGCCGTCTACACCGAAGACCCGAACGGCACCGTCATCAAGGCCGACACGACCGAGCTGCTGCAAAACGTCATGAAGTCCATGTACGGCGGCGACTACACGGCCTACTTTAACTCCATGGGTGGGTTTTACTCCGGGTTCAACGTCTGGCAGGAGCTGCTGTCCGGCGAGGACGGCGCGCTCGTGAGCGCCTCGACACAAAACCAGTACGATGTGATCTACGGTACATGGCCGCAGAATTACAACGAGGTCGTCCTCGTTGTGGATAAGAACAATGAGATCTCCGACCTCACGCTCTACGCGCTCGGCCTCGAGAGCATGGACGACATCAGCAACGCCATGATGCAGTCCATGAGCAAAAAGCAGATCGACACGACGCAGGAAAGCTGGAGCTATGCTGACCTCTGCGGCCGCAACTTCAAGCTCATCCTCCCCTCAGAGGGCTACGTCGCCAGCGGCGCGGGCTACACGGATATCAGCCAGACGAGCGACGGCCTGAACCGGCTCTACCACAGCGACGATGTCGGCGTGCCGCTCAAGATCGTCGGCATCGTGCGCCCGGCCAAGGGCAGCGTGACCGGCAGCACCTACGGCGCGATCGGCTACACCTCCGCTCTGACTGACTATGCCATCGACCACGCCGACAACACCGAGATCATCCAGAAGCAGCTGGCAGACCCGGATGTGGACGTGTTCACGGGCTCCGCGTTCCCGAACGCCGCGACCGCCACGACCGATCAGAAAGTCGCTGCGGCACAGACCTATCTGAACAAGCTGAGTGTGGACGACCGTGCAAGCGTCTACCGCAAGTATATGACAACGCCGGATGACGCCACGCTCGACGCCGCGCTCACGCAGGCGATGGCAGGCTTTACCCGCGACAGAGCCAAGGAGATGGCTGACAACGGCATTTTCGAAGCCAGCGGCAAAACCGCGCAGCAGATGAAGGATATGATCGACGCCATGGACGATGAGACGTTCACACGCTTTTTCCGTCCGTATCTTCGCGCGATGCTGTCCATGCAGATGCAGCAGGAGACAGTCAAGTCCTACAGCGGCATGACCTCGCAAGAAATCGTCTCCGCCATCAACGCCAAAGGCATCAGCCGCAGCCAGTACGCTGACGTTTATGACAACTACGTTGCCTCCTCCGCCAGCGGCTCAACCTATCAAAACAATCTCAAAAAGCTCGGCTATGTCGACAAGGATTCTCCGAGTGCCATCAACATCTACGCCTCGAGCTTTGAAAACAAGGACCACATCTCTGACTGCATTGATGACTACAACACCGACAATCCGGACAATCAGATCAGCTTCACCGATTACATCGGTCTGCTCATGAGCAGCATCACGACGATCATCAACGCCATCAGCTACGTACTCATCGGCTTTGTGGCCATCTCCCTCGTCGTGTCGTCGATCATGATCGGTATCATCACCTATATCTCCGTGCTCGAGCGCACGAAGGAGATCGGCATCCTGCGCTCGATCGGAGCGAGCAAGCAGGATATCTCGCGCGTATTCAATGCCGAGACGATCATCGAGGGCTTCACGGCCGGTGTCATAGGCATCCTATGTACGCTGATCCTACTCATCCCCATCAACCTCATCGTACACCATCTGACCGGTCTGCCGACGCTGAGCGCGATCCTGCCGGTGCTCGGCGCGGTTCTGCTCATCCTCATCAGCATGGCGCTGACGTTCATCGCCGGTCTCATCCCGTCGGGCATGGCTGCGAAGAAAGACCCCGTCGTCGTTCCATGTGGTGGTGTAGTCCGTGCCTGCGGTCAGCGTGGTGGAGC
>OLOX01004192.1_pt1 | contig 10089 bp, 9 predicted proteins | sample 1672091 | NCBI WGS metagenome assembly OLOX01 (sample SAMEA3136644, study PRJEB25190) | human gut metagenome | reverse complement strand
TCAGTTCTATATCAACAGCCCCGGCGGCAGCGTCACCGCAGGTATGGCCATCTACGACACCATGCAGTACATTAAGTGCGATGTCGCGACCATCTGCGTCGGTCTGGCGGCTTCTATGGGCGCGTTCCTGCTGAGCGCCGGCGCCAAGGGCAAGCGTATGGCGCTGCCCAATTCCGAGATCATGATCCACCAGCCCTCCGCGGGTACCCAGGGTCAGATCACGGATATGGCTATCCACCTGAAGCGTCTGGAAACCGTCAAGGCGCGGATGAACCGCATTCTTGCCGAGAATACCGGCCGGTCTATCGAAGAGGTCACCGCCGCCTGCGAGCGTGACAATTTCATGACCGCAGAGGAAGCCAAGGCTTTCGGCCTGATCGACCGGGTGCTGGATCATCATTAAAACAATTCATTAGAAACGAGGTACCGGTGTCATGGCAAAGAACACTGAGCAGCCGCCGATTCGCTGCAGCTTCTGCGGAAAGCGGGAGAATCAGGCGTCACGGCTGATTGCCGGTCCTGGGGTGTATATCTGCAGCGACTGTGTGGCTGCCTGCAGCGATCTTCTGCGGCAGGAAATGGATACGGGCAGCGGGCTGAACGCCCCCGACAAGCTGCCCACACCCGTAGAGATCAAGTCCTTCATGGACAATTACATCGTGGGGCAGGACGAAGCGAAGGTCGCCCTGTCCGTCGCGGTGTACAACCATTATAAGCGTATCTATTTCGGCGCGGATTCCGATGTGGAGCTTCAGAAGAGCAACATTCTGCTCATCGGGCCAACGGGCAGCGGCAAGACCCTCTTTGCCCAGACGCTGGCGAAAATTCTGAACGTTCCCTTTGCCATCGCGGACGCCACTACGCTGACCGAGGCCGGATATGTGGGCGACGATGTGGAGAACATTCTGCTTCGTCTCCTGCAGGCCGCCGATTTTGACGTGGAGCTGGCGGAACGGGGCATTATCTACATCGACGAAATGGACAAAATCGCCCGCAAGAGCGAAAATACCTCCATCACCCGGGACGTTTCCGGCGAGGGTGTGCAGCAGGCACTTCTGAAAATTCTGGAAGGCACTGTTGCAAGTGTTCCGCCTCAGGGTGGAAGAAAGCATCCGCATCAGGAATTTATCCAGATTGATACAACAAATATTCTGTTTATCTGTGGCGGTGCTTTTGACGGAATCGAGAAGATCATTGAGTCCAGACAGGATACCAAGTCCATCGGTTTCGGTGCAGAGGTTTCTGTTAAGGAAGACAGAAATGTGGGTGAAATCCTGAAGGATGTAATGCCGGAAGACTTTATCAAATTCGGCCTGATTCCTGAGTTTATCGGTCGTGTGCCGGTAGTTGTAACTCTGGATGCGCTGGATGAGAATGCGCTGATCAGTATTCTGAAAGAGCCGAAGAACTCACTTACCAAACAGTATCACAGATTATTTGAACTGGATGGTGTTGAACTTGATTTTGAAGATGATGCACTTGAACTGGTCGCAAAGAAATCTCTGGAACGTAAGACAGGAGCCAGAGGTTTGCGTGCGATCATGGAAGGTTCACTGATGGATCTGATGTATAAGATTCCGTCAGATGACACGATCCGCAAGTGTACAATTACCAAAGATGTAGTAGATGGCACCGGTGAGCCGGAGATCGTCCGCGGAGAAGCTCCTGCACAGGCGAAGACAGCCGGAAGCAGAAGAACGTCCCGGACACACAAGAAGGATAAACCGGAAACAGCCTGATGAAAGGGACTGAACAATAAATGACAAATCAGAATATAGTGCTGCCTGCGATCGCTCTCAGGGGGACTACCATCCTTCCCGGGATGATCGTTCATTTTGATGTGAGCAGGGAGCGTTCTGTCAAGGCGATTGAAGCTGCCATGCTTCATGACCAGAAGATTTTTCTGGTTACTCAGATTGATCCTGAGGTGGAATCACCGGATCTGGCAGGTGTATATCATGTAGGAACCATTGCCTATATCAAACAGGTTGTGAAACTTCCGCAGAATCTTTTGCGGGTACTTGTAGAGGGAACGGGAAGAGCCACACTTGTGAAATTTGAGCAGGAGTTTCCGTTTATCAGAAGTGAGATCACACCTGTTGATGAAGAAGAAATGCAGATGCCGGAACCAGTGATGGAAGCCATGCACAGAAGCCTTAAGGAATTATTCCACAGATACTGCATGGAAAATGGAAAAGTCAGCAAAGAGCTGGTAGCACAGATTTTAAATATAGATAATGTTGAGGAACTGGTTGAGCAGATTGCCGTAAATATTCCTTTATCTTATCAGAATAAGCAGAAGATTCTGGAGGCACTTACACTGGAGGAACGTTATGAAGTTCTGGGTGCAATTCTTGGAAATGAGATTGAGATCATGCAGATTGGCAGAGATCTCCAGAAAAAAGTGAAGGCCAGAATTGATAAGAATCAGAGAGAATATATTCTCAGAGAGCAGCTGAAACTGATACGTGAGGAACTGGGTGAGGATAATACTGCGGATGACGCAGAGGAGTTTAAGAAGAAACTCCAGGAACTTCAGGCCGGCGATGAGGTAAAAGAGAAGATCAGCAAAGAAATCGAGAGATTTAAGAATACCAACAGCAATGTATCCGAGAATGCAGTACTGCGTGGTTATATTGAGACCATGCTGGCACTTCCGTGGGAGAAGAAATCCACAGATTCTGATGATCTGAAAGAAGCATGGAAAGTACTTCAGGAAGGTCATTACGGTCTGAAAGATGTGAAGGAGCGTGTGATGGAGTTCCTTTCCGTCCGCAAACTGACACATAAGGGAAAAAGTCCGATCCTTTGTCTGGTAGGACCTCCCGGAACAGGTAAAACCTCCATTGCCCGATCGATTGCAGAAGCAATGCATAAGAAATATGTACGTATCTGTCTGGGCGGTGTGAGAGATGAGGCTGAGATCCGGGGCCACAGAAAGACTTATGTAGGAGCAATGCCGGGAAGGATCACTGCAGCATTACAGCAGGCAGGAGTGAGCAATCCTCTGATGCTTCTGGATGAGATTGACAAGACCAGCAGTGATTATAAAGGAGATACTTCTGCGGCACTTCTTGAGGTGCTTGATCCGGAACAGAACAGCAGATTTATGGATCATTATATAGAGGTTCCACAGGACCTTTCAGAAGTACTGTTTATTGCAACTGCAAACGATGTTCAGGGCATTCCGAGACCACTTCTTGACCGTATGGAACTGATCGAGATCGCAGGTTATACTGAGAATGAGAAGGAACATATTGCAAAGGAACATCTGATTCCGAAGCAGATGGAAGAGAACGGTATCGAGAAAGGTAAACTGACAATCCAGTCAGCGGCTCTTAAGAAGATCATCAACAATTATACAAAAGAAGCCGGAGTTCGAAACCTGGAGAGAACCATCGGACAGATATGCAGAAAAACTGCACGTCTGATCATGGAAGAAGATAAAAAGAAAGTTACAGTGACTTCAAAGAATCTGTCAGATTTTCTTGGAAAAGAGCATTTTAACTATCTTATGGCAAATAAGAAAGATGAGATTGGTATTTCCCGCGGGCTTGCCTGGACACAGGTGGGCGGCGATACACTGCAGATTGAAGTCAATGTAATGCCCGGAAAAGGTGAGCTGATGCTTACCGGACAGTTGGGAGATGTTATGAAAGAGTCTGCACAGGCAGGTATTACTTACATTCGTTCCATTGCTTCTGACTATAATGTCGGACCGGAATTTTTCCAGGAAAACGATATTCACGTGCATATTCCGGAAGGGGCAGTACCAAAAGACGGACCGTCCGCAGGTATTACCATGGCAACTGCGATTCTTTCCGCAATTATTAAAAAACCAGTAAGAGCAGATCTTGCAATGACCGGTGAGATCACACTGAGAGGAAGAGTTCTTCCGATCGGCGGTTTGAAAGAAAAACTTCTTGCGGCAAAATATGCTAAGATCAAAGAGGTGTTAGTGCCGGCAGAAAACAAACCGGATATTCAGGAATTAGATAAGGAAATCACAGACGGACTTACCATTACCTTTGTAAGTTCGATGAAGGAAGTGCTTAATAAGGCACTGGTATAAAATAAATGGTCAGTCAGTAAAGATTGACCATTTGTTGTGAAAAAAGAGAGGAAATCAATGGTTATTAAGAATGTATCATTAGATATCGTATGCGGTATTACCAGCAAACTCCCGGACACCAACAGACCGGAGGTTGCATTTGCAGGAAAATCAAATGTAGGAAAATCATCTCTGATCAACGGGCTGATGAACCGGAAATCTCTTGCCAGAACAAGTGCACAGCCGGGAAAAACACAGACCATTAACTTTTATAATATCAATGAAGCCATGTATCTGGTAGACCTCCCTGGTTACGGATACGCAAAGGTTTCACAGTCTGAGAAGGAAAAATGGGGCAAGATGATCGAGAGATATCTTCATACATCCAAAGACCTGAAAGCGGTTTTTCTTCTTATTGACATTCGTCATGACCCGTCTGCAAATGATAAGATGATGTATGACTGGATCCTGAACAATGGTTATGAACCGATCATTATAGCAACCAAGCTTGACAAGCTTAAACGAAGCCAGGTTCAGAAAAATATCAAAGCAATCAAAGAAGGGCTGAAGCTGAGCAAAGATGGCATCATCATTCCTTTCTCCGCTGAGACGAAGCAGGGAAGAGATGAAATCTGGGCTCTGATCGATGAGTTGACCGGATTGGCAGCTACTGAAGAAGCCTGAGAAAATAAATATTTGCTGTTTACTGACGGGATTTTTTTCCTGTGAAACAGGCAGCAGACATACAAAATACGAGGACAAAAAATATTATGGGAATTATCAAGGCATTCAAGCTGGGATTTGACTATCTCAAGTATGATGAAGATGGTAACGTGCAGGATACGCAGCGTGCTGTCAATGATGTAAACCTGGACATTGAAGCCGGACAATTCGTGGCTGTTCTGGGACATAATGGTTCCGGAAAATCTACTCTTGCAAAGCACCTGAATGCGCTGTTGCTTCCGACGGAAGGAACTTTGTGGGTAGATGGGATTGACACGTCTAAAGAGCCGGAATTATGGAAAGTCAGACAGAAAGCGGGCATGGTTTTTCAGAATCCTGACAATCAGATCATAGGAACTGTAGTAGAAGAAGACGTAGGGTTCGGACCGGAGAATATGGGTGTGCCCACAGAGAAAATCTGGGAGCGTGTAGATGAGAGCCTGAAAAAAACAGGAATGACATCCTATCGTTATCATTCTCCGAATAAACTTTCCGGCGGACAGAAGCAGAGAGTTGCAATTGCCGGTGTCATGGCAATGCGTCCGAAATGCATCATTTTGGATGAGCCAACTGCAATGCTGGATCCGAATGGACGAAAGGAAGTTCTTGAGGCAGTCAGTGACCTTAACAGACGGGAAGGAGTGACAGTCATTCTGATCACCCACTATATGGAAGAAGTTGTTCATGCGGACAAGGTATATGTTATGGACAACGGAGAAGTGGTGATGCAGGGAACACCCAGAGAGATTTTCTCACAGGTGGAAACTCTGAAAGAATACAGACTGGATGTGCCGCAGGTAACACTTCTGGCACACGAACTTCATAAAGCCGGAGTGGATGTTCCGGAGGGAATACTGACTACAGAGGAGCTGGTGAATGCCTTATGTCAATAGAATTAAAAAATGTAACTTATACCTACAGTCCGGGAACTGCCTATGAGATCCATGCGCTGAAAGATATCAATCTTTCTATTCCGGACGGACAGTTTATCGGAATCATCGGACATACAGGAAGTGGGAAATCTACACTGATCCAGCATTTCAATGCGCTGATCCGTCCAACTTCCGGTACGATCACTTATAATGGAGAGGATATCTGGGGAGAGAAATATGATCGTCGTGCCCTGCGAAGCGAGGTTGGTCTTGTATTTCAGTATCCGGAGCATCAGCTCTTTGAGAATGATGTGCTTTCTGATGTATGCTTTGGTCCCATGAATCAGGGATTATCCAGGGAAGAGGCAGAAGTAGAAGCAAAGAAAGCGCTGCAGCACGTAGGTTTCAAGGAGAAAAATTTTAGTAAATCCCCTTTTGAGCTTTCCGGCGGACAGAAGAAAAGAGTTGCTATTGCCGGTGTACTGGCAATGAATCCGAAAATTCTTATTCTGGATGAGCCAACTGCAGGTCTGGATCCGAAAGGACGAGATGATATCCTTGACCAGATCGCAGAGCTTCATAAAGTAAGAGGGATTACCATTATCCTTGTATCCCACAGCATGGAGGATATTGCAAAATACGCGGAGAGACTGATCGTAGTCAATGACGGAGAAATCGCATATGACGATGCTCCCAAAGCAGTATTTGCTCATTACAGAGAGCTGGAGGCCATGGGACTTGCAGCACCGCAGATTACTTATATCATGCATGCGTTGAAGGAAAAAGGCCTGGATGTAGATGTAACTGCTACAACGGTGGATGAGGCAAAAGAGAATATCCTTGCAGTTTTAAGAAAATGTAATCCCGGGAAATTGTCCGGTGACAGACAATCTGTTTCAGATAGTCAGTCGAAAAAAGAAAATGCCAAAGCAGAAACCTTAATTAGTGAGATGGAAGCTGATCTGACTGAGGATGGGACGAAAGAGTCTCATTCAGATGCGCCTGATGAAGATTTAAGCATTCAGAAGGAAACAATGGATAAAAAGTCTGCAGAACAAGAAGAGAATGAGGGAGGGCAGGAAGTATGATCCGAGACATTACAATAGGACAGTATTATCCTGCAGATTCCGTTCTGCACAAAATGGATCCGAGAGCAAAGCTGGTGGGTACGCTGGTGTTCATCATCTCTGTCTTTGTATTCCATACATTTCCGGGATATGCAGTGGCAACTATATTTCTGGCAGCGATGATCATTCTTTCCAAAGTTCCTGTGAAATTTATGTTCAAGGGACTGAAGGCAATCGTGATGCTTCTTATGATCACAGTGGTATTTAATATATTTCTGACACCCGGAAAGGTTCTCTGGCAGTGGGGAATCCTGCATGTGACAGAGGAGGGCCTGAAGCTGGCCGGAAGAATGGCCATCCGCCTGACGTATCTGGTGATCGGTTCTTCTCTTATGACGCTGACTACCACACCCAATCAGCTTACAGATGGTCTGGAACGACTTCTCAGGCCGTTAAATAAACTTCATGTGCCAATCCACGAGATTGCCATGATGATGTCTATTGCGCTGCGTTTTATCCCAATCCTTATGGAGGAAACCGATAAGATCATGAAAGCACAGATTGCACGTGGCGCAGATTTTGAAACCGGAAATATAATTCAGAAGGCAAAAAATATGATTCCGCTTCTGGTTCCGCTGTTTATTTCTGCGTTCAGAAGAGCAAATGATCTGGCCATGGCCATGGAAGCAAGGTGCTATCATGGAGGGGATAACAGAACCCAGATGAAGCCATTGCGTTATGAGTCCAGAGACTACATTTCCTATGTGGTGATGTGGGCTTATCTGGGAATCGCCATTGTTTTCAGAATTGTGGGAATCTGAGAAAGTACTGATATAATTTATAAAGATATTTTATATGCTGTAATCCGGTAGGAAAGGATTACAGCATATTGTTTATTTTGTTATAACAAAAGTTTTCAATTTTTATGGAGGAAAACAGATGAAAAGAATTGGTCTTGTAGTTGCATATGACGGCACCAACTACTGTGGCTGGCAGACACAGCCAAACGGGATTACCGTGCAGGGGGTTTTAAATGAAACACTGTCCGAGCTTCTTGGCGAGAAGATAGAAACGATCGGTGCAAGCCGTACAGACGCAGGGGTTCATGCCATGGGAAATGTGGCAGTATTTGACACCAACACACGCATTCCCGGAGAAAAGATTTCCTATGCACTGAACCAGCGTCTTCCGGAAGATATCCGCATTCAGCTCTCAGAAGAAGTAGAACCGGATTTCCATCCCCGTTACTGCGACAGTGAGAAAACATACGAATACCGCATCCTGAATCGCAAATTCCCGGTTCCGACAGAGCGCTTATACACCTATTTCTACCACTACAAACTGGATGTAGATAAGATGAAAGCAGCAACCTCATACCTGATCGGACAGCATGATTTTGCTTCTTTTTGCGGTGCAAAAGCGCAGGTAAAAACAACTATCCGTACAGTGACAGGAATTGATGTATGGCGTGACGGAGATATCGTAACCATACGTGTAACAGGAACAGGATTCCTCTACAACATGGTACGAATCATCTCCGGAACTCTGATTGAAGTAGGAAACGGACAGTATCCGCCTGAGAGAGTAAAGACAATTCTGGAAGCCTGCAACCGCGAAATGGCAGGCCCGACTGCTCCGGCACAGGGACTGACACTGATGGGGATTGAATTTTTTGATTGATAGTCAGGAGGAGAAAATCATCCGTTTCGATAATTGCCGGTGGGATAACTGATCAACAGTTTTTTTTGATGAAAAACAAAAAACGGGGGAGTAACGAAAAAAGTTGAAAAAACGACACAAAACCTATTGACAGAACAGAACCCTTATAATATAATAACCAAATGTGACGTAGTGCGAGATGCTTAAGCCAAATAGCCCAGGCGAAAGTATTTATCAGCGGTTTCGGACATTTCCGCATTTTTAGCACCGGCGTTTCCAATAACTTATATTCGCGGGAAATTCCGCGGTTAATTAAACTATCGTTGATAAATAACAGGAGGTAAAACCATGCAGACTTATATGGCTAATCCAGATAAAATCGAAAGAAAATGGTATGTAGTTGACGCTGATGGATGTACTCTTGGCCGTCTGGCATCCGGAGTAGCAAGCGTTTTAAGAGGAAAAAATAAACCACAGTTTACACCACACGTAGACACAGGTGATTATGTAATCATCGTAAACGCTGACAAGATCAAAGTTACAGGTAAGAAATTAGAGCAGAAAATCTACTACAATCACTCCGATTATGTAGGTGGAATGAGAGAAACCACATTAAAAGAAATGTTAGCAAAGAAACCTGAGAGAGTTATCGAGCTCGCAGTTAAAGGTATGCTTCCAAAAGGACCTTTAGGAAGAAGCATGTACAAGAAACTTTTCGTATATGCAGGACCGGAACACAAACATGAAGCTCAGAAACCAGAAGCTTTAACATTTTAATTAGGAGGTAGAAAACATTGGCTAGCGCAAAATTCTACGGAACAGGAAGAAGAAAAAAATCAATCGCAAGAGTTTATCTTGTACCTGGAACCGGTAAGATCACAATCAATAAAAGAGATATCGATGAATATTTTGGATTAGATACACTGAAAGTTATCGTTCGTCAGCCTTTAGCTGCAACAGAAACAGAAGGCAAATTTGACGTATTAGTTAACGTTCATGGCGGTGGATACACAGGACAGGCTGGTGCCATCAGACATGGTGTTGCAAGAGCCCTTCTTCAGGCAGACAACGACTACAGACCAGTTCTGAAAGCTGCTGGATTCTTAACTCGTGACCCACGTATGAAAGAACGTAAGAAATACGGTCTCAAAGCAGCTCGTCGCGCTCCGCAGTTCAGCAAGCGATAATCGACTGCTCAGACTATATCAAAATGGTTCAAAAACCCCGGAAAATCAAGGTTTTCCGGGGTTTTCTTATACCTAAACGGGCTGATATAGTTTGACTTGATTTGACCAAACGAGAGCCGTTTTCACCCAATTTTTAGTGGTTAAATATAGGACAACCGGCAAAAATGGGGTCAAAAAACGGCCTTAGTGGTTAAAAAATAGGACAACCAGAGAGCAATTTCGGGGGTATTTTTGAGGGTGATTTGGCACTCTCAGACACCGGATTTTTCGCTGGAGAGTTTGGCATAATCTGACCAAATCTGAACAATTAAATACGATTCTAATGCAGGCACTCAGTAACAAATAACTGGGTGCTTTTTTGTTTCAGAGATTCCGGCATTAGAAAGGGCCGTCACTTTATGATTTTGAAGTGGCGGCTTTTTCTATTTCCAGAAACAACAGCAACAATCAGAAATGAGGTGAAGTCATGAACACACAAATCATCGCCATCGCCAACCAGAAAGGCGGCGTTGGCAAAACAACAACCTGTG
>OLOX01004185.1_pt1 | contig 10103 bp, 8 predicted proteins | sample 1672091 | NCBI WGS metagenome assembly OLOX01 (sample SAMEA3136644, study PRJEB25190) | human gut metagenome | reverse complement strand
ATTCGGTCTGCCAGGTACCGTGGTCTTCCTTGTGGGAACCAGTCTGAACCTGCTGAGTCTCGTAGATAGTTTCCATACGGTAGTTTTCAGGAACACCCTGCTTGATGAGTGCTACAGCGTGTGCCTCGGCGTCGGCGTCGCTGGTAGTGGTGTAGCCGTCATAAGCGAAGATGTACTTGGTGCCGACAGCGACCTTCTGCGTACTGTAGTCGGGCACGTCGACCCAGTTGCTTACCCAGACGTTGCGGGTAGCCGTGTGGTTCACCCAAGTGTGGGTATGGGCGGGCTTGGAAGGCTGGCTAGGCTGAGAAGGCTTGCTGGAAGTCGAACCAGAATTGCCAGAGTTACCAGTGCTGGTAGAACCAGAGTTCGAAGAACCAGTGCTGGTAGACTGATTGCCAGTGTTGGAAGACTGAGAACCAGTGTTGTTGTTGTCAGTCGTAGCAGGCGGAGTCGTCTGAGCAGGCTCCTTGTTGACATCGACTTCCTTGTCGGCGTCAGTTGCCTCCTGCTTAGTCTCATCGCTCGCGTTCGGGTTCTGGGCGACATTGCCCTCAAGTTTATCAAGAATGTCAGTGCCAGTATCGCCCTTCAAGGTCTCGTCGCCGTTCTCAACGGCGTCCTTGGTCTGGTCGATGATGTCCTGAAGCATCTCGTCAGTAACTTGGTCAGCAGGAATCTGCGTCATAGGGCAGTCGACTGCAGGTGCGGTCTCAGCGTCAGCATCAACGGTGATGTCGACAGGAGCGCCTGTATCGTAGATGTCAAATGCAGAACCGTCAGAGTTGACAGGGCTGACGAAGCTCACGGTGTAGTCGCCCTCGGCAAGTGCGACCGTGGAAGTGCCCTTATTGCCCTCGGCATCAGGGGTCACCGCGTGGTAGAAGTCCACATCGTTGCCCTCGATATGGGCGATGGCGGGCGTGGAGTTCTCGTCCCAGCCGTGGTCGGCCGTGACGCTGAGGGTCACATCGACGGTCTTTTGTTCGTCGGCAGCGGTCTTGTCTTGCTGTGTGAAAGCGCCTGATGCTGCGGCAATCGACACGGCTATGACGGCAACGACTACGATTGCGATGGCCGCTGTATGCGGCTTGTGGTTTTTAACCCATTCGATTGCCTTTTCCATTTAGTCCACCTCTATCCCTTTTGTGTCAGGGGTGTCTAACACGAAGCCGGCGTGGTTTTCGTTGACTGTTGTGGCAAGCCCGCTGAAGCCGGCGAATGTCATGTCGTAGACGGTCTGCTTATTGACAGGCGAAAAAAGTTCGATTTTCTCGTTGCGAATTGCCTTCCCGGCTTCGGTATAGCTTACGTTTATACCCCAAGTGAGTACATCGGCAGGGGTTTGCTCTTCGTCGTCTACCTGCCCTTTGCGGCCTGACTGCGCTTTGTAGAAGGAATACGAAGGGGCGTCGAAGGATATCGTCTCGCTCTGCGTGTTGTTTCCGCTGCCGTCTGTCTCAATGTGAAGCGTGTAAGGCTGAGCCTTCGGTTCCTGATACGTAGCCGACTTGGTTGCGGCCTGACCGTCTTTTGCTGCGCTCAGTTGAGCTTCCAAATCGGTGAGCACTTGGTTGTAAAGAGACTTCAACTCTTCTAAATCAGCGTCGGTATGGTCTGACAGTGCGCTTCCGCCAAGCCCGGACGTGTACGTGCCGCTGTCGTACTCATCTTTCAGAGTATCGTAGGCGCTTTGAATGCGCTCAATAGCCGGAGCTGTACTGTCGAGGGCGTCCTGACGTTCTGTGTCGAACACCTTCTTGTCTTGCTCCTTTGCCATCTCAACGATTTCATCGTCAGACTTACCGTTCAAGTCTGCGAATGTCGCTCCGTCGCATTGGTATGCGGTGACGTTGCCGTTTCCGTCAAAGACAAGAATGCGGTCAATTTCTCCGTCTTTCTCTATTGCGTCATTCTTGTTGTACTGCACCCATACGCTTTTCTGCCCGAAAGCCTGAGATACAGCAAGCGGCTCACTCGCACTCTTCACATCGTTTGCACCCCCACAGCCTGCGAGTGTGAGTGTGAGCAGGCATGCAGTGGCTACCGCAGCTGCGGTAAGTCTTCTCTTCTTCATACTATGTACCTCCAAATGATTAAGATTTTTAGCCTCACCCGCCGCATCGAAGTGGATGCGGGTCTAATGATATGTCGGGGCCAGAAGAATATGAAGTGTATGGGCTGAAAATAGCCTATACAGATTATTATATTATCCACACATTCTCCATACGATTCAAAAGTAGATGAATTGTATGGGCGGTGAAGGGATGAAATACTACGAAATAGGACAGCGCATACGCCGCTATCGCAAGGCATGCGGTCTGTCGCAGGAGGCTCTTGCCGAGAAGGCTGGCATCTCTGCAACGCATATGAGCCACATCGAGACCGGGAACACCAAGCTGAGCCTTCCGGCTCTCGTAAACATTGCGGAGGCTCTTTCGGTGCAGACGGATGCTCTGCTTTACGACACCCCACGATTTTCCAAGACGGTTGCGTCGGAACACATACAGAATCTGCTTGATTCATGCACGACGGAGCAGCTCTATGTGATTATTGATACTCTCGAAGCTCTCAAGGTTTCACTGGACAAGCACGTGGGTGATTGAATTGATTTACGGCCTCGACTTGTGAAAGCCCGGTACGAATAGGTGCCGGGCTTTTTTCGTGCGCCCATAGGTCGCTGTTATTGCCTATATACACCCACAGGCTATTGATAAAATACACGTTTGGGCGCATAATATATACATAAATGGGGTGATTTCAATGGATGAGAACACAGGCAGCATGGCTCCGGCCGAGGAGCTTAAACACATGCGCGAGCTGTACGGTATGAAGCGCTCCGAGTTCTGCGAGCATTTTGGAATCCCTATACGCTCGCTGCAACATTGGGAGATTGGAGACCGCAAGCCGGCTCCGTTTCTGATTTTCCTTATTCGCAAGGTGTACGACCTCGAACAGGAGAATAAATACTTGCAAGAGTGCATCGACACGCTCGACCGTCAAAACGATGAGCTGAAATCGCTTATCAAGGCTTTGCCAGAGACGTAGAGGTAGCGTTTGACGTGTTCAGTAAATAACCATGATATGGAGGAAACAACAATGACAGAATTAAAGAAGCGTATCGCGTACAAACCCATCATCAACTACGACGATTACGCCGGCGGTAACCCTATTTCGACGGCTGCCATCGTTATGGAAGAGGACGACATTTTTCCGGTTCTTCACGGCGAAGAGAAAAGACTCAAGGAACTGACCGAGGAATACGATGAGATTGGTTTGATTCCATACCCTACGCCGGAGGAAGCGTGCGAAGTGCTGGATGATTTCGACCCGGATAGTGACAATGTTGAAGACGACGAGACGCTCAATTTGATTTTTGACGAAGAAGGGTCTGAGGGAACTGAGGAGCGACTTGACGCCCTCGTGGAAGCAGCAGTCGCAGCTGGATTTGAAATTGTCGAGCGCGACTTCACGAAGGACGCTATCGAGCGCGACGAAAGAGACGCGCAAGCAAGGGGCGCTAAGTAGGTGGCACGAAAAAGCCCCAAGGCGCTAGATGCCGCCCATCCACTCTCCTGCGTCCTGTACATCCGCGTCTCGACCAAGCTGCAAGTCGAGAAGGGCGAGTCGATAGACGCTCAGCGCTTCGAGCTGACAAGATACGCCGGAAATCACGACATGCGTGTGCTCGGAGAGTACGTTGACGCCGGCTTTTCAGGAAAGAACGTGCAGGGCAGGCCGCAGTTCCGTCAGATGATGGACGACATCATCAAGGCGCAGCCGAGCAAGCGTCCGGCCTACGTCCTCGTGTTCAAGCTGTCACGATTCGGGCGCAACGCCGCCGACACTTGGAACTCCCTTCAGACGCTCCAAGACTACGGTGTGGAACTGTGCTGCGTGAAGGACGGCATCGACTCCGGTACTTCCATGGGTAAGGCGATGCTGTCCATCGCCGCCGTGTTCGCCGAGATGGAGCGCGACAACATCCGCACCCAGACTATGAGCGGACGCGAGGAGAAGGCACGCAAAGGCTACTGGAACGGAGGGCAAGCGCCCTTCGGGTATCGCCTTGTCGATAAGGGCAACAAGTTCAAAGAACTTGAGGTCGATGAGGACGAGGCGAAGGTCGTGCGCCGCATCTTCGAGATGTACGCGTACGAGAACAAAGGGTCGACGGCGATAGCCACATGGTTGAACAACCATGGAATCAAGAAGAAGCCACGCGGTAACGCATGCATGGACACGTTCTCCAGCGGAACGGTACAGCGCATGATTACCAACCCGGTGTACATCGGAAAGATTGCCTATGGCCGCAGGCGTACCGAGACGATAGAAGGCACGCGTGGAGAGACGCACGTGGTCAAGAGCGACGGCTACGAGATGCACGACGGCCAGCACGATGCGATAATCGACGACGCCACATGGGCGGCGGCTCAGGCCCTTGTCGGTACGCGCAAGCCGAACATGAAGACGCACGACGACGGCCACGTGAACATGCTCAACAGGCTTCTCGTCTGCCCGGTCTGCGGTCGCAAGATGTCGTCCAAGCCCAACCGTGGGAAGCTCAAGAAGGACGGCACGCGGGGAAAGACAACGTGGGCATATTATTGTCCGCATACTTCAAAAGCGCGTGGTGCCAGCTGCACGTTCAAAAGCCAGTACCCGCAAGAGTGCGTGGATGCCGAGGTCGTACAGCTCGTGAGCCTTGCATCCCGTTCAGACGCGTTCGTGGATGCCCTGCGCCGCCGCATCGACGACGCGACGGACATCGAGCAGCTGAAGGAAGATATTGAGCGCATAGAGGGCGAGAAGGCCGCGAACGACAAGCGTATGCGCATGCTTATAACGCAGATTGACTCGCTCGACACCGCCGACAGGAGCTACGAGCGCAAGTTCAACGACCTGCAAAGGCGTCTGGACGACCTATATGACCGCGACGCCGGATTAAGCGACGCACTGGAGGAAGCGCAAGCTAAGATGACCACTGCCGAGAAGCGCATGGACGGAGAGCGCAGGCTTCTGGAAGAGCTTGACCGCATCCCCGAGCTGTTGGAAGGTGCGGACGAGCAGACGCGCTTCGACCTCATCCATGAAGCCGTGAGCGAGGTGCACATCTTGTCGGACAAGAACCCGCGAAAAGAGCGCGTGGTTGCCAACGTGACGTTCAAGTGCCCCGTGCGCTTCTTCTGGGAAGAGATTCCCGGCGTAGCCGGTGCATATACGCCGATGACGCCCGATTCTCTGGGAGAGAATAGCTTCCGAGATAACGAGGCGCACGTTGAAACCATCGCGCACATCGAGCGCGCGTAACGCCGTCTTCGGCAACGCGTATATAAATAGGTAGGGAACATGACGGAAGAGCAGAAAGCGGGCGCGGCGCGCGAAGCTGCCATGGGGCAATCGGGCGCAGCGCCAAAACAGCCCCTTGGCAACGAAACGCCGGGAGAGCGAAGCGCGGATTTCGCGGCAACCTCGACAGGCTGCTGTGAGGGAGCGGGTCGGTCGGCGGCCTCGTCGTCGGCTTGGCAGTCGGTGCACTCGGAGGGCGCCGCGCATGCGGCTTCGGGCCAACATGCCAAGGACGTGATGGCCGCGGCGCGGGAGACCATCGCGCGGCGCGGCTTGGCGAACGCAGATTCGCCGGTGCTGCTGATGGTGTCGGGAGGCTCGGACTCAACGGCGCTGGCGTACATCGCGCGCCAGCTGGCCGACGAAGGCGTTATCGGGCCCGTGGCCATGCTGCACGTGAACCACTGCCTGCGCCCGGGCGCGGCCGATCAGGACGAGGCGTTCGTGACTCAGCTGGCCGAGCTGCTGGCAATTCCCCTGTTCAGCTGCAAAATCGACATCGCTGGCGAAGCGCAGCGCGAAGGCGGCAACGTCGAAGCCGTCGCGCGCCGCGAGCGCTACCTGGCAGCTAACGAGGCGCTTGCCAGCCTGTGCCGCCACGCGGCGGCGCCCTTGTCGGCGGGCCGCATCTTCACGGCGCACACGGCCGACGACCGCGTGGAGAACTTTTACATGCGCTCCATGGTGGGCACGGGTCCGGGCGGTTTTCGTGCCATGAAGTACGCCAACGGCCCCGTTACGCGTCCGCTGCTTGACGTTGGCCGCGAAGATTTGCGCGTCTACCTGCGAAAACGTGAACGCGACGGCCTGTCGTGCGCCTGCGATGCCGAAGGCAACCTGTGGCGCGAGGACGCCACGAACGCACACACCGACCGCTTCCGCGCCTACGTGCGCCACGAGGTGATTCCACACATCAAGCAGCGCAGCCCGCAGCTGCTCGACGTGCTTGGCCGCACCATGAACCTTATCGCCGACGAGGACGACATGCTGGAGAGCAAGGCGTCCGAACTGGCGAAACGCCACATGACGTGGACCGAAGCGCTGCCGGAGCGCCCGCCGGCCTACGAGGAAGGTGGCGTGCTTGCCCCCGCGTTGGGCAGCCAGCCCGCACCGCTGCAGCGTCGCGCCGTCGTGCAGGTGCTGCAGGCCATGCTCGGCCCCAACGCGCGCGTGGAGACGGCCTCGGTCGACGCGGTGCTGGCGGCGTGGGAGCGCCCCGGCACGCGGGAAGCAAAACCCCGCGGCGGCTACGTCGCGAACATCCAGGGTAACCTGGCAATCAGCGCAAACAAGCACGGCGTGCGCCTTGAGCCCATGGCCGTGTTCCGAGCAAGGAGGAAGAAATGACGGAGCAGCAAACGCAGCAAATCGCGGCTGACCAGGCAGAACAGAACGCGCAGCCCGCGCCCGAGCATGTGGACGTCATCTTGGCATCGGGCAGCTCGCGCCGCAAGCAGCTGCTTGAGCGCGAAGGCGTCGAGTTCACCATCCGCGTGTCCGAGGTCGACGAATCGCTTGAGCCCGACCTTGAAGCCAATCCGCCCGAGGCCGTGAAGAAACTGGCGGAGCGCAAGGCCGGCGCCGTGGTGCAGGAAGTGCTCGGCGAGGGCTACGTGGGCATGGCGGCCATCATCGGCGCCGACACCATGGTGGTGTGCGATGGCGAAATCTTCGGCAAGCCCACCAGCCTGTCTGACGCCAAGCGCATGCTGCGCCGCCTGCAGGGTAACACGCACGAGGTGCTCACGGCCGTGTCGGTGTGGCTGGTTTCCGCGCCGAACGCCGAGGACGTGTCGCTGGGATTCCGCACGTTCGTGGACCGTGCCGCTGTCACGTTTCATCCGCAAACCGACGATGAGCTGGCCGAATACCTGAAGCTGGGCGAATCGTTCGACAAGGCGGGCGCCTACGCGGCGCAAGGCGAGGGCGCGCGGCTCATCAAGCACGTGGAAGGCGACTTGGACACCGTCATCGGCTTACCCGTCACGCGCCTGCTCAATGAATTCCCCGACTTGAAGTAGCGCCGGGCCCGCCGGCGCGGGCGGCAGCGATTTTGTGACGTTACGGTATTGTCATCTGGGGGTGTGTGCCGAATGGTAAACTTACCCTCGTTCATAAATGCGCGGATTCGCGCCCAAGGCAAATGCATCGAAGAGGTAATCATCGTGCACGAAGACATCGATCGCATCCTGTTCACCGAGGATGAAATCAAGCAGCGCGTCGCCGAAATCGGCGCCGGCATCACCGAGGACTACAAAGACGACCCCGACGGCATCATCCTGATTTCCGTGCTGCGCGGTGCGGCCATCTTCATGGCCGACCTGGCGCGCCAGATTCAGCTGCCGTGCGAAATGGACTACATGGCCGTTTCCTCCTACGGCAATGGCGTGAAAAGCTCGGGCGTCGTCCGTATCCTGAAGGACCTGTCGTCCCAGATCGAAGGCCGAAACGTCGTCATTGCCGAAGACGTTTTGGACTCGGGCCTGACGCTTACGTACCTGCTGAAAACGCTGCGCGCCCGCAACCCGAAGTCCATCGAGGTTGCCACGCTGCTGCGTAAGAAAACCCGCGCGCAGGCGAAAATCGATTGCGCGTACGTCGGCTTCGAGTGCCCCGACGAGTTCATCGTCGGCTACGGCCTGGACTACGCGGAGCGCTACCGCAATCTGCCGTACATCGGCGTTCTGAAGCCCGAGCTCTACAAATAAGAAAGTAAGGCCTATGCCGCAAAACAACAAACCGCAAATCCAGCAGCCCAATCCTCGGACAACCATCATCTCGGTTGTCCTTTTCCTGCTTGTCGCGTTCTTCGTCGGCCAGCAGTTCATGAGCATGTCGCAAGCGTCGCAGGGCACCACCGACAAGCTGGTGGCGTCCGAGTTCATGCAGGCTGTTGACCAGAATCGCGTGACCGAGGTTACGTACAGTGCTGGCGATTACACCATCAACGGCACGTATTATCCGGCCATTACCGCAGGTAGCTCTGCCGCCGACGCGTTCAACAGCGCCATCGACGCCATGAACGCCGGCATGGCCACGCTGAAGGACCCGACCACGGGCAAGGCGCTGACCGGCCTGGGCACCACCGACGTGGACCAGCAAACGCTGGGCACGCCGCACAAGTTCACGTGCACGTGGGCCGGCAGCTCGCTGTCCGACCTGATGGCTCAGCACCCCGAAATCAAGTACGAGGTGCAAACGCCCAGCCCGTGGGGCGACATCCTCACGTCGCTTCTGCCCATCATCCTGATCGGCGCCATGCTGTTCTTCCTGTTCAACCAAATGTCGAAGGCGAACAACTCGCAGATGAACTTCGGCAAGGCCAAGGCGAAGCAGAACATTGAGGAGCGCCCTGACGTGCACTTCTCCGACGTTGCCGGCGTCGACGAGGCCGTCGAGGAAATGCAGGAGATCAAGGACTTCCTGGCCAACCCCGCGAAGTACCAGTCCATGGGCGCGAAGATCCCGCGCGGCTGCCTTCTGGTGGGCCCTCCGGGCACCGGCAAAACGCTGCTGGCGCGCGCCGTGGCCGGCGAGGCGGGCGTGCCGTTCTTCAGCATTTCCGGCTCCGACTTCGTTGAGATGTTCGTGGGCGTGGGCGCATCGCGCGTGCGCGACCTATTCAAGCAGGCGAAGGAAGCCAGCCCGTCCATCATCTTCATCGACGAGATCGACGCCGTCGGTCGCCAGCGTGGCACCGGCCTGGGCGGCGGTCACGACGAACGCGAGCAGACGCTCAACCAGCTGCTGGTCGAAATGGACGGCTTCAGCAGCAACACGGGCGTGATCGTCATTGCGGCAACAAACCGCAAGGACATCCTCGACCCGGCGCTTTTAAGACCCGGCCGCTTTGACCGGCAGATCTACGTCGGAACCCCCGACTGGCGCGGGCGCGAGGCTATCTTTAAGGTCCATGCGAAGGATAAGCCTCTTGCCGACAACGTGAACCTTGAATCGCTCGCCAAGGCGACGGCGGGCTTCACGGGCGCAGATTTAGCGAATCTTCTCAATGAAGCGGCGCTTCTTGCCGCCGGGAAAAACCGCGCGGTCATCACCATGAAGGACATGGAAGAGGCGATGATCAAGGTCATCGCGGGGCCCGAAAAGCGCAGCCGCGTCGTATCTACGTATGAGCGCAAGCTCACCGCGTTCCACGAGGCGGGGCACGCCATCGCAATGTACTGCCTGCCGACGCAGGACCCCGTGCATATGATCACCATCGTCCCCCGCGGCATGGCGGGCGGCATGACCATCAGCCTTCCGCAGGACGACCAGACGTTCGTCTCCAAGAGCGAGATGTTTGAAACCATCGTGGGCTTCCTCGGCGGACGTGTGGCCGAGCAGCTCAAATTGGACGATATCTCCACCGGCGCGTCCAACGATATCCAGCGGGCTACGGCCATTGCGCGCGACATGGTCTCAAAGTACGCCATGAGCGATTCTCTTGGCCCCGTGTGCTACTCGTCCGGAAACGAGGTCTTCATCGGCAGAGACTACGAAAAGACGAAGTCCTGCTCCGAGTCTGTCGCCGGGCGGATTGACGACGAGGTGCAGACGATCCTGATGCAGGCATACGACAAATGCACCGAGCTTCTGAAAGCCCATGACGCGCAGTTAGACGCCGTTGCCGCATACCTGATGGCGCACAACAATATGGGAAGAGCCCAGTTTGAGGCGGTCATGGAGGGAAAGCCCGTGCCTGACGCAGATGTTCTGCCGATTACTTCCGTAGAAGCCATCGAAGAAGAGCCGCA
>OLOX01004177.1_pt1 | contig 10134 bp, 7 predicted proteins | sample 1672091 | NCBI WGS metagenome assembly OLOX01 (sample SAMEA3136644, study PRJEB25190) | human gut metagenome | reverse complement strand
AGCGGTCGATACCTCGCAGTTTTTTCCTCGCGCTCGACTTTTGAGAGTGCCTCATAGGTCGTTGGGTCGTAATAGCCCTCGCTGTTAAATTTACTGATAGCCATCGAATCCCTCCTTTCCGATTAGTAGGGATAGACTTCTCCCTCTGGCAGTTATGTATTGCGATTCTGCCTTTTTCCGTTTTGTGAGCCACGTCTATATAAAATTTTCCTCTATATTTTTTCCTATATAAAAGGAAGTCCCGTCCGCAGGTCGTGTGCCTGTGAACGGGACTTTTTCTGTAAATCGGAAAATCAGCGAACTTCAATACATATCTGCTGTCGAGGGAAGGACGAAAAATATTTTTCAGGAATCTACTCACAAAACGGAAAAACAGCTTTCCCAAATACATAGCTGTCAGAAAGGGATAAGCCTTTCGGAAACGGAGGTGCTGCAAAATGCAGGATGCGATGCGAGAAAACACACAGTCGCTTGAGCCGGATGCAGTTGATGAGGAACTCATTGATGTTCTTATCACCATCAGCGTGGTAGCCAAGAGGCTGGCAGAAAAACTGAAAACCAAAGCAGAAAACGACAAGGAGTAATGGCCATGAGTAAAATGAGCGAACTGTCGTTGGTACTCGATGAACTGGTTACCTGCGGCGAGAACATGATCAAGGCAGCAAATGCCCTGAAAGAAATCTTTTCTTCTACTACAGAAGAAACCACGGCAGCTCCGGCTGTAAAGGCGGACAAGCCTGCTGAACCGTCAGCTAAACCGCCAGCCAAGACCTATGAATTCACCGATGTGCGAAAAGCATTCTCGGCAAAATCCCATGAAGGATATACCGAACAGGTCAAGGCTCTCATCACCAAATACGGGGCAAGCAAACTCAGCGACATCAAGAAGGAAGATTATCCTGCACTGATGTCTGACCTGGAGGTGATCGGATGCTACAGCACGCACGATTAAACTCCTCGGCAAGCTATCGGTGGTTAAACTGTCCGCCCAGCGTCCTACTGAGTGAAAAGTACCCCGACCAAACAAGTCCATATGCAAGGCAAGGCACGGATGCACATGCACTTTGTGCTTATCTCGTGGAAAAGGCGCTGGGCAGGGATTCTCCTGATCCGACAGAAAACCTCGATTACTACGACCAGGAAATACAGGATTGTGCCGAAGGCTATGCTGCTTTCGTTATGGAAGAGTACGGCAAAATCAAGCAGACCTGTTCCGATGCAGATGTTCTCATCGAGCAGAGAGTCAGCTTCGCCCAATGGGTGCCGGAAGGCTTCGGTACTGCCGACTGCATTATCCTTGCAGACGGCGTGGCAGAGGTCATTGATTATAAACACGGTCTTGGCATTCTGGTGAGTGCCGAAACCGAGGAATTCGGCGGCAATCCACAGCTGATGTGCTACTGCCTTGGTGTTATCCAGATGTTTGATGGCATCTATGACATTGACACCGTAAAGATGGCAATTTATCAGCCGCGCCGGGATAACATCAGCATCCACGCCATGACAAAGGCGGAGCTTCTCCGTTTTGCAGATGAGGTGCTTGCACCTACTGCACAGCTTGCCTTAAAGGGCGAGGGAGATTTCAAAGCCGGAAGTCACTGTCAGTTCTGCAAGGCAAAAGCCACCTGCCGCAAGCGTGCCGAATACAATCTGGAACTTGCGAAATATGACTTTGTCATGCCCGCGGAACTGGAAGATTACGAAATCGATGCAATCCTTATGAGAATCGACCAGTTCACTTCCTGGGCGGCCGATGTAAAGGAATATGCATTAAACCAGGCTCTGCTCGGTACGGACTACGATCACTTTAAGGTGGTCGAAGGCCGCAGCAATCGAAAATATGTAAGTGACGATGATGTTGCATCGGCAGTCCAAAAAGCCGGATATGACCCATACGAGAAAAAGCTCCTTGGCATTACGGCAATGACCTCGCTTCTCGGTAAGAAGAAGTTTGAGGAACTGCTTGGCAGTCTTACTTATAAACCGCCGGGCAAACCAACCTTAGTTTCTAAGACGGACAAGCGTCCGCCAATGAAAAATACAGCAGAAAATGATTTCAAAGAGTAAAGGAGACCACTATTATGAAAACTTTCACTAACCCTACTAAAGTCGTAACCGGTGTCTGCACCTTCAGCTACCTTAACTGCTGGGACCCGAAGTCGATTAACGGCGGCACCCCCAAGTTCAGCGTTTCGCTGATTATCCCTAAGAGCGATACCAAGACCATCGAAAAGATCAAGGCGGCAATCCAGGCAGCCTATGAGGAAGGTCAGGCAAAGCTGAAGGGCAACGGTAAGAGCGTGCCTGCTCTCTCCGTCCTCAAGACTCCGCTCCGTGACGGCGATGCAGAGCGTCCCGATGATGAGGTCTACAGAAACAGTTACTTCATCAACGCCAACTCCGCTACTGCTCCCGGCATTGTAGATGCTGACCGCAATCAGATCATTGACCGTTCGGAGATGTATTCCGGTGTCAAGGGTCGTGCTTCCATCAACCTCTACGCATTCAACTCCAACGGCAACAAAGGCATCGCCTGTGGTCTGAACAATCTCCAGAAGATTGCGGACGGCACTCCTCTCGGCGGCAAGTCCCGTGCAGAAGATGACTTTGCAACTGCGGACGATGAGGATTTCCTCAATTAATAGCAATCGCAACTATGACAATCCGGGCGGCAGGGAAACCTGCCGTCCACTATCAGAAAGGTAAGGTGGCAACTTATGACAATGGAACTTGTAAACACACTGATTGACACATCCATCCGGGGGACACTTTTTGGAATCACGATGTTTTTCTGGGGCTGCGCTCTGATTGCAGTATGGAAATGGCTCTTTGGACTTGCAAAGAGGTTCTTCCACTGGCTCTGCCCCAACTTCCGTAAAAACAAATCTGACAAGCAGTAATCCACACGGGGCAGCAGCCGAGCGAGCTGCCGCCCTTATTCTTATAGATCGGAGACAATCATGAACAATAAAATTATTTCCCTCAGTATTGACCTGGAAACCTACAGTAGCGTGGATCTGAAGAAGTCCGGGGTATATCCCTATGCGGAAAGCTCGGATTTTGAGATTCTGCTGTTCGCTTATGCTGTAAATGAGGGCGAGGTGCAGGTCGTGGATATTGCCTGCGGGGAAGAAGTCCCCGATGAAATTTTGCAGGCACTGACCGATGATACGGTTACCAAATGGGCATATAACTGCCAGTTCGAGCGTGTGTGCCTGTCTTACTGGCTGAGAAGAAATTATCCGCAGTATTTCAGCAGCTACAGCATTGCGGAGGACTCAGTCGGAAACTATCTTGACCCGACTTCGTGGAAATGCTCCCGTATCTGGGGAGCCTATATGGGACTTCCATTATCCTTGAAGGGTATTGGTGCTGTCCTGAAACTTGACGAACAAAAGATGGAGGAAGGCTCTGACCTTATCAAATACTTCTGCAAACCATGCCGCCCCACCAAAAAGAATGGTGGCCGTACACGGAATCTTCCAGAACATGCTCCAGAGAAATGGGTACTGTTCAAAAAATATAATAAGCGCGATGTTGAAGTGGAGCTTGCCATCAAAGAAAAGCTGGCAAAATTCCCTGTGCCTGATTTCGTATGGGACGAGTATCATCTCGATCAGGAAATCAACGACCGGGGCATTTTGCTGGATATGCATTTCGTAGAACAGGCCATTACAGTAGATGCACAGACCAAGGTTTATCTCCGCAGCAAAATGCAGGAGCAGACAGGACTTGAAAATCCCAACAGTGTGGTGCAGATGAAAGGCTGGCTTTCAGATAACGGCGTGCAGGCAGAGTCTTTGGATAAGAAAGCGGTAAAGGAACTGATCTCTGACAGCGAGGAACATATCGCTGATGTGCTGTCCTACCGACAGCAGCTCGCCAAATCTTCTGTCAGCAAATACACCGCCATGCAGAATGCCGTCTGTGCCGATGGCAGGGCAAGGGGTATGTTCCAATTCTATGGTGCCAATCGTTCCGGGCGCTGGGCAGGCAGACTGATTCAGCTGCAGAATCTTCCGCAAAATCATATGGATGATCTGGAAGAAGCACGAAATCTTGTCCGTGACGGTAACTTTTCGGCATTGGAAATGCTCTACGATAACATTCCAAATGTACTGTCGGAACTGATCCGCACCGCCTTTATTCCCAAACCGGGATACAAGTACATCGTTTCCGATTTCAGCGCAATTGAGGCTCGTGTGCTTTCTTTCCTTGCCGGGGAGCAATGGCGCGTTGATGTATTCAAGGCGGGAAAAGACATCTACTGCGAATCGGCATCACAGATGTTCGGCGTGCATGTCGTTAAAAATGGCATCAATGGTCATCTTCGGCAAAAAGGCAAAATCGCAGAATTGGCGCTTGGTTACGGCGGCTCTGTCGGTGCTTTAAAGGCAATGGGTGCTTTGGACATGGGACTTTCTGAGGACGAGCTGCAGCCGCTGGTGAATGCCTGGCGTTCTTCCAATCCTCACATCACACAGCTATGGTGGGATATTGATGCAGCGGTCAAAAAAGCTGTGATGTATAAAACCTCTGTACAGTCACACGGTTTCAGAATTTATTATAAAAGCGGTATGCTTTTTATTGACCTTCCGTCCGGCAGACGGCTTGTGTATGTAAAACCCCGTATGGGTACAAACCAGTTCGGTTCTGACTCTGTTACCTACGAGGGTATCAACACCGGCAAGTGGACGAGAATCGAAAGCTACGGTCCCAAATTTGTGGAGAACATCGTTCAGGCGGTCAGCAGGGATATTCTCGCTTATGCAATGAAAACCCTCTCGCACTGCTTCATCTGCGGTCATGTTCACGATGAACTCATCATCGAGTGCAGTCCAGATGTATCGCTCTCCGCGGTGTGTGAGCAGATGAGCAGAACCCCTCCGTGGATCAGCAGTCTGCTGCTCCGGGCAGACGGGTACGAATGCAATTTTTATCAGAAACAGTAAAAAACGGCAGCAGTGCTGACCTTGGTTTGGTCGGTACTGCTGCCGAATAAGTTTTCAGATCATATAATTTAACACTTTACCTAAACACTCATAACTCGAATTAGTTGATACAGTATCGTTACTTCCCGGAGCGCTGATATCCAGTCCCCAGCGTATTCTGTCCTGATTATAATAATTCATCAGAACCTGCTCATAGGTTCCCGGCTGTGACGAAGATTCTCCTTCATTCACCCACCTCCAATTGCCTATGGCATAATAAACAAAACTATCTATTACAATTCCAGATAAATGATAACTTGAAAAACAATTATCCCGAATGAATCGAATATGCCTGCAGGTATCATATAGCAAGCCATTGCTTTCTCTGTTCTTTTGAGCCATAGCATCTTGTTCAGCCTTTGGATTGGTGGACTTCCACATACCACCCGTATTGGAATCCGGGTACTTATAACTGCCGTCCCAGTTTTTGAATGCAGGAACAATTTCAAAATATATTCCATCTGAAAAAGCAATTTTAACAACTTGTCCATCTGCACGAATGTCACTTCGCGGGTAAACAGACAAAATTGCACCTCGTACCGCCTGCAATAGCCTCGATTGCCCGTTGTTTGTCAAACGGTTGTATTGGTCGAAAACAGAGTTTGGCAATTCTACGAGAATATCAACATCACTCGTATCAATTGCAGTGTTCCTCCCATAACTTCCAACATAAATGCTGTGGAGAGTACTGCTGGTCGAATTCCAAAACTCTTCATTTATAGCTTTCGTTACCGTATGATAGCGAAGAGAAATATGATTTCTTGTGCCCTGTGGTATCTTTTCACCATACTTTTGCACTCTATTACTCATCAATCGTCCTCCTTAAAGACGCCGGAAGAAATGAATCTATTTCTTCCTCTGAAAAAGTATTATCCTGTGTTACCTTCAATGCTTCACTTGCACGTTTTACTGCCTTATCAGTTGTACTTGGGGCGTCAAGATAAATCGTGTCGACCTCTTTAACTAATTCGTTATATTGAAGAATAAGTTGATCAATGGGATCACTCTTAAGTTTGATTTTTATCAAGAGCACCTTGTACTTGTCCCTCACAGCTATCAGTTTATTTGCTGTTGCTTTATGTGAAACCATAAGTTTCTGTAAATCAAATGCCTTGTAATATGCAGTAATAAAAACCGTTGCAAGTGAAATCAACGCTGAAATCAATTTAAGCCACAATGGGTCAGTAAATATCATCGCAATAACCCCTACCGATGTGAGAGAAGCTGCAAAAATATTAACTGTCTCCATTTTCTTGAATTTCTCAGCATAAATATCCGATTGTTTTTCCTGTATCTTATGTGACCATACAATACTACCGTATGAATTTCTCACAGAATCCTCTAAAACAGAGTAATCATCAATCATCTTCGTTCTCCTCGTATCGTTAAATCAGACAGTCTGCTTCTCAGCAAATATTTTACTGCGCAGCGTTCTCCTCAAAATTCTCAACCTGCTCCATAACCTTGCTAAACACCTCTGGGCTGTACTGCGGAGGATATCCATTCTTCACCAAACAGATTTTGATGTCCAGTTTCAGCTGATTGCGGATATTCTTGTTGTTGAGCCAATCCGCAAAGGATGATTTCAAATCAATGATTTCCTTTACCTTCTTGGCTAATGCTTTACATTTATCATTAATAACAAGCCCATCAACCTCTTTATCGGTACCGTATTCAAAATTATACTGGTCACGCAGAGCAAGCAGGATATCATAGAAAGCTTTCTCCTCAAATGTCAGTCCCATCTTTCGGAAGCTCTCTCTGCTTTCGTTCATCTGACGCAGGACATTCAGTGCCTGCTCTGTAGCAGCTCTGATAATATCCTCGCTGGCCTGTTCCTGAGTGGCACCGGATTCCTCGGCGCTCAGATGTGCACGCCGTTCTTGGTATTCTGCGATTGTTGCTTCCAGCATTTCCTGAAACTTCTTAGCTTCCAGTTGGTTGACTTTTCCATACTCCTTGATTTGTTTGCGCATCATTTTAACAAGGAGCTCCAGCTTTGTTGCAGGCATTTTAACATCTGACAGCTTTTCAAAATATTCAGGGGAGAAAATATCTTCCTCCTCGCCGCTTTCAAGAACACTCTCTACCTGATTGTACTTTAAAGCCTCCTCCACCATTTTAGCAACTGCACGATTCATTGTATCCGTATCAACCTCGGTTGTACCACTCATTTTACGGACGAAACCAGCGATTGCCATAAAGCACTGAGCAAGTGCAGACTCCTCCTCACTCAATTCGCCGGAAGGCTGACAAATGTCATACGCAGCACGCATTCTCTTTACGGTTTTCAAAAAATATGTCTTGAAGGAAACACGCTTGGAACCTTTGGTTCCTTCAGACTGCATCTCCTGCGTGGAGACAAAGACAAACTCTGCGGCCTTTGCGAGAAGCCTGTAGCGCTCAGCCGGGGCGGTATCCAGACTCAGGAATGGTGTTAGGTCATATCCGGCAAACATCATTTTCAGGATTTCAAGCTCCTCCCGGAATGCCGAAGTTGCCTGTTCAATATCATCCGCTGTAGGTGCAATAGAAGTATCCCCTCCATAAATTTTCATAGCGGTTCGCATGTTTTCCCGAATACCAATGTAATCAATCACCATGCCGAATTCCTTACCAGGATATTTTCGGTTTACACGGCTGATCGTCTGAATGAGCATATGTTTCTTCAAAGGCTTATCATTGTACAAATAGGTCAAAGACGGTACATCAAATCCCGTAATCCACATATCTACTACAATGACCATATGCAAATTCGACTTATCCTGCTTGAAGGCTACATCCAGTTTTTCCGAGCGTTTGTCATTCTTTGTCCCGCCAAGATAATCATACATTTCCTTTTCATCGTTGCTGCCAACACTGGATACCATAGCAATAAATGGCATCTCCGTCAGCTCTCGCAGTTCTTCCTCGGAAACAGCCACTCCGTCAGGTGCCTTTTTTTCTTCAAACCATTCCGGATATTTCTCCTTGAACTTCTGCAGCAGGGAATAGGCGATCTTTCTATTGGAACATACAATCATGGCCTTTTGTATTCTGTCTGGATCACCGGCACAAGCAGCAGTATAGTGGTCATGGATATCCGTAGCAAGACGCTCCAATCGAGACGGCTCACCCAGGATTATCTCCATCGAACTCATAGCTCGTTTGCTTGCTTCTATGTCCTCAAAGGTAGCACCATCATCCGCACATTTTTTATAATATGCTTCGATAGCTTTTACTTTTTCTTCGTCCAGAAGTACCTTTGCAATACGAGGATGGTACTTGATAGATACGGTCAGTCCATCAGCAACCGCCTGATCCATCGTATAACGATCAATTTCCTCACCAAAGGTCTGATAAGTTTCGGCAATCGGAGTTCCGGTAAATCCGACAAAAGTAGCCTGTGGAAAAGCCTCCTTCAAAACTTTCGCATAAGGCTTTGAAACCATTGCCTTCATATTTTGCTCCGCATCCTTGCTGAACTGAATCTTCTTGGAATGCTCAAGCTGTGTTCTGTGTGCCTCATCCGAAAAACAGATGATATTCTGTCGGTCATTAATCAGACCGATTTTGTCATCCTCACGATCACAGAACTTCTGAATCGTACAGATATAAAAGCCGCCGCTCTGTCTGGCTCCAAGCTCCTGTCTCAGCTGTGCACGGCTCTCCACAACAGAAACCTCTCCAAGGTTTAAGAATTCTTTGCTCTTTGTGAACAACTTCGAGCCTTGGGTCTGTAGATCCTCTCTGTCTACAATTAATATGATGGTAGGTGAACCAATTTGCGGTATGTCTGTGCAGCGCAAGGCAAGCTGGCGTGCCAAAAAAGCCATGGTATATGTTTTTCCACAGCCCGTTGCGCCAAAATAGGTGCCGCCTTTTCCACTTTTTTCTATAACCGATTTCACGATGCTCTGTTTCAGCAGTCTCGCTGCAAAAAACTGTGGATAGCGGCATATGATTTCCTTTTCGTCTGCATCGTAGATACTATCCTGAAAGTAGATATAATCTCTGAAAATCTCAAGAAATCTTGCCGGAGAGTACACGCCCTTTATCATATTTTCTGTCTCGGCAAATGGCAGTGTAGAAACTTTATCGCCATCGTTTACCCTACGCCAAGCATAAAAATGCTCATACGGCGTGCGTACCGTGCCAAGTCTTGTTTTTACTCCGTCCGAAATACACGCCAACGGGCAATAATGCAGCAGATGTGGAATATCTCTCCAATACCGGATATTGATCTGCTCCCACGCATCGTAGATAGTTGCATTGGCATCTGCGGGATTTTTTAGTTCAATCACGCACAGCGGCATACCATTTATGTAGAGCATCACATCCGGTCTTCGGTTTTCCTTTTGCCCATTGTCTGTGTACTCTACCGTCAGCTGATTGACCGCCTTGAAGATGTTGTTCTGCGGATTTTCAAAATCAATCAGAGATACCATCTTTGGCTGTCCGTTTTGCGGCACAAACTGAATTCCATTAACCATCCAGCTGTAAACAAGATGCAGCACAGCAAAATCACTCTCTGCACCTACGAGACGGACTTTGTCATAAATCTGAGTAATTTCATCCTCTGTAAGTTCAGAATTTGTGTTAGCAATGAATTGTTTAAAGTCATCGGCAATCAACACATCCCGTTTGTTGATACGGGAGATGGTATTCCCGGCGGCAATACCTAACAGTCCGGGCAGATACCGCACAAACTCCCTGACCTCGCTCTGACTATGAGGATACAGTTTCGTTAATTGCATACCGTCATGGGTGCTGTTAGAAACTCCCCCAGTCCCCCGATAGCTTCCGCTTCCATATTTTTTATCGATTTCCGCTATCATTTCAGCCTCACGGTCTTTGTAGTCGTAGAATACATCATCAGGCAGGTTCCATTTGCGGAAATCCTCCTCGTCCATTTCAGGGTCATAGGTTTCAAAGGGGCTGGCTGTAAACTTTGCGAGGTCGGCAGCCTCCTGACAGTAGACCACAGACTTGCAGATATCAAGTTTGGGATTGGGGGCTACTTGTTTGTTGACTTCATACCAGACCTCGTTGATGGCTTTGAACAGGGCCAGCTCTTTGCTCTCAGAGGCCGGAGGTGCGGGAGGTGCGGGAGGTACGGAGGGCTCGCCGTCGCAGCCTGCCAGCGAGAGCGCCACAACGGCTG
>OLOX01004173.1_pt1 | contig 10148 bp, 9 predicted proteins | sample 1672091 | NCBI WGS metagenome assembly OLOX01 (sample SAMEA3136644, study PRJEB25190) | human gut metagenome | reverse complement strand
GAAAAAATATAATAATTTAATGTATTATTATGGTGAAAATAAAAAGAAAAGAGGTATATAAAATGGAAGAAGCAAGTGTAGGAAAAATCACAAGAAAATTTACTTTAAAAACATTATTATGGTTTGTAATAATTGATATCGTAATAGGATTTATATTTTTAATTGCAAAAGTATCTGGATTTGAAAATATTGCAGATGATGAAGCTGTAGATGCTTTAAACGGATTAGTAACAGGATTAATAGTAGTAAATATCCTAGCAGCAATCTGTTCACCTTTATTAGCTTTAAGAGGAACTAAGAAAAAATGTAAAATAACAAGCGAAAATAAAAAGCCTGTATTCAGAAATATTGCAATTGTATTAGTTGTATTTGCAATAATAATGGGAATTTTACATGGAATTATAAAAAATCAAATATTTGAAATGGCACTAGAGGATAGTGATATTTCACTAGATGATGTAAAAGAAGCTAGAAAAGATCTAGATGAATATATTAAAGAAGAAAATTTAAGCGAAGCAGATCAAGAAATATTAGAACAATTTGATGGATTAATGGGATTATCAAATGTATATGTATTTGACTGCATAACATTTTTAGTAATGATTCCAGTTGCATACTTCTTAGTAGTAAAAAAAGAAGAAGCTTAATATAAATATTAAAAGACATACTATAAAAGGTATGTCTTTTTTTTGTCAGATTTTATATTGCTTTTAAAGTAAAAAAATAATAAAATACACAAAGTAGTAAAGAAAGGAAGTAGCAAATATGAAAATGCATATAGTATTAGTAGAACCAGAAATACCACAAAACACGGGAAATATTGCTAGAACATGTGCGGCAATAGGAGCAAAATTACATTTGGTATACCCATTAGGATTTAATATTTCAGAAAAACAAGTAAAAAGAGCAGGATTAGATTATTGGGATAAACTTGAAATTGAAGAACATACAAATTTTAAAGAATTTTTAGAAAAATACAAACCAGAAGAAAATAACATGTATTTTGTAACAACAAAAGGAAAACATGTATATTCAGATGTAGATTACTCAAAAATGGAAGATGTATTCATATTATTTGGAAAAGAAACAAAGGGATTACCAGAAGATGTATTAAAATCACACTTAAGTCAAACCATTAGAATTCCAATGAGAGAAACAATACGATCATTAAATTTATCTAATTCCGTTGCTATAGTGGCATACGAAATTTTTAAACAACAAAAATTTGGTGGATTAGAAAAAATAAGCAAATACTTTGATTAAAAATGAAATTAAATATTGTATAAAAGATTTAATTAATGTTATAATATAGAAGTAATATGGGGATGTAAAGGTTTCGACAGCTTTCTAGAAGTATAAATAGCGAGTGGTGGAGTACCTGGCCACCTAAAAAGGTACAAATAAAAATAAACGCTGATAACGAAGAATTAGCATTTGCTGCCTAATTGCAGCAACGTCTTACTTTAGTAACCTACGACTTTAGATAAGGCGACGATTAGTAGGAAACGAATTTATTATTTTCTTCAGTAATAAAGGGATTTTAGAAGATATGTTTAAAAAAAGTTTGTTTGTTAACGATTTTTAAATGAAAAACAATAACAAACTGCACTCGGAGAAGTTTATATGGAAGGAATTCTGGACAGGAGTTCGACTCTCCTCATCTCCACCATAAAACGTTGAAAGGAAAATCATAAGCATGAATATGGATATGAAGAAAAAAATATTTTGGTCAGTAATAATATCGATTTCGGTAATTATTGTTTTATTATTAGTTGCAATTATCTTTTTAAATAGCAAAAAAGAAACAAGGCCATATAATGGTACAGTTACCAACAAAAATAACACAACAAACACAACTGAAGAACCTGATAATGAAGTTGATAATTCTACTGAAAATACAATAACAGATGATAGAAAAGATATAGAAGGAGAAATTACATACGAAACAACATCTGATGGAGGAACAATACCAATTCCACCAACATTTAAATATGTTGAAGGGGATTCTCAAACAGGAGCTGTAATAGAAGACGAAGATGGAAATCAATTTGTATGGGTTCCAGTATCAGATTATAATTCATATCATAGGCAATATTTTTTAAATAATGGTGAAGAAGAAAAAAATAAAAATGATTCAGAAACAACTCTTGAAGATGAAAATATATATGATATAAATGCATATAATGATGAATTTGATGATTCAATAAGAAATTATAAAGGATTTTATATAGCAAGATATGAAGCTGGAAAAGAAAGAAGCAATGGAAAATCAATATTAGTTTCAAAACCAAATGTTTTGCCATGGACACAAATTGTTTGGGAAGAAGCAAGAAAACAATCATTAAAAATGTATAAAGAGAATGATTTATTCCAAACAGATTTAGTAAATAGTTATGCTTGGGATACAATTTGTAATTGGATAAGAGATTGTGGATACAATATAGATAACTCAACAGAATATGGAAATTATCAAAATAGTGCAAATGGAACCAAAAAAGTTATGGAAACAGCAAGCAATGATAGATGGAAAACAAATAATATTTATGATATGGCAGGAAATGCTTGGGAATACACAACTGAAGAGTGTGGAGAACATGATAAAAAACATATTGGAAGAGGCGGAGATTATTTAAACGATGGTGATAAATATCCAATATCAACAAGAGCGACATCATCTGATGAATCAAATTTAGACGTTGGTTTTAGAGTAGTGTTATACTTAAAATAGACATTGACATTACTTTTGAAATAAATATATAATAAAGACATGCAAAAGAAAAAGTGAGGTATTGAAATGAAAGAAAAAATGAAATTTTTTAAAAACTTTTCAGAAAAATTCAAATCATTAGATGAATCAAAAAAGAAAAAAATATTAATTTCAGGAATAGCAATAGTTGTGATAATTATATTAGCAATTATAATAGCCATTGTTTCTAGCAAAATAGGTGCTGCAGATAAAAAATCTGGAAATCTAAAAAATGATGGTTTTGCTACTGGAAAAGGAAATACAGCATATATTAGTACTTCTGTAATAACTGCTTCAAATGAAGCAACAAAAGGATTACTTGAAGTAACACCAAAAAATACAACAAAAGTAATTGATGAAAGTGAATATGTAAAATCAGTAAATTTATATAAAGGAAAATTATATTATTTAGCAATTAATAAAACATCAACTGGAAAATACACAAGACAAGTTGTTAAAATAAATCTAAATGGTGAAAACAGAGAAGTTTTAGTTGACAATATTGAAACAACATCAATTGGTAATGATACATTAAATATTAGTGATGGGTGGATATATTTCTTAAATGGAGATTCAGAATTAGAAAAAGTAAAAATAAGCAACACAGATAAAAGACAACCAGTATCAAAAGAAGAAAAAATTTCATATTTCCAAATTTCAGGAAAATATATATATTATATAACTGCAGACGATGAATTTAAAAGAATGAAAAAAGATGGATCTTCAGAAGAAAAGATTTCAAACGGAATTGGAAAATTCCAAGTAGTTGCAGATGAAGTTTATTATATAAGCAAATCAGATAAAAGTTTAATGAAATTTGATTTAAATGGAAATGATCGTAAAGAAACCAAAGTTATAGAGAGAAAAGTACAAGCATTTAACATATGTGAAAAAACAATTTATTATGCAGTAAATGAAGAAAATGATGGTGGTGAACAAGCACTATATAAAATGAAATTAAACGGAAAGAAAAATGAAAAGATTGTTGATTTATCTAGTGCAAATGTAGTAATCGGAGTTTCTGGAAAATGGATCTACTATACAGACAAAGTAGATGATTCACCATATTATTATGCAATATATAGAGTACAAGCAGATGGAAAGAATAAAGAAAAAGTAAATATATAAAACAAATTTGTAAGCGGACTTGTACATTAAAAGGTCCGCTTATCTTATAAATTCCAAAATATAAAAAGGAGAAGATTGTGAATTTAGGAACAATTGCATTTAACAAAGAAGTATTTAATTTAGATTTAATGAATTCAGAAGAACTAGAGCTTTTACTAGAACATATTGAGAAAGAGAAGAATAAGGTAAAAAAAGAATTTAGAAAAAATTTAAAATAAAGGGGCTTTAAAGTATTGTGAGTGAAAATGAAATAAAAGAAAATAAAAAAATAGAAGAGTTGACAAGTGCTTGGGAAAAATTATTAAAAGATCAAGCTATTATTTCTGCTGCTATTCAATACAAAAAAAGTCAAGAAACTATTAATCAAAAGATTGAGAATGAGAATGCAGCAATTTCCTATGGAATAAAAATAATAAATAAAAAAGTAATTGAAAATATGAATAAGTATACTGAGGTAGAAAATGAATTTACATCATTAATTGAGCAATATAAAAACAACTTATATGGACTTTGCCAATATCATGATACTCAAATTGTAATGGGATACACCAAAATATTTGAAGAAGAATTAAAGCAATGCAGAATGTATAAAGAAATTTTCTACTTACAAGAGGAAGAAAATAGTGCAAAGAAGAAACTAGATAATAGTGATGATGAAATAAGAGAGAAAATTTGCAATATCGAAGACGAAATATCAAAAAGCGAGTTAAAAGTTAGAAGAATACGACCAACACTAAGAAAGAAAATATTAACAAAAGAACAGGAACTTATTTCAGCAATGGAATCAGAAGAAAAAGAAATTCAAAAAGAAACAATCAAAGGACCAAGAATTTTTAATAAAGCAACAAAATTTTTCTTAGGAAAAATAAATCCAACTAAATTAATTCAAAAAAATGTATTTAATGGCTTAAAAAATAGAATTGACAAATTTAATGAAACAAAAAATACAGTAAAAAAGGCAAATGAAAAATACAAAGAGGAAAATATTTTAGAAACTATAAATAAAATTGCTGAAGAATAGTGGAGGAAAAATGACAAAAGAAGAAAAGAAAGAAAATGAAGAAGTTATAAAAATTGATTTAAAAACAGTGATAATGCTAGTTTCAGTTTTGATAATAATTTTAATAATATTCCTTGTTATTTATAAAAATGAGGCAACAAAAGTAGAAAAAATTCCTGAAATTACGCCAGGTGAACAGACAATAACTATAACAGACTTTAATGAAGATGATGCTATTAAGTTACTTTCAAGTTATTTAGAAGAAAAATCATTGGCAATGTCTAGTCCTCAAGCATTATTGGAAAAGTATGGATATGCGACTAATAAAGAATTTGCAAGTTATGAAAAGAACGCTGATGAAACATTTATAAAAACTGATATAATATACGAAGATATAAGAACAAAAATGCAAGATTACATAACAAAAGATTTATTTACAAAAGAATTTAAGAATCTATACAAATCATCAAATGGAGTTACACATGTAGCTAATTTAAATAATCCAAAACAAAAATATACAATAACACGCCATGAATTAGATAGCAGTAAAAATAAACCTACAATTCAAGTATGGTATACAACAACTCAAGATGATGTAACATCAGTTGAAAAAAATATGAAAGTTGAATTCAGTCAAATTAATGGAAAATGGATTATTTCAAATATTAGTTAAAACACCTTGAAAAATAATTTAAAAGGTGCTAAAATAGTAAACATAATTGAGAAAGTCAAAGAAAAAGCTAAGTAGATTTAGGAAAAATATAGAAAGAGAAAATAAGTATTAGCTGAAAGCTTATTATATATTCTAAATTGAAGATTCACTTTGGAGATGCTATATCAAAAATATAGACGTTTGCAACGTTACAGCAATAATGAGGTTAAATTTAGATTAATGAATTTAGGTGGTACCACGGTATGTTATAAGCATTTCGTCCTATTATGGGATGAAGTGCTTTTTGTTGTTTTATATTAGAAAAATTTTAATATCGAACATTAAGTTGTACAGAAAATTTATTACAAAATTTAAATTATGAAAAATTATGAGAATTCATAACACAAATAAATTAAAATAGGAGGGAAAACTTTGAAAGAACAAATTGAAAACTTAAAAAATCAAGCTTTAGAAGAAATTGCAAAATCAGAAAGCTCAAAAGAATTAAACGATTTAAGAGTTAAATACTTAGGAAAAAAAGGTGAACTAACAAGCATATTAAGAGGAATGGGAGAATTATCACCTGAAGAAAGACCTAAGATGGGTGCTTTAGTTAATTCAGCTAAACAAGAAGTTGAAAATGAAATTCAAGAAAAAGAAAAAGAATTAGCTAAAAAAGAATTACAAGAAAGATTAGAAAAAGAAGAAATCGATATAACATTACCTAGCCAAAAAATAAGAAGAGGAAGTAAACATCCATTAAATAGAGTAATAGAAGAAGTTGAAGATTTATTCGTATCAATGGGATATGATGTGGTTTCAGGACCAGAATTAGAAACAGATGAATATTGCTTTGAAAGATTGAATTTACCAAAAGGACATCCAGCAAGAGATATGCAAGATAGTTTTTATATTACACCAGAATATTTATTAAGAACACAAACATCAGCAGTTCAAGCAAGAACAATGATGGCAAATGAGGAAAAAACTCCAATCAGAGTAATAGTTCCAGGAAAAACATTTAGAAGAGAAGATGATGCAACACACTCACATCAATTCAATCAAGTTGAAGGTTTAGTAGTTGATAAAAACATTTCACTAGCAGACTTAAAAGGTACTCTTGAAGTATTCATGAAAAAAATGTTAGGACAAAATACAGAATTAAGATTCAGACCAAGTTATTTCCCATTCACAGAACCATCTTATGAAGTTGATGTAACATGCTTCAAATGCGGTGGAAAAGGATGTAATTTGTGTAAACAAACTGGATGGATTGAACTATTAGGTTCAGGAATAGTACATCCAAATGTATTAAAAATGAACGGATACGATCCAGAAGAATATTCAGGATTTGCATTTGGTGTTGGACTTGACAGATTAGCTATGTTTAAATATGGAATCACAGACATTAGATTACTTTATCAAAATGATGTTAGATTCTTAAAACAATTCGATAGAAAGGATGAAGAAAATGAAATTAAGTATTAATTTTTTAAAAGATTATATTGATTTAGATGAAGATATAGACGTAAAAAAATTAGCAGAAGACATGACAAATGCAGGTAACGAATATGATGAAGCTGGAAAATTAATTAATGCAAGTAAACTAGTTATAGGTGAAATTGTTGAATGTAAAGAACACCCAGATTCAGATCACTTACACTGTTGCAAAGTAAATGTAGGAAAAGAAGTTCTAGATATTGTATGTGGAGCACCAAATGCTAGAAAAGGAATTAAAGTAATAGTTGCATTAGATGGAGCACAACTACCAGGTGGAACAATCAAATGTGGAAAAATAAGAGGAGAAGTTTCAAATGGAATGATGTGTTCAATTGCAGAATTAGGATTGGAAAATAAATTCTTATCTGAAGAAGATAAAGCAGGAATTCACGAATTACCGGCAGATGCACCAATAGGTGAAGACCCAATAGCATATATGAAATTAGATGATCAAGTAATTGATTTTGATTTAACAGCAAATAGAGGCGATTTATTAAGCATTTTAGGAATGGCATATGAAGTAGGAGCAATATATGATAAAAAAGTAAAAGATGTTGATTTAAAACACAAAGAATCAGGGGAAGATATAAACAAAACATTTAAAACAGAAGTAAAAACAGAAAATTGTTCAAAATTATTAGTAAAGAAAGTAGAAAATGTAAAAATAGAAGAAAGTCCAATATTCATAAAAAATAGATTAATTGCATCTGGAATAAGGCCAATAAACAATGTTGTAGATATTAGTAATTATGTAATGTTAGAATTAGGTCAACCATTACATTTCTATGATGCTGATAAATTAGGAAATAAACTAGTAGTAAGAATGGCAGAAGATGGAGAAAAATTAACAACATTAGATAATGTTGAAAGAACATTAACAAGTGAAGATATAGTAATTGCAGATGCTACACATGGTGTTGGTCTTGCAGGAGTTATGGGAGGACTTGAAACAGAAGTAGAACCAGATACAAAAAATATCATAATAGAATCAGCAATTTTTGATTCAGTAAAAGTAAGAAAAACATCAAATAAAATACTAAGAAGTGAAGCAAGTAACAGGTTTGAAAAAGGCTTAGATTCAAACAGAACATATATGGCAATAAATAGAGCTTGCCATTTGTTAGAAAAATATGCAAATGGTACAGTAATAGAAGGAATGTGTACATATGATCAAAGCCAAAAAGAAGATAAAAAAATAGAAATAACATTTAAAAATATTACAGATGTTTTAGGAACAAATATTTCAAACAATGATATCTTAGACGTATTTACAAAATTAGGATTTAGCTATGAAGCAGACGACAAAAAAGCAATAGTATCAGTTCCAAGAAGAAGATTAGACATATCAATAAAAGAAGATTTAATAGAAGAAGTTGGACGTATATATGGAGTAGACAATATAGAAGGAAAGTTGCCAGTATTACCAGTAAAGCAAGGAAGCTATGACAAACAAACAAGAGAAATAAGAAACAAAATGGTATCACTTGGTTTAAATGAAACATTATCAATGATATTTACAAGTGATAAAGAAGCAAAAAAATATACAACAGATGACTTTGAAGTAGTAAAATTATTAGACCCATTAGCAGAAGAAAGAAATGCACTAAGATATAGTTTAATTCCATCAATGGTTAAAATATATGAATACAATAAAGCAAGAGAAAACAAGGATATATGCATATTTGAAATAGGAAAAGGATTTTATAAAAAACAAGAAGAATATGGAGAAAACCAAAAAATAGTTGCATTAATGACTGGAAAATATTACTTAGGAGTTGGAAACAGTGCAAATGTTGATTTTTATGTTATAAAAGGAGTAGTAGAAGAATTACTAAACTTTTTAGGCTATGAAAATAGATACACTATAGAAATGCCAAGCAAAATACCAAATGAATTTCATAAAGGACAAACAGCAAATATAAATGTAAATGGACAAATAGTTGGTATAGTTGGAAAATTACACCCAGAAGTTACAAAAGATGATGTATATGTAATGGAAATTAATTTAGATGAATTACTTTCAAAAAAAGTAGGAAAAATGAAATATAAGGAAATTTCTAAATTCCCAAATGTAAAAAAAGACGTAGCATTTGTAATGAAAAAAGATATGCCATCTATAGAAGTAGAAAAAGTAATAAAAAAAGCAGGAGGAAGATTATTAACAAATATAGAAGTTTTTGATGTATACACAGGAGAAAATATAGAAAAAGATGAAAAATCTATAGCATATTCATTAACATTTAATGATAGTAAAAAAACATTAACAGAAGAAGAAATAACAACAATATTTGAAAATATTATAGCAAATGTAGAAAAATTAAATAATGTCTCTTTAAGAAAATAGAAAACTGTCCCTTAATTTTAAGGGACAGTTCTTTAGATTCACTTAAAAAAAGTATCAAACTCATCATGGTCTATATCGGTTGTATCATCCTCTTTATTATCATTATTAGATAATTCCTCCAATAAATATAAGGATACGCAAATAACAACAAGTGCAAACCAAATATATAAGAATGCTATAACTATGCCATATGGCAAATTATACTTTTAACAAGTAAAGGTATGCAAAGTATATGATTTGCAGAAGCTATAATACACCGAACTACTATTCTTTTCATATTAAATAAGAATAGCAAAGTGCCCACTGTAAGCAAGACACCCAATACTATGAATCCAATATCCATCTTTTTTACCTCCAAACATGCTGCTTTCTATCTAAAACCAAAAGTAAAAGAGAAGACTCTTTCACAAATAGTGAAAAGAAAATTAAATCTATATAAAAAGAACGTAAGTTATTATAGCATTTTTTACATGCAAAATCAACGGAAAAATATAACAAGATTTATTTAATTTTAATAACTTTAAATCTAAATTTTAGTTTTTCTTTAAGAAAAGAAGAGAAATCTTTAGTATTACCAATTGAAAAACAATTTTTATCCAAAATAAAAGCATGGGTTCTATCTACATATAAATAGAAAAAATTATCTGTTTCGAAAGCTTTGCGAATTTTCGAATATCTAATTATATCATAAGCTGTTTTATCTTTAACTTTAAATTTATTGTTATAAAAGATAAAAGAAAAACATTTTTCTTTTGCAATTTTTTCACTTTCTAATTCT
>OLOX01004160.1_pt1 | contig 10171 bp, 9 predicted proteins | sample 1672091 | NCBI WGS metagenome assembly OLOX01 (sample SAMEA3136644, study PRJEB25190) | human gut metagenome | reverse complement strand
GAAGTGTACTATGGATTGAAGCCAAGAAAATTCATGGATGTGAACGGAGAAATGGTACAGCCCGACAGGGCATTTAAGGTTACTGCAGAGGTGCTTCGCAGAAAGCCGGAAAGTGCGCTTGTATGGTATGAAGATTTCTGTGATTACTCAGAAATCCCTACCAACTATTTTACAATACTTGACGGTTCGTGGAAGATTTGGAAGGATGAAAGTTCTGACCGTGTCCGTAAGTATTCGCAACTGGAAGGCAGTGGAAAACTGGCACTGGATTACAACGGATTTTCTGAAATCCATGTGAGAGCGAGATTTGCCTTTAAATCATCGGGAGGCGGTAAGGCAGGAGTGTTTCTTGGAAGCATTTTCTGCTGTATAAATTACGATACCCAGTGTGTGGAGTTGTATCAGGGAAGTAAGAAACTTGGCAGCTATGCATTTTCTTTCAGTAAGACCTCAAATGCAGATTTACGGAGTGATCCAAGCCTGTATACCGTGGAAATGAGAATACGTGGAAATAAGGTAAGAGTATATTCCGGTGCAGCCTACACACTAAGGTTTACAGCAACCATTACTGCAGAAAACGGATATGTGGGATTCATGGCGGAGAAGGGAGTGGTGTGTGACCTCTTGCGACTGGGTGATGCATGGTATTATGAACCTTATGAGTGTTTTGATATTACCTTCCCGGACGGAAGGCAGACTACTTTTGGAAGATGTACTCGTACCGGAATTTCGTGGGATAATGAATTTGAATTGTTCCGTGTTAATTCTGATGTGGAGGAAATCAGCACAAGAAGCCAGGATATTTCTATGGATTACGATTTTTTTCATTCCCATGAAATGTCACTGGAATGTGGCAACGATTATGAAATGAAGGTAGTACCACATGATTTGAATGTTTGGCTTTCGAGGATGTATCTCGGAGATGCGGATGGTTTTTCTATTATGTATTACTCCGATGTGGACAGCATTGTTTACTGGGCAAATGAAGCGGCATACACCTATGGCGTGTCCGGGATTGCAATATGGAGTCTTGGTCAGGAAGATGTGAGGCTATGGGACAGTATGCCGGATCAGATATAGTTTTGGAATCAAACAGCCTGTTGTGGGCTGTTTTTTTCATACCAAAAAAACAAAGAAAGGCAGGTAACAGTTATGAGACAGGTAGTAACAACAGTGCAGTATGTATTTGCAGGAATAGGAGGCTTTATGGGGTGGTTTCTTGGAGGACTGGATGGTTTTCTGTATGCACTCCTCATGTTCGTGGTCATCGATTATGCCACCGGGCTTATGGCAGCATTCGTACAGAAAAAGGTATCCAGCGAGGTTGGTTTTAAAGGCATCTGCAAAAAGGTGGCAATCTTCTGTCTGGTAGGTATCGGCCATGTGCTTGATACGCAGGTCATTCAGAACGGAAGTGTACTCCGCACCGCAGTCATTTTCTTTTACTTATCCAATGAGGGAATTTCCATTATTGAGAATGTTGCCCTTATCGGACTTCCGGTTCCAAAGAAGCTGAAAGAAGTATTGGAACAGCTGCATGAAGAAGCAGATGAGAAAAAGGAGGATGAGTAACATGGCAGTAAAGGTATGTCTGGACGCAGGGCATTACGGTAAATACAACCGCAGCCCTGCGGTTTCGTCTTATTATGAGTCGGACATGACTTGGAAACTCCATAATTATCTTAAGAAGGAGTTGGAAGCATTTGGTATCGGTGTGGTAACCACAAGGACAAATCAGAATACGGACAGAGCATTGTATGAAAGAGGTGCGGCTTCCAAGGGCTGTAACCTCTTTATTTCTGTCCATTCCAACGCTGTAGGGAGCGGTGTAAACGAGAGTGTGGACTATCCGGTTGCATATGTCCTTTTAAATGGAAGCAGCACGGATATCGGTCTGAAGTTGGCAAAGGTTGTGGAAGCAGTGATGGGAACTGCCCAGAGTGGAAGAACCGCAACACGTCAGGGTACAAACGGAGAATACGATGGAGTGCTTCGTGGAGCAAATGCGGTAGGAACACCGGGTATTATTCTGGAGCATTCATTCCATACAAACACCAGAGCAACAAAATGGCTTTCCAGTGACAGTAATCTGCAGAAACTTGCTAAAGCGGAAGCAGAATGTATTGCTTCCTATTATGGAGTAACGAAAAAGGAAGAAACCACATTTACAAAGATTATGGGTAACTCAGTGGTAACGGTGGAGCAGATGACAGCTTATATTAAAGCAAAGAATCCAGATGTCGCACAGTCGGTTGTTGATATGATACCGCTTTATCTTTCGGAAGGAAAGGCAGAGGGTGTCCGTGGTGATATTGCCTTTGCACAGTCTTGTCTGGAAACAGGTAATTTCGGATTTTCTGGTTCTGCAGTAACGCTCGACCAGAATAACTTCTGTGGTATGGGAGTGACGTCTAATGGAATGAAGGGAAATTCCTTTGATACACCACAGCTTGGTATCAGGGCGCAGGTTCAGCATTTGAAAGCCTATGCTTCCACAGTGGATTTGAAGAATGAATGCGTTGATCCACGCTTCAAGTATGTCGCAAGAGGCTGTGCGGAATATGTGGAGTGGCTTGGACAGAAAGAAAATCCAGCCGGAAAAGGATGGGCAGCAGGAGCCGGATATGGTGCAAAGATTATTACAATATTAAATGCTATGATTGGAATTAAGAGCGAGGCAGCAGAACCGGAGGAAGTCTGGTACCGTGTGCGTAAGACATGGGCAGATTTTGACACGCAGAAAGGTGCATTCCATAGTTTGGAAAATGCCAAGAGGTGTGCAGATGAAAATGAAGGATATTCCGTATTTGATGAATCCGGTAAAGTGATTTATTCCAATGATACATTTAAACCGTATCTTGTGAGAGTATCCATCGAAGATTTGAACATCCGCAAGGGTCCGGGAACAGACTACGACAAAACAGGTAAGTACACCGGAAAAGGTGCTTTCACTATTGTGGAAGAAGCAGAAGGCAAGGGTGCGAGCCTTTGGGGGCTTCTGAAATCTTATCAGAAAAATCGTGATGGATGGATTTCACTGGATTATGTTCACAGGATTTAGTTATTAACATTGGAATATACAAATTAAAAAGAAAATGAAGTACCACTTGACAAAAATAATATTTTATGTAAAAATTAAAAACAGAATAAAGTCAGGAGGTAATTTCGTTGGACGTGAATAGAAATACTCAAATTGTAATCAATGATGATTTACTCAGAAAAATTGTTTATTGCATAGAGAAAGCTATCGGGGATGATTTGCAACAATATTTAAGAGAAAATCATCGGGAAACTAATAATGCGATTATACTTCTAAGAGGGGACAATATCAATACAAACTTAAGAACACATGTGGTGAAAGATGATATTGATCTTGTTCCTTTCCAGAGGTATGGTTGGTCTGGAAGAATGGTCATTGATCGAAAAGAGCATATTACCTATTCGATAATGACAGAAGGTACATTGTCTGGCGTTCCCAAAAAGAAAAATCGTGAAAATCCGCACTATTTACAATCAGTTCTTTATGTCGAAAATAAGGATTGTATTGCGAAAGAAAGACAAATGACATTGGAAGATTTTGGAATCACGATTTTTGATACAGATGTGTTGGAACAGGATTTTGAAAAAATTAGTCAGGGAATGATTAATGTAGAAGAAGATTATAAACATTATATTATTGCATATAAAGCGGAGAATGGGGAAATCAAAGATATTAAACTGAGGTTTTTAGATAAAGATTTTAATATTGTAGATGAAGCGTCTCTTATGCAATATATTAAACCAGACTTTGCACGGCTTACAGATATTGGGCCTTCAGAAGATACAGACGAAGATGCGAAGCCGGATAAGAAGGGCTTAGTTGCTATAAAGAGTGGTATAAAGCCAAAACTTCGGGAAATCGAGAAAAAGGCCTGAAAATAAATTCAGGAGATATTGATTATGATAGAAAAAAAGTTTTACGGTGAGAGATTAAGAAGTGCAAGAATGTATAGAGGGTTGACGCTTACTGAATTAGCGAAGCGGACCGAAATCAGTAAGCAGTCAATTTCCTTATATGAGAATGATAATAACACACCAGATTATATGAAAGTTAGGCTCTTGGCATCAGAGCTTAACTTTCCGTATGATTACTTTTTTCAAAAGGATAGTTATGCTGCAAAAACAGAAACAACCTATTTTCGTTCATTGGCAAGTGCTACAAAGAAAGATAGAACAGCGCAGAGTATTAAGTTGGAATATGTAGCAAAAATGTATGAGATACTTCTGGAATTCATTTCATTTCCTGAAATGAATTTACCAAGTGTTGATTTTGTAGGATGTGATGATGTATTTGAGTGTGAGAACGAGGATGCAATTCAAGAAATAGAGGATATTGCTGCTCAGGTAAGAAAATATTGGGATATTGGTACTGGACCAATAAAGGATTTACAGTATCTTTTGGAAAAAAATGGAATAATTGTAACGGGATTTGATACCAACGAAGATAAAATAGATGCGTTTAGTCAGCGAACTATAGTGGCGGGAAATGATATTTATTTTATTGCAGTTGCATTAGGAAACAGACCAGAAGGCAGAATTCGCTTTGACATGGCTCATGAGTTGGGACACATATTATTGCATCCATGGAGTGAGGATCTGGAAGCTATAACAAAAGATGAGTTTAAAGCAAGAGAACGTCAGGCGAACATGTTTGCGAGTGCATTTTTGTTACCTAGAGACAGCTTTGGTAAAGACATTGCTTCATATCCTACAGATTTAAAATATTATCAGTTCTTAAAAAATAAGTGGAAGGTATCTATTCAGGCAATGATTTACCGTACACACCAGTTGGGCATTATGTCTGATAACCAGTATCAGTATTTAATGCGTCAAGTTTCAAAAAATGGGTGGAGAATTAAAGAACCTGGCGATGTACCATATTCCTTGAATGAAAATATATTTCAAGGAGCCATTGATTTACTGATAGAGCAAAATGTACTTACGGCGAAAGAAATATTGGATTTATTCAAAAAAAATGGAGTGACTTTATATCCAGAAGATATGGAGGAGCTTCTTCATTTGCGTCCAGATACCTTAAAGGTAGAGGAAAAAGTTGTACCAATATTGCAGTTGCGAAAAAAATAAGTGATTAGTATGAAAAGATCAGGCGAAATGTCTGGTCTTTTTTTATTGAATAAGTTTGGACAGAGTGGAAAAAGAGTGGGTGGAAACCGCAGAATTGCTTGACTTTACAGGGGTTTAGAGTGATTTATACACTGCCAAAAACGAAAGGAGTACTTATTTATATGGTGATTGCAGGAACGATAAATAGGGTGGCTTTTTACTGCAGAGTCAACCATCGTGACAGAGACTATGAAAAATATCTGGACGATGTAATGAGGCGGTTGGAAGAAGAATATGGAAAACAGAAATGGGATTTGCAGATATTCTTTGAGGAAGCTTCAGGAGCCGACCCGAACAGAAAAGAATTTAATCGTCTGAAAGCGGAAATCGCAGCAAAGAAGATAGATGTGGTGTGCATTGACAAGGTAGAGGATGCACAAGCCATTTTCCGAAGGATTCAGGAGTTCCAGAAAAGGTTTTTTGAAGGAAGTGATGTAACGTGCGAGTAAAAGTGATTAACAAACGACCAGCTTCGGTCTTACAAAAGAAAAGGGTTTGTGCTTATGCCAGAGTTTCCACAGACAGCAGAAGACAGGAAGACTCTCTTGAAAACCAGATGGAAACCTATGAGAGACTGATTACCGGAAATCCGGAATATGAATTTATCGGAGTATTTGCTGATCAGGGCATATCTGGTTATTGTGAGAACCGCCCACAGTTCCAGAGAATGATGGAGAAGGCAAGGGCAGGAGAGATTGATTTAATTATTACAAAATCCATATCGAGGTTTGCAAGAAATACCGTCACCGTTCTAAAGTTCGCAAGGGAACTGAAGGAACTAGGTGTCGGTATTTTTTTTGAAGAACAGAACATTAACACTCTATCAGGGGACGGTGAGATGATGCTTGCCGTCCTCGCTTCTTTTGCACAGGAAGAAAGCAGAAGCATGAGTGAAAACAATAAATGGTCCATTCGGAAGAAGTTTGAGAGAGGGGAAGTGATGATTACCACTTCCCGCTTCCTCGGTTATGACAAAAACGAATATGGGGATTTGATTGTAAACCGAAAGGAAGCAGAAATTGTCAGTCTGACTTTTGACTTTTATCTAATGAATGTTGGCCGTCAAGGATTGGCGAGCTACTTGATTATCTGGGCGAGAAAACGGTGACGGGAACTACATGGGAAAGCGGGACCATCAATGGGATGCTTTGCAATGAGAAATACAAAGGGGATTTTCATCTGCAGAAGTATTGCACCCCTGAAAATAAAAGAAATCATACAAGGAAAAACAATGGGGAAGTGCAGAGTTATTACATTTCGGAAAATCACGAGCCAATTGTATCGCCGGAGGTATGGGAAAAGGTGCAGGAAGTCAGGGAACAGAGGAAGCGTGACAGGAATATCGGGCAGGACAGCACAATGAAGTTCCAAAACCGCTATCCCCTAAGTGGAATGTTGATTTGTCCTTACTGCGGAAAAACGCTCCGGCGCAGACAGGTTTACAAGAAGAAAATCCAATGGCTTTGCAGCACCTACATTGAAAAGGGAGTCAAGGCATGCAAAGGGATAAGGATTGATGATGCCGAATTGCAAGGCTTGAACATTACGGAACAGACAGTGATTGAGGAGGTGGTTAAAAATGGCAAGAAGCATTACTGTTATACCAGCAAAGCAGATTTCGACTGCGGAATCAGGGACAGCACAGTCAGTGCAGAAATTGAAGATGGTAGCGTACTGCCGAGTGTCAACCGACCAAGAAGAATAGTTATTAAGCTATGAGAATCAAGTCAATTATTACACAAATTACATCAGTGAGAATCCCCTCTATGAATATGCAGGAACTTATGCAGACGAAGGTATTTCAGGAACCAATACCAAAAAGAGGGATGAATTCAACCGTATGATTGCTGATTCCAGGGCGGGGAAAATTGACATGATTATTACCAAGTCCATTTCCAGATTTGCAAGAAATACGCTGGATTGCTTGAACTATGTGCGAGAGTTGAAAGATTTGGGGATAGGGATTATTTTTGAAAAGGAAAATATCAATACTCTCGATGCAAAGGGTGAAGTGCTGCTTACCATTCTTTCCTCACTGGCACAGGACGAGAGCCGATCCATTTCAGAAAACTGCACATGGGGAATCCGCAGAAGGTTTGAGACAGGGAAGCACAAAATGAGTACAAAGCGTTTTATTGGCTACGATACGGATGAAATGGGGAAGCTGGTAATCAACAGGACGCAGGAGCCGATTGTGGTTCGGCTGTATCAGGAATTCATGGACGGAAAAACAACCGATTACATCAAGAGGATTTTTGAACGGGAAGGTGTGAAAAATTGGGATGGCGGTACGAAGTGGCAGTCCACAACCTTAATGAGTATGTTGGAGAATGAAAAATACAAGGGTGATGCCTTGCTGCAGAAAAGTTATACGGTGGATTTCCTCACCAAGAAACGTACACAGAACAAAGGGGAAATTCAGATGTTTTATGTGGAGGATGACCACGATGCCATCATTTCAAAGCGGATATGGGAATGTGTACAGCTTGAAATAAAACGCAGGAAAAAGTATCTGGAGGAGCATGGGACAAACTCCTATTCCCACCGGCCGGAAAGCAATCCATTTGCATCCAAGATAATTTGCGGAGACTGTAATAAGGTATTTGCACGGAAAGGCTGGCGGAGCAGCACGGGCGTTGACCGTAAGGTATGGCAGTGCAGTGAACGATACAAGGTCAAAGGAGTCATGGGATGTGCCAACCGCCATGTAGAGGAAGAAACATTGATAAAGGCTTATCTGATGGCTTGGAATGCATTGGTGGAGAACCGAGAGGATTTCATGGAGCAGTGGACGGAACAGCTGCAGAGCGAGAACCTCTTGGAAGGTTATCGGGCAGAGAAGTTCATAGAATATACTGATGGGGCAGAGCCTTTGACGGAGATGGACACGGACTTCATGCTGAAAACACTGGACCACATCAAGGTCTTTGAAGATGGAACATTGTTGGTGGTGTTCTTGGACGGAACGGAGATTGAATGTAAAAATGAAGAGGAGTAAGAAAAGATGCCGATTGGGAGTTGCGATTCCTGATCGGCTTTTTTTCTTGCTCTTTTGCAGATGGTAAAAAAACAGGTGATATGGTAAAATAAAATAGATAGCTTGAACGAAAGGGAGGATTGCATAATTTGGAGAGACATCAAGGTAGTTGGAAGGTTGAAGGAGAAGAAGAGTATAATATTGGGGAATTAGTTATAGACAATGATTATATTGAATTTTTTGTAAGAGGTAAATCTATTCCTTGGGCTTGTACTTTTATAGGTTCAAATGGAGAACATCCAATAAAAGTGTATGCTAAAGGACCTGGAGAAACAAAACATAGGTCATTAAATATGAGTATTGGATATAGAGTAGTGAAGGTCGCTATGACAAATGCAGGATTTCAAGAGGGGTTTGAAATAAACAATATTAGTGCATTCTCATTTGAAATTCCAGAACTTGTTGATTGGTTAAAAATAAATAGTGTGTCAATAGGTTTTACAGAGGCGAACGAGTTATTTGCAATTGAAGAGAAAATAGAATCTATTATTATAAAAAATGAAAATCCACATATTGAAATATCATTTGGGCCTGCATCACCGTTTATGCCACCGGAAATAAATGATAGGGTAGAATATGTGGTAAAAAACTATCCAAGAGTTCATGTGTCATATGAGGAAATGGTAACTGATGAAAGAGTGTATGCAGATATACAAATTTTAATGCGTTTCTTTGGTATGCTTATAGGGTATGTTTCTTATGCGAAAGATATTCGATTAAATATTGAGGGTAAAGACTTAAAAACATGGATATGGTTTAATGAAGATTTTTCGCATAACCTAAGGCACCTTAACGGGATAGATAGATTCAGAACGGAATATTCTCAGGTGAAAGATGAATTAGCAAATTATTTTGAAAATTGGTATACATTTTCTAATGATGATTATTTCTTTTTGCCGAGACAGATGTTCTTTAATAGTAATAGAAAAAGAGAAATATTTGCAGAGGATTTGTTTGTACAGTATGTAAAAATTTTAGAAGGTTATCATCTAAGAATATCAGGTGATGAGAAAAAAGCGGAACAATTGGGTATAGAAATTTTAGAGCAGCTAAAAGATGAAAATGTAAAGAAGGTGTTAAGTGAGCCGTTCAAAAAAGCTGGTTCATCTTATAAGCCAAAGACAGTTGCTCAATGGATACAAGGAGGATTTTTGAGCCGAATTACCCTTGAAACACGATTGAAGAAATTAGACGAAGAACACGGTTCTATAGTGGCTGGAAACACCGAGTATGTATATAAAGAATCGAATGCAGACAAATATTTTAGTGCAATCGTAAAAACAAGAAATTACTATTCACATTATAAGCCTGATCGTGATGGAGTGCTGACATTTGGACAAATGTGTAATAGTATAGATGTGTTAAAATGTTTGATTATAATGATTTTGTTTAGTCATATGGGAATGGACATCGATACTGCGAAGCAGATAATGATACACGATGATAAATTGTGGATGTATACTTCTTGTATGAAGAAGGATCAGGATATAGAGGGGTAAACACTATCCCCCTAAGTGGGGTATAAACCTTTTCGCAAAAGGTGACGGTTTCGCTATTTAGTATAAGAAGTAACTTTCACCGCATGTGGAAACCGTGTGCTTCTTGAGAAGAAGAAAATAGATACAATAGTGGATGAATTGACAAAATCAAAACGAGGTTATTTGATTCGCAAAACTTAAAAGTCTATTATAGAAAACAATAGGAAGTTACAGGAGAATTTTGCAAATGAAAACAAGGAGATTAGGAAAAACCAATTTACAGGTCAGCGAGATCGGTTTCGGCGGCGAGTGGCTGGAACGCCATTCAGAGGAGGAAGGTGTGGAGCTGATCCACTATGCATCTGAGCAGGGAATCAATATTCTCGACTGCTGGATGCCGGATGCGAAATCGAGGGATATCATCGGAAATGGAATCAAGGAAAACCGTGACAAATGGTTCATTCAGGGTCATATTGGTTCGACGTTAAAAGAC
>OLOX01004158.1_pt1 | contig 10176 bp, 6 predicted proteins | sample 1672091 | NCBI WGS metagenome assembly OLOX01 (sample SAMEA3136644, study PRJEB25190) | human gut metagenome | reverse complement strand
CCGCGTGGCGGTCAAGCGCTTTATGCCAAAGACTGATTGTGTCATTGAGCTGGGCGGCGAGGATGCCAAGATCCTGTTTTTGACCAACGGCACCGAGGTGCGCATGAACGGCAGCTGTGCCGGCGGCACCGGCGCCTTCATCGACCAGATGGCCACCCTGCTGAAGATGGGCGCCGATGAGATGGACAAGGCCGCCCAGGGCGCCACCCGCACCTACACGATCGCCAGCCGCTGCGGCGTTTTCGCCAAAAGCGATATCCAGCCGCTGCTCAACCAGGGTGCGGAAAAAAGCGACTTGGCAGCCAGTATCTTCCACGCTGTAGCAAGCCAGGCCATCACCGGTCTTGCCAAAGGCCGTCCCATCAGCGGCAATGTGTTGTATCTTGGCGGTCCGCTCACCTTTATGAGCTGTCTGCGCGATGCCTTTGACAGTGTTCTGAATATCAAGGGCATCTGCCCTAAAAACAGCCTGCTTTATGTAGCAATGGGTGCAGCCTTCTGCGCCGAGCACGAGGTGGACCTTACCACGTTGCCCGACAAGCTGCGTACAGCAGCAGCGCAGCACAGCTTTGAGCATTTGCCGCCACTCTTTAAAAATGAGGGCGAATATACTGTTTTCAAGAAGCGTCACTCTAAAGAAAGTGTCGCTATAGGTACCCCTGCGGAGGCTAGCGAAGCCTTTATCGGTATTGATTCCGGCAGCACGACCATTAAAATCGCTGTTATGAGTCCAGACGGCAAATTGCTTGACTCCTTCTACCAAAGCAATAAGGGTAATCCTGTTGTTGCCGTCCGCAATTATCTTACCGATTTCTATACAAAATATCCCACCTGCCGCCTGTTGGCAGGTGCAGTCACAGGTTACGGCGAGGAGCTGATTCGCCACGGCTTTGGTGTTGACTATGGCATCGTTGAAACCATGGCACATTTTTATGCTGCCCAATATCTGGAGCCGGAGGTAGATTTCATTCTTGATATCGGCGGACAGGATATGAAGTGCCTGAAAATCCATAACGGTGCCATCGACAATATCTTTTTGAACGAAGCCTGCTCCAGCGGCTGCGGCAGCTTTTTGCAGACCTTCGCCGAAATTTTGGGCTATACAGCCGAGCAGTTCGCACAAATCGGTCTTAAAGCAGATATGCCGGTAGATTTAGGCAGCCGTTGCACTGTGTTTATGAACAGCAGCGTTAAGCAGGCGCAAAAGGACGGCGCCTCTGTTGCCAACATCAGCGCCGGTCTGTCCATCAGTATTGTCAAAAACGCTTTATATAAGGTTATCCGTCCGGCCAGCAAGGAGGCCATCGGCAAGCACATCGTAGTTCAGGGAGGCACCTTCCTCAATGACTGCGTACTGCGCGCCTTTGAGCAGGAAATGGATTTGAACGTTATCCGCCCCAACATCGCAGGCCTTATGGGAGCATACGGCGCCGCCCTGTACGCACAACGCCGCTACAAGGACGCACCGCATCAGACAACGCTGCTCAACCTGCAACAGCTGGGTGAATTCGTTCATACCGTCAAGGGTATGACCTGCGGCCTGTGCAATAATCATTGCCACCTCACAGTCAACACCTTTGCCGGCGGCAAACGCTTTATCAGCGGCAACCGCTGCGAGCGTCCCATCACCCACATGGCACCCAAGGATGAGCTGAACCTGTACCGCCAAAAGCTGCAGCTGCTCAAGGAATTGCCTGTTAACGAAACGCCTAAACGCGGCATTATGGGTATACCTATGGGCCTGAATATGTATGAGCTGCTCCCCTTCTGGAATGCCTTACTCTCCAGCCTTGGCTTCAAGGTTGTCCATAGTCCGATTGAAGACAAAAACATTTACCGTCTTGGTCAGGGAACCATCCCCAGCGACACCGTCTGCTATCCGGCCAAGCTGATGCACGGCCATATCAAATGGCTGCTGCAGCAGGGAATCACCAATATCTTCTATCCCTGCATGACCTATAATATAGATGAACAGGGCACGGAAAACTGCTATAATTGCCCTGTCGTAGCCTATTATCCCGAAGTTCTGCACGCCAATATACGTGATCTGAATAAGCCCGAAATACATTTCTTCTATGATTATCTTGGCCTGCTCCATAAAAAGAAGCTGGTCAAAAAGCTGCAGGAAATGTTTGCCAAGGTTTATCCGGATATCACCAAGGAGGAAATCCGCAAGGCTGTCGATGCTGCCTTTACTGCCTTTTATGACTATGAAGTGCAGGTAAAGGCTAAAGGACAGAAAATCATCAGTAAGGCACGCGAAGAGCATAAGCCTATCGTTGTACTGGCAGGCCGTCCCTATCACATCGACCCTAAGGTCAACCACAGTATCGACCGCCTGATTACTAACATGGGTGCTGCCCTCGTCAGCGAGGATGCCGTAAGCAGTCATATTAAGGCCAAGGAACTCAATCGCGACCTGCAGGTTCTCAACCAGTGGACCTATCACGGCCGCCTGTATGCGGCAGCCGAATATGTTGCCCAAAATCCTGATATGCATCTGATTCAGCTTGTAAGCTTCGGCTGCGGCTGCGATGCGATTACGGCCGATGAATGCCGCCGCCTCCTCGAAGAACGCGGACGCATCTATACACAAATAAAAATAGACGATATCGACAACCTTGGCGCTGCCAAAATCCGCATCCGCAGTCTGTTCTCCGCAGCCCAGCTTTTCGATATAGATAATAATTAAAGGAGATTTGCATATGCTACCAGCAGCTAACGTTAAGTTTACCCCCTTCACGGAGGATATGAAAAAAACGCATACTATACTTATACCCGGCATGCTGCCTATGCATTTTTCACTGCTGCAGGCAGCACTCGTAAGCTGTGGCTACAAAGCCGAGGTTCTGCACAACACCGGGCGCGAGGTAATCGAAACCGGTCTGAAATACGTCAATAATGATATCTGCTATCCGGCACTGCTGGTTATCGGCCAGCTGATAAACGCTTTGGAAAGCGGCAAATATGATTTGGAGCACACTGCGCTGATTATCACTCAAACCGGTGGCGGCTGCCGTGCCTCCAACTATATCTATCTGCTGCGCAAGGCTTTGGAAAAAGCCGGCCTTACGCACATCCCTGTCATTAGCCTCAACGTCAACGGTCTGGAGCAGCAGCCCGGCTTCCATCTGGACACATCCATGGTGCATAAGTTCTTGGCTGCCGTTGTTTACGGCGATCCCCTGATGTACCTGACGAATAAAACACGTCCCTACGAAGTTGTACACGGCGCTGCCGACAGACTGGCGCAAAAATGGCTGGCACGCTTAAGCGAAGCCTTCAAGAGTGGCAAGGCGCAGGCTTTAGGTACCATCAAGCAGCTTACTAAGGCTATTGCGCACGAATTTGCGGATTTGCCTATCACCAACAAGGAGAAAACTAAGGTCGGTATTGTCGGTGAAATCTACATCAAATATGCCGCTTTGGGCAACAACAATCTGGAAGCCTTCCTGCAGCGTCAGAACTGCGAATATATGCTGCCCGGTCTGATGAATTTCATCATGTACTGTGTTGATACTTATCTTACAGACTATAAGCTTTACGGCGGCAGTCTGCTCAAATACAGCGTCAACAAGGGCGCTATGTGGTATTTAAAATATATGGAAGGCATCCTGCATCAGGCTCTCAGTATCGCTCCCTTCAGCGCCCCCGCCACCTATGAGGAAACCAAGGCTATGGCCAAGGGCGTTATCGGCTACGGCAACAATATGGGCGAAGGCTGGCTGCTGACTGCCGAAATGCTGGAGCTGGTGCACAGCGGCTACACCAATATCATCTGCGCTCAGCCCTTCGGCTGCCTGCCTAACCACATCGCAGGCCGCGGTATGATTAACAAAATCAAGGAGATTGCCGAAGAGGCCAATATTCTGGCACTGGACTACGATGCCAGTGCTGCCCGCGTTAATCAGGAAAACCGCATTAAGCTGATGCTGGCGACAGCGAAGTAAAAGAAGCATAAAAGATTCAAAGGCGTTCTACCGTACGTTGGTAGAACGCCTTTTGTTTCGGAAAAATTTAGCATATTATCTGTTGCTGTGCTCTAGGAAAAAAAGCTAACGCTCTTATATATTCCGCAAAAAAAGCCTACGCCTTACCGCAAGCAGTAAAGCATAGGCTTTAAAAAAACAACAAACAAAATAAATATAATGAACAAAATGAACAAGGTATTAAGTCATTTTGCAAACAAGCAGATTAGAACGTAAAGTTCAAGCCACCTTCAAAGCTCCAGGTGTGTTCAACATCAGAGCCGAAGCCTTTAGTAAATTGAACTAAACCATTTGTGTTTTTATTCAATTTACCGGAAATGCCAACGCCTGCTTCATACCAGGTGCCATCGTTATGGGTAGTAGCATTCATAATGCCGGTCATATCGCTGGCAAGAATATCTTGATTACCCAGAAATTCATGGTAAGCATTAGCGTCAACATAGAAGGTAGTCTTATCATCAAGCTCTCTGCCGATGCGGAAGCCTACACGGCCGATTAAGCTGTCGGTACCGGAAAGCTGTACATCTGTACCTTGGCTGGTGCGATAATCGGTAGAAGCAAGATAGGTGTACTGCAGCTGAGCCTGCGGTTCAACATACCAATTGTTTTCCAACGGATTTTTGCGACCATATTCAAAGCTCAAAGCATAATAATTGTTATGGTAATCAGCTTTTACATTATTTGCGTCTTCCTGTTCAAGAGTGAATTTGTTGGAAACGCGACCGAATTTAGCAACGGTATCAAGATAATGACCTGTTTCTCTCAGTTGAGTATCATAGAAGGAAAGACCATAACGCTTAGTGCTACTTTCGCCGGTGACGGCTTTATAATCAGCACTGCCGGTTGTGTAGTTCACAGCTGCGCCCTGCATATGCTTGCCATAGCTTGTGTCGCAACGCTTCCAGTCGTAGCCAAGCTCGGTCATGGTGTTTTTACCTTCGTAGCGGTTTGTTTTGCCGAAACGATCATGGCTTACACGTGCCCACATGCCGTCACCTTCATTAGAATAACGTGCTTCACCAAGACGCTTGTTCAGAGTATCTGTAGTTACAGCATTGGCGTAATCAAGAGCAGCTGCATTTTTGATAATATTGCCGCTGTTGCTGGTATTATTAACAGCAGTGTCGAGATACCAATTGGTGCCTTCCTTAATAGGATTTTCGATGATTTCTGTCTTCATGTATTCAGGACGAACATTATTATCATCATATGGATTATCACCCTTTAATTGAGCAAGCATGATTTTTTCATAATCTGGTACTTGACGAGTATATTCTTTACCGGAGAAGATAGCGGTAATATAGTCATTGCCCGGCTTATAAGTGCCAGTACCATCCTTCCCGCCATTAAATTTTTCGTTGGTTTCAGTTTCTTCAGGATCGAATTTTTCGTTTTTAACATTAAATGCTTCGTTGCTGACTTTATAGGTTACGTCATTAACACCTTGATTTTTATAGAGCACAACCTTGAATTTTTCGTTAGGATTACGTTTATAATCGTCACCGCCGGTTGTTGCAAAACGCATACCCTTTAAGTCTTCAGCTTTTAACCCATCCTTAAGGTTAGCCTGAATAGTCTGCACACCAGCCTTACTGATATCTTTAACGTAAAGCATATCGGACTTATCCGCATTATTGCTGAGATTCATGATAAAGGTACCGTTACCGGTTAATTTGCCTGCAGTAATAGAAGAACCATCCTCAGCACGCATATCGACAAGACCACCGTCTTTAAAATTCAGTGTATCAACAAAGCTCTTGCCATGCGCCTTCCACAAGGAACCATCTTCCATATTCAGATTTATCTTGCCAGCAGTAAGCATTGGAATGCCATACATTTTATTAAATGTCTCAAGCTGTGTTTTAATTCCCAATAGACTTAAAGATTCAAGATCATAAATGCTTTCTAGATTTGCTTTACGGAGTGTTAAGTTTCCAAATGTATCATAATCGGCATAGTTATCAGCCTGACCTTCAAAAACACTGCCGTTAGTCAGATTAACATTTACGATACCACCATTTTTTGCATAAACATCACCATAAAGCGCAAGCTGTCCGCCAAGATTAACGCTACCTAAATTTTTTAATTTATTTTTATAGATATCAATCATTGCATCTAGCGTTTCATCGGTGTAACCATAATTTTCTTTGTACTCTTTTCTGATTTCAGGATTCTCCAATGGATTCAAAGAAATCTGTATTGCTTTACCTGTATTTGCTCCATCCGACAAAATAGCACCATTAATCTTATATTTACCCTCCGCACGATCTAATTAGACTATACCTTCCATAGGAGCATAAATAGCAAAATTGTTTACCATAGACTTTTGACTATCTTTTGGTGTACTAGCATAAAAACCATCATATTGTTCTTTATCAGTTGTATTAATATCGGCATTATCAGCACGAACACTTCCTGCTTTAGCCAAAATACCAGCCGTAAATTCTTCACCATGGATATCAGAAATCTTCATATTGTGCATATTAACATAGGCACCAGATTGAGTTACTGATCCATTTGTGACTATACCCCAAGCTCCTCCACAAGAGGACTTAATATTGTTTATTATCGTGTTGCCAGTAATATCATAACTACAGGGTTTTCCATCAACAACGGGAAATTGTAAGTTGATGCCAGCAGCAACACCCTTTTCAGCGCTATTTTTGATATTTTCTATCATCAGATCATTATCTTTACCCTCAGTAAAGTTTGTCCACTTAGTACCATACAAAGTCATACCTGCCAACTGTTTACTTTTATCAGTTGTTATATTACTTACATGAATAGAATCTGCCTTTATAATATTTTCACCAGTCAGTGATTCAGATGATAAACCAACAAAAACAAGTGTGCCATTACCTGTAATATTATCCAGACTAATAACAGGTGCTTCCAACATAGAAGAATCAATCTTTAATCCACAGTTTTTGCCACTAGAGCTTATGGTAACCTTGGAAATATTTACACCTTCACCTGAAGCAACCTTGCTATTAGCTAACACTACTATTCCCTCAAAAGTACTACTAGTAGAATCTTTAACATTGATATTCTTGATATCAACTTTAGCATTTGACATATGTACCAAGGAAAGATCACTATCAGCATTGCTTACAGTAATACCTTCTGTATATTTATCAGCATTACTTGCATCAACCCATACAGGCTTATCGGTAGTTTCCGCAAAGGTCGGATTGGTGCCAAAGGTGAAACCACCCAAGGTCATCAAAACAGCCATTGCTAAAGCAGCATTGTATTTTTGTTTTTTGCTATGAATAACATTACTCATTTTCATGATATTATTATCCTTAATTCAAATTACTAACCATTAACCTTTTATTTTGTAAATAATTCAACCTTATAAATTATAGTTCCCTCGTTCTTTTATGTCAACTCCACCATTTTTTCTTTTTGCTTATTTTAATTACTTTAACCGAACTTAAATTTACTAATCATTATATTGGAATATCTCATTAAAAACAGATAATTTCCAAATATTTATCTATTGAGTAAAATGTCTCTAAAGACTGCTAATTATTATGCACTTTGCATCCCCAAAATTTCATATAAACTTAACCCATGTTCTTCCCAAACTGCAGGTAACATTAAGCTTCCAGCTACCTTCCCTGCGGACAAGAAAATAAGCAGTATATCCTGCAGATGCACCTTTTCTGCAGAAGCTTAAGCAAGGCCATTTATCTGGTATATTCTAAGAGTAGTACGAACTGACGATTTTTTAATCGCCAGGGTACTACTCTTTTTTGTTTTTAGCATCAAAAAACTGCTTATGTATTTTTTTATTCGCATGTGTTAAAATGAAGGGAGAAAAATAGGTATCATTTTTATCTGCGTTTTTGACTTCTTTGAACAGGGTAATGCAGATTGACGATGAAATCAGCTATCTCAAACTTGATACGAAAGTGAGGCGAGAATTTATGCTTATGGAAGCTCGTTTGTTGGACGAACGGCGCGAAGGCGAAGCTGTAGGTTTTGTTAAGGGCAAAGACATCGGTCTTGTCGAAGGCGAAGCTATAGGCATGGCTAAAGGTGAAGCTATGGGCATGGCTAAAGGTGAAAACAATGCCAACCTTGCTACTGCTAAACGTCTTTTCAGCATGGGACTTACTGTGCAGGATATTGCCAAAGCTACTTCTCTCTCAATTGAACAGGTTGAAGCTTTGAAAACTGAACAGGCTTGATAAGCTCACGCACCCAAATTAAAGGCGTTCTACCGCAGTCAGGTAGAACGCCTTTAAGTTTAATGTGCTCTTATGCTGTCAATTTAGGCAGTATTTTCACTCACTTTACTCATCTACTACATCAACCCCCAATTTTCTAATCCCTTCCATAAGTTCGTCCTTATTTATGCTTCCATCCTCAAATGCCTGCTGTATATTTTTGCCAAACGAAATAGACGGCTTAGAAAAATGATTATATAGCCTGCTGAGTTCAACTGGCTTCCAACCACATAAAGGCCATTTACGGCTGTTGTTTGAAAAGTCACTGTATAGCCTGAAAAAGATTTTAAACTGCTGTTCCGTCAAACATACACCAACTTCTTGCAAATCAGTTAAAATAAACTCTATTTGCTTATTTATCTCGGTATATAGTACTGCACTATTAATGTATCTCTCTATTGATCTAAGTATTTTCTCGGATTCGACTATGTTCTGGTATTCTTCCAGCTCTTTCTTTTCCCATTCGCGCTTAGCATATGAGTAAGCAAAATCTTCACTATCGTGCCAGAAAACAAAGTCCTTTAAACGCTTGCCTGCAATCTTCTCACCATGAATATCTCTGTTTGCAGATTCGTTGTCAACGCTAAGGCTTTCGACAAACAGCTTTAACGCAGTTCCTTCAGCCGAGCGCCAAAGAATCCCCGAATCGTCCCAGGAAAGCAGTTCATCCCTATCCAAAACGCATAACGGATGATTTAATTGCTTATCAGCAAGCCGATAATAAAAGTCGAATCTTGAATAACCTTTTTTATAAAGTTTTTTATTCACAATAAAACGTCTGGCGGCGCCACCACGCTTTTCTGCCTCATAAAGCTCATCTATCTCCAATACAAAATAGTTATGTGCTTCATATCTGGCTACTTCTGAAAATGCCAGGAAATCCTTCTTCAGAATCCGCTTCTTTGAGATTATAGTCTTTTCAACCAGTTTAAATATATCCCAAGCGTCGTCAAGGATAATAGCACCATATAGGTTGGAAAAAGCATTATAGTATTTCCTAAGCAGATCAATATTCGTTCTACCCTTTTCTGTCACTATATCAAGGCGTCCCTTTGTTTCTATTGCAAGAAGCTGATATTTTTTATTCAATGCTGTCTTTGAGCAAGGTTTCGGTAGTGATTTGCAAGCCATATTATTTCTCCTTAATTATTCATAAGCCAAAATTCATTTTACATTATAATATTGATTCATTACGTCTGAGCATGGACTAGCTTTTTTAGTTTTGTCAAACACGATGCTTTGGCATAGTTAAAGCTCGAGTATTTCATAACGGTTCGCCATTTTACACTTTTCCTCAAATCATAACCTGAATCTGCTTCATATATTCTTTCAGAACCTTAAGCATATGCTGCAATTCTTCGCAATCCTCCCCAGATATCTCTAAAAAACCGTAAGAACCCCATTTCTCACTATAAATCGGATAGCGTATATTATTATGCAAGCTACTAAAACGAACATTTTTAAAGACACCAGCTTTCAATTGATACTCTAATTGCTGCGCCAATACATCATCTTTACCATATACTAAAAGTTCAAGGAAAAAATCTATCGCTAAATCGAGCGAATGCCCTATATCCTTAAGTTTAGCTGCATAATAAGTATTCGTCACATCCACCTTGGAGCTTATCGCTGTCTTTACTACTTTTTCCATAGCTTGAATATAATAATAAGCAGATTCGTTATACAAACCGTTTTTAAAGAGTACATCTGCCGCTTTTTCATCGTTCGTAGCGTACACACTATACTCATCAGCAATTTCCGTTCCCTTTTTAACATATCGCATTTTTCCAATTCGTTTATATCTGGCAAAATTCATCTTATAGAGTTACCCTCCTACCAATTTTAAGATTTATTATCTTAGCTATCATCCTTAAGTTTGTCTATATTCATATTTATTCGGTAGATTGTATAATCAACTTGAACAAAAAATAAAATAAAAAATCCACAGTGGA
>OLOX01004152.1_pt1 | contig 10183 bp, 7 predicted proteins | sample 1672091 | NCBI WGS metagenome assembly OLOX01 (sample SAMEA3136644, study PRJEB25190) | human gut metagenome | reverse complement strand
TGCTCCAAAAAAAGAGACGCCCGCGGGCGTCTCTTTTTTTGGAGCAGGGCATACGATACCGCCGGGTAAAAAAGGAGGGCGGACGCCGCGCGTCCGCCCCAAGTGAGGAGAAAAAACAGGACCCTTGCGGCGGTGACTGCTCACAGCCGCCGCGATAAAAAGGGCAGAAACAGCGGAAACCGCTGGAAGTAAGCTGATACAGCGCCCTTGCGCCGCAGGACCGCGACGATCAAAGCAGCGCAGCCAGCAGCCACACCAGGCCGCAGGCACACGCGCCCCATACCGCCCACAGCCATGCAGGCGGACGCCACCGGCGGCGGGCGCCGGTCTGGCCCCGTGCATAGCTGCGGGCGATCCGCACCGCCTCGTCCACCAGCTGACGGGAGCTGACGCCGCCGCCGTCCGTGGGAAGGATGAAAATAGCCTGCTCGAATATCCGCGGGTCGGGAGAGTCCACGACGATCACGCGGCGGGAAACGCCTTTTACCAAAACCGATGCCTCCTTCAGCCGTGACGGGCGCTGTTTGTTACAGCCATAGTATCGCCGCGGCGGCGGAAAGTTATACGGCGCGGCGGGCAAAATTTCCCGCCGTTTTTTGTCGCTCAGATGCGGTGCGGGTCCTCCCTGCCCTCGACGGCCAGCACCAGCACGGCGCAGTCGTCCGCGCCGCCCGTCCGCTGAATGGACTGACGGAGAAGCTCCTCCGCCAGCGCCCGGGGCGAGGTGCCGTCCCATCCGGCCAGCAGGTCCTGGAGCCACTCGTCGTCCTCGCCGGCCACACCGTCGGACACCTGCACCAGCCAGCTACCCGGCGATACCGCCACGCGCTGTGGCGGCACATCGCCGTCGGCGCTCTCCAGTCCCGCGGGCAGCGCCTGTGCGCGATAGCGGGCCACGGCGCCCTGCCGCTTGATATAGGACGGCGCGGCGCCGTACTTGTACAGCGTCAGCACGCCCTCGGCCCGATCCAGACAGGCCAGGTCGATGGTCGTGAAGCCGGCGCCCCCCTGACAGCGGAGCATGGCAGCGGTGTTCAGGGTCTTCAGCGCCGGGAGAGGTTCGATACCCGCCTGTAAAAACTGCCGCAGGAGGCGGATGGTCATAGCGGCCTCGCAGTGGGCGCTCTCGCCGCTGCCCATACCGTCGGACAGCGCCAGACAAGTCAGCCCTCCGGCATCAAAAACGGCGCACTGATCGCCGCAGTGCTTTTCGCCGGTCTTGGGCTGCAGCAGGGCGGCGGTGCGGCAGGTCAGGTGTGCGCGGCGGAGCCGTTCCGCCGGGGCGGTCCGTGACAGTACCTCGGCCACCTGCCGGTACTGCTCCCGGGCCAGGCGGTAGGCCGCGTCCAGCCGCCCGTGGTGCAGCCTACGCTGGAGGAAATCATGGAGCTGTCCATCCAGCGCCGTCAGCAGCTTGGGAAATCGTACACAGCGGGCCGCAAAGTACGGTGGGAAATCCTCCGCCAGCGCCTGTCCCCGCCGCAGAAGCGCCGGGCAGGCGTCGTTGAAGGCGTTGTACGTATCGGTATAATGGGTCTGCCAGCAGTCGCTCCGCAGGGGACAGTCCCGGCAGACCTGCTCCGCCGCCCGGTCAAACAGCACGGCGGGGTTCTCCGGCCGCAACAGCGGCGCGTGGTCCTCCAGGCTGTCATACACCGCCCGGAAGGCCGCCGCAGGTGCCGCGGCCTCCGGAGACACCTCTCCGGCGGCCGTCAGCAGCGGTCCCTCCTTTTCCGGCAGCAGCAGCCACACACCGGCAGCGGTCAGCAGCTGGCACAGCACCGCCAGAGGGCGGACCTCCCCCAGCAGCAGGGCCGCCAGCACACCCGCGGCGCAGAAGGCCGCGGCTGCCGGCACTCTTTGTCCTCTCCGCAGCCCTGCGGCAGCGGATGCGGCGGCGCACAGCACCACCGCCAGATACAGCTCTCCCGTGCCGCACAGGTCCAGTACCAGCCCCGCCAGCGCACCGGCGGCCGCCGCGTCGGGCACCGGCCCGCGGCCCACAAAATACAGCAGCAGCACCGCTGTCAGCACAGTCGCCGGTGAAAATCCCATCACCGTCCAGCCCGCCGGCACGGCACATACCCCCAGCAGCAGCAAAAACCAGGCCCGGCGCTTGTCCGCCCGCTCCGCCGCCGACTCCGGCAGCAGATCGGGCAGCAGCGCCGCCGCGCCATACAGCAGCGCCAGCGCCGCCATGCACAGCGCCCACTGCCGTCCACCCCGCTGTATGAGATACGGCAGCTGGGTCAACCCGGCGGCGCACACAGCGGCCATAGGCCGGAAGCGGGGCCGCCGGTACAGCCGCGTATTGCACAGCGCCGTGTTGGCACAAAAGATCAGCAGTGCCGCGGCGGTATGCCGCAGCCCCGGCTGAAAGTCCATGAACAGCAGGGCGCCCAGCCCCGCGCAAACCACCGCCAGCAGGCCCGGCCATCCCACGCCGGCTGCCGCCACCGCCGCCAGTGCCCAGGGGGCGTACTGCCCGCCGGGGGCGGCGGCCGTCAGCAGCAGCGCGGCGGCACAGCCGCCCACAGCCGCCCAGGGAATACGCAGGGCGGTGCGCTGTACCGCCGGGAGCAGATGTTTCATGGCTCGTCCCTCCTTTTTCCGTTATTGTAAACGGCTAAAGGCGCGATTTCCGTCGGGAAATGGCAAAGGGCTTTGATTTTTCGGCCCAGGGGTGAAAAGCCTCGGTCTGCCCTTGTAATTTTTCGTCGTATCTGGTAGAATAACGTAAGCATAAGGGGAACACTATTCCCCGCACAGGAGGTAACACCATGATGAAGAAGCTTGCAGCCCTGACACTGGCGCTGCTGATGACCCTGTCCATGGCCGCCTGCGGCAGCCAGAAGGATGACCAGGCCGGCGGCGCCGTGACCCCCGGCGTGACCGACGATGCTGTTCCCGATATGGGCACCGTCAGCGGCGGCACCTACACCAACCGCTTCGCCGGCATCAGCTGCACCCTGGACGACAGCTGGTACTTCTACACCGATGAGCAGATCGACGAGCTCAACGGCTTTGTCCGCGAGAGCACCAGCGACGAGGAGCTGAAGACCCGTTTGGAGAGCAGCAGCAGCGTGCAGGATATGTACGCCGCCTCCACGGACGGTCTGATGACCATCAACGTGGTATTCACCAACATGGGTCTGCTGGGCGGCAGCACCGTGACGCCCCAGGATGTGGCCGAGCTGTCCGTAGAGCAGGTCCCCGCTGCGCTGGAGAGCTATGGCTTCACGGACGTGACGGCCCAGCTGACCACCGTGGATTTTGCCGGTCAGAAGAACGTTCCCGCCGTGGCCGTATCCGCCATGAACGGCGACATCGCCACGTATGAGCTGCTGGTATGCCTGAAGGCGGGCAATTACTCCTTCAGCGTGACGCTGTGCAGCTTCACCGAGGATGTCACCGCCGACATGGCCGCCCTGTTCACCGCCGTGCAGTAACGCCGCAATAGGAAAAGACCGTGCCTCTCGGCACGGTCTTTTTTTGTTACCATGTGGCGCGGGCAGTGAGCACGTTGCGCTTGTAAGTGATGCGGAAGTAGATATACTCCGCCACGCCGGTGAGTATCCAGGAGAACATATACAGCAGATACAGGGACGTGATCGTGTGGAAGTAGGCAAAGATGGTGTAGATCCAGATGACCCGGAACACGCAGGAGCCCAGAATGACCATAATGGTGGGGGCCACGCTGCGGCCCAGGCCGCGGGAGGCGGCGATGCTGGCGTCCATCAGGGGGCCGATCCAGTAGGAGAAGGCCATGATCCGCAGGCGGTCCACGCCGGCGTCGATGACCTCGGGCTTGTCGGCAAACAGGCCCAGGAACTCCCGGCCGAAGACAGTCAGCAGCACGCCGACCAGCACGCCCACAACGGCGGCGTACAGCATACTGATGTAGTAGCTCTTAAGGATACGCTCCTTCCGCCCCGCGCCCCAGTTGCGGCTGACAAAGCTGGCGCAGGCGGTGTAGAACGCGGCCATCATGTTGAACACCAGCGTATCGGCATTGGCGGCAGCCGCCGCGCCGGAAACGGTGATCTCGTCAAAGGAGTTCAGGCCCGCCTGCACGAACAGGTTAGCCACGGCGAATATAGCGTTCTGCAATCCGGAGGGGATGCCGATCAGCAGCACACGCTTGGAGGCCAGGTGGTGCAGCCGCAGCCTGCGGATATCCAGGCGGCAGGCGTCCTTGCGGTGCAGCAGGTGGATGATAATGAGCAGGGCAGACACCCACTGTGCGATGGCGCTGGCGATAGCCACGCCCTCGGCCGCCATACCGCAGCCGATAACGAACACCAGGTTCAGTATCACATTCAGCACACCCGCCACCGTCAGGTACAGCAGGGGGCGCTTGGTGTCGCCGGTGGCGCTGAGGATACCGTTACCGCAGTTGTAGATGCCCATGGCCGGCAGGCCCAGGGCATAGAGCTTCAGGTACAGCACCGCGCCGGGGAGGAATTCCTCCTTGGTGTGCAGCAGCCGCAGCATGGGCTCGGCAAAAAACACGCACACCAGGCACGTCAGCACGCCCATCGCCAGACAGATCAGGAAGGAGGAGTGGGTGGTGTGCTCCACGTCCTCGTCATTGCCCATGCCCAGCCCGCGGGCCACGGCCACATTGACACCGCCGCCCAGGCCGATCAGCAGTCCCGTGAACAGCGTGACCAGCGTGGTGGTGGAGCCCACAGAGCCCAGCGCCACATAGGTGTTGTACGCATACTTGCCGGCGATGGCCACATCGCTGAGGTTGAACAGCACCTCCAGCACCTGGGTCATCATCAGCGGCAAGCTGAACAGCAGGATATTTTTCCAAAGTGAACCGGAGGTCATCTCCACAGTGAGAGCCCTCCGGCGTGTTGCAGTCTTCATGCCCGCACCCTCCTATACAATACATATCACATAGAAACATCCGAACGTGATTGCCAGTATAACACGGCGCATTACACAAAACAACCCCCTTTCGACACAATATTTTTTTATACCTGGCGCTGTTCTTTTTGTGCATAGTGCACAGATAAACTTTCAGGTTTTGGGCACATCGTCAAATGTGATACTTTGTCCCCAGCCTCTCGACGGAATTTGACAGCCACGGCAGTCTCCGCTATAATGTTAGGGAGTCTGGCCGCCCCCTTTTTCAGCGGCCGCAAGGAGGTCCCCCTATGAAACGTATGCTCACCGCAGCGCTGGCCCTGCTGCTGGCACTGTCTCTGTGCGCCTGCGGCGCGCAGGATACGGACGATACGCCCACCTACCCCGCCGCCTTCTCCGGCTTGGAGACGCTGATCGACACCGCCCGCGAGGAGGGCCGCCTGACCGTGTGCGGCACCGGCGACGAGTCGTATATGACGGCCCTGTGCGAAAAGTTTGAAGAGCTGTTCGACATCAAGACCACTTACCGCGCCATTACCGCTGCCCAGGCGGGCAGCGCCCGGGGCGACGTGTGGTTCGGCGGCAGCGCGGATACCTGCCGCACCCTGGCCGCTGACGGCAAGCTGCTGACCTATACGCCCGTCCACGCCGCTGACCTGACCAACGCCGCCTACGGCGATGCGGACGGCTATTGGTACGGCGTATCTGTCGACGCGGTCGTTTTCGCCGTCAACAGCGACGTGCTCCGGCGCATGACCATCTCCGCCCCCAAGGACTGGGCAGACCTGACCGACCCGGTATACCAGGAGCTGATCTGGCTGCCCACCTACCGCAGCACGGAGATCGGCCGCCTGACCGCGTACAGCGCCGCCCTGCGGCTGGGCCGCGACAAGGGGCTGGACTATCTGACGGCGCTGGACACCAGCGTGCAGTTCTATACCGCCGCGGATGACACCTTCGTCAAGTGCCTGTCCACCGGCGAGTGCGTCATCGCCGTGGGTTGGCTCCACGATGGGCTCTCCGCCCTGTCCGCTGACACCTCCGGTGACCTGCATCTGATAATTCCCGCCTCCGGCACCTTCGGTCAGGTCACCGCCAGCGCCATTTTATCCGGCGCCAGCCATACCGCTGCTGCCCAGCTGTGGCAGGAGTTCGTTCTCTCCCCGGCCTGCGCCGATCTGGCAGAGGCACACGGCGACTATCGCCTGCCCACTATCGGCAGCGCCGACCTGGTCCAGCGCACCGGCGTGACGCTGGACCCCTCCCTGCTCTCTCCCACCGGTGACGCCGACACCATCGAGGATAAGGAGACGCTCGTCTCCGACCTTATCGAAACACTGACCGACGCCGGCATCGACACCGAGGATACCGCCCGCTGGAATGTGGCATAGCTGGAATGTAGCGTAGCCTCCCGCAATATAAAAGGACCATGCCAAAAGGCATGGTCCTTTTTCGATGCGGCCCGCCGGTGCATTCCTCCGGCGGGCCGCGGTATGCCAGGCGGCAGGTGGGGTAGCCCGCCGCGCAACAGGCTTATCAGCCGCGCTTCTTGCCGGCCCAGGCCATACCGCCGACGCTCAGCAGCGCCGTCACAGCATAAATGCCCACGCCCGCGTCAAAGGTCTTGGGTGAACCCTTTGTCTCGTCCTTCTTCGTGTCGGTAGCAGGATAGTAGTAATAGTTCTGTGTAGGAACAGTGTAACCGTTAACGTCATCGTTGGTCACACGCGTACCATTGACAGAAACAGCATCGCCGGTGACAACGACCTTTACACCCGAGTTAACACCATTCAACTGGGCATCATTGCCCTTAACGATAGTAATGGAGCGATCTGCATTCGCCGCACTTACAACAGCGGATGTTCCAACCACATATTCACCATTGTTTCTCTTGGCCACAGGCTGAGAATTCACATAATTGCTGACATCTGTGGTGTAGGTACCACCGCTGACATTCATCGCGGGATTTTGCACATCGCCTGCCACTAAGGTCCCATTATACTGACCTCCGGTTATGGTAACGTCCGGATGAGTGGTCGTCGATGCCGCCGTATTCGATCTATAAAAGAACAGTCCGTCGCCATTATCGGTGCTGAAGGTTCCTCCACTGATATCAACATCAGTACCCGCATCGGCCCACGGCATACACACTGCGTAATTGCCGCCCTTAAACGTACCGCCATAGATGTTTATATCTGTGGTAGCCGGGAGATACAGCGCACCGCAGAAATACTTCCACCATTCATTAGCAGTCGCTTTCGCGGCAGAGACATACTCTCCGCCATAGATGTTCCACACGGACGGAGATGTATCATGGTTGTTGCCCAATGCCGCAAATTGAGAATGCACGGAAGGGCCGGTCCCGGTTGCTGCATCACCCACTGTTACTTTGCCGCCGTTAGACGCATAAATGCCGTACATACCATCGCTTGCAGATTCGCTCGCGACCATTTCAACCGAGCCGCTGGGCATATTCAGGTATGCAGCACTTCCTTTGACCGAAATCATCACCTTGCTGTCGTATTTGTCGTTAGCGACCGTGCACTTATAAGTGGTGCCAACACTATTGCAGGTACCCTCAACGGTCAAAGGCTGATAGGCTTTCGTTTCCAGACTTGCGTTCGTGATGTTCAGCGTTGCACCAGAGTTAACAGCCAAAATACCGTGGGGGTCTTCGCTGCCTTTTGTGGTAACGCCCTCCGTCTCATTAACAAACTTGCCGCCGGTTATCGACACAGTGCCAGATGCAACAGTGATGGTGTACCCTTTTGTTTCAACCGTTTTACCAGTCAAATTCAAAGTGGCATCTCCACTGAAAGTCACATCCTTCGTCAACGTAATCGTGTCATTCACCGCATCCGGCAGCGGAGTATACTCCCCCGTTGCCCATGCCACGCTGCACAGGCTCAGCGCCATGACCAGCGCTAAGATCGTTGCCAATAGCTTCTTCATTTTTGTACCCTCCAACAAAAAAAGTGCGCAGCCGAAGCCGCGCACCGAAAAGCGCGAGGCTCCAATTGCTGCGACACAATCCTCCAGACAACGCCAAAGCGTGCGGAAACAGAAGCCCGCGTTTTTGCAAAATTGCAAAAAAGCACGCTTGGCGCTTGTCCTGTATGAGATTGTGTCGCAGGATAAATGTACCACACCCTTTTCAGGAATGCAACCCCTTGTTCCCGAAATTCAGCGAATTGTTGTGAATTCCGCGCCATATTTGTAGATAATGCACACATGGCGTGAAGAATACAAAAGCAGGGCGTCTCCTAAGGGACGCCCTGCTCTTTTTCTACGCGGTCACTCTGCCTCTTGCAGCAGCTCCTCCGGCCGCACGCCAAAGAGCTTCGCCAGCGCCAGCAGATTGGTCGTGCTGGGATCCGACTGCCCGGATTCCCACTTGGATACCGCCTGCCGGCTGACACCCAGCGCCTCCGCCACAAACTCCTGCGTCATTTTGCACGCCGTCCGACGGCGCTTCAATGTCTCTCCCAATGTTTTGGCCTGTTCCGCCCGTTCTAACCGCAGCGGCTCGGACCGAATGTATTTCCGCAGCGCCTTGATGATCAGAAACACCACGTATGCCAGCGCCGCCCATACCGGAACGGACAGCAGAAAGAGAATGATCGTCGTTTTCATAGTGATGCCCTCCTTTTCTGCCACCAGTATAACAAACCGATCACGGTTGCGCCAGCAACTATCACGCAACCCTTCAGTAAAACGCCATGTTCCCTACATAGAAGTACCATGTATGTTACATGGGTGTACCCATTTTATATGAAAAAATGACCACCCGATCGGGTGGTCATTTTGGCAGGGGCAGAAAGGCTCGAACTCTCGACACGCGGTTTTGGAGACCGCTGCTCTACCAACTGAGCTATACCCCTATGTGGTGGGCCTTCGGGGACTCGAACCCGGGACCGGACGGTTATGAGCCGTCTGCTCTAACCAACTGAGCTAAAGGCCCTTAATTTGGTGCGGGTAGTGGGATTCGAACCCACACGCCGGTTGGCAAAGGAACCTAAATCCTTCGAGTCTACCAGTTCCACCATGCCCGCATATAAATAAGACCATATCACAAATCACTTTTCTCTTAGGCGAGAATGCCATGGGTATTTTGTATAGGAAAAATTTACATTAAAACTGGCTAAAAGAATTGGTGCCGGTGACCGGGCTCGAACCGGTACAGTATTGCTACCGAGGGATTTTAAATCCCTTGTGTCTGCCAATTCCACCACACCGGCATATAAACGGGAAAAATAAGCGGAAGTTAAACGAACCCTAAGTGAAATACGTACAACTGACCAGAAGTCATGTTGTTTATATTCTGGATGGAGTCAACAGACACTTCACTGTCCAAGAATCTCCAAAACAGAACCAACGAAGGCAGAGGGGCAAATCGCCCCTCTGCCACCATGACGGTGTATCTGAGTCAGAAATTATTAAGATTTGATATTCTTATACTTAGAAATTACCAGTTCCTTTGTATTTCCGTCTGAAGGAAGACCACAAATTTGTTCTACGGCAAACTCAATACCTTTTTCTTTAATCAAAGCTAGGCTTAACCTTTCCATCCGGTACGGTCAATCTCCCCTTGTTCATCCCACAGGCAATGCCAGTCAGGTGCACCTTCCCACAAAAGGACAGTTCCTTTGATAAGGCGACACTGGGTTCCAATATTGTTAATCTTTTCCATTTCGGCGTTTGTCAGTAGATCTTCAGTACAGCACCGGAGATTACTCAGAATATGTGAACGACTGATTGAGAAAGGAACAGGTAACGTTCCGCGTTGTACGGCCCATTTAAGGACAACTGAAACTGGATGAATACCATGCGCTTGAGCTATTTCTAGGATTGCTGGATCCTGAAGGCAATTGGTATCTTCTGTAGTACGATCGCGCTCTGGCCGGTGAGGGCTGCCGAGCGGCGTATGTGCAATAGGCAGAACATTCTTTTCTTTTAAGTATGCGATAAGTTCATCCTGCCGAAGGTGTGGATGGAGTTCGCATTCGTTTACAACAGGCTTAATCTTCATCTCCTGCCAAACTGATTCTATTTTCGGGATATTCATATTCGACATGCCAATGGATTTAACAAGTCCCATTTCGACAAGTTTTTCCATCTGCCGCCAGACCATAAGATATTCCTCTTCGAAAAATGGACGTGCGTTTGGATCGCGCTGATGAGTGTCACAACCAGGTGTATGGTAATTAGGGAATGGCCAGTGTATGAGATACAAATCAAGATAATCTACTTGAAGATCCCTTAATGTTTCAGCACAAGCGGCAAGCACATCCCGCTCATTGTGACGATT
>OLOX01004150.1_pt1 | contig 10191 bp, 6 predicted proteins | sample 1672091 | NCBI WGS metagenome assembly OLOX01 (sample SAMEA3136644, study PRJEB25190) | human gut metagenome | reverse complement strand
CCAATATAGGGCATTATGAGGACTTTTAAGCATCATGCCAGCAACAGTCCATATTTTGGGCATAATTTTGGCAGACACCATGTTGTATATACGGCGGTAATAGTAGTTCTCTGTTGCACTGGTCCAAAGTCCCAGATTTGTGAGAGCTCTGCGATCGAGGAACTTGGAACTGAAGATTCCTGCAGCAGCCACTTCCGCTGCCTGATAATGTTCCCTGATCTTGGCTATCTGTTGAGCATAATACGCCTCAGTAGCAGCTTCTGTACCGAAAGCCGCCGACATTTCCGCTACAGTGCGAGTATCATAATTTACACTGTAATACTGTGCCATAGCAGGCACTATAGCACAGAGAAATAGAAGTTGTATTATCAGATAGCGTTTCATTTTCAAATCTTACATTTCTGTTTTTGTTTTGAGATTAAGAACATGTTGAGCCTGGTTCACCTTTTGTGCAAAGGCCAAAGACTTGGTTATTCCTGAAAGACTCCAATCCCGGCAATAGGCTTCTATGGCATGCTGATGGTCACACTTCAACTCTCTTTTATAGAGTTTCAAGGCTTCCTTTTCAGCTCGCTCTGTAGTGTAAGTCATGTAGCATTCACGTGGCTCTTCAACTCCAAATACGGCCCCGACACTTCCACGTCGGATAAAGACCTCACGGAAGAAACTTCGTCCTTCCTTATTCTCCAGACGGTTGATAGTGAAAATCTTCTTACAATCAACGTCCGTCAAACCGAGCGTGGCTTTAATCTCATCAAATCGCTCACGGAATTTGCTCTGGTCGAGCAGCATTACCACGTCTGAGTTATTGATGATAGCTTCCTTGACAATAGGACTTCCTACAATATCCTGTATTTCCTGCGTTACAACACCGACAGAAGCCCAGAACTTTCGGGCAGTCTTGTGTAGGCTAAGCACCCAGCGCCTTATCATATTTCTATGACAGGTTTCCAAATGCTCGCCCCCGAACCGGACTTACACCTCTCAGCGTATCCGGCTCTCCACTAATTTCAGTCTATCTTTCCGTCATGTATCTTCTTGTGACAACTCCTGCACACGGCAATCGTCTTGCGTTTACGGGCAATCATGTGTCGTTCCCAGCTTTCCTTTCCCTGCAAGTTTTTTAGTTTCCTTACATGGTGCATAACAAGGTCGTCTGTCGCTCCACATAATTCACACTCATGGGCTTTCAGCCTTTCAACAAGACTTGTCCGCCCCGCAGTATAAATTGTTCGTGGCATGGTGTCACATTCTGATTTATAGGTGGGCTTCTTGCGTTTGAAGCCACCGTCGTAAAAGTATCTTTCCTTTACACCTGTTTTAGTCATGTGCTTTATGATAAACCTACCGTTCTTACGATATTTCTTGTTTACCTTACGTGTGCGGCACTTATATTTGCCTGCAAACGTTTTGTACATGCTGTATTCCATGATGTACTTGAAATTATTCAAGGCATGGGCACAGTTGTTGGCTATGGAGTAGTAATTATAGAAACCCACGATTTCCCGATTATAGCTATCAAGGATTTCAAGGTCGTCATTGAATATCAGTCCCGATTTAGATTTCGGTTTCCATATTTCCTTTCCGTTACGGTTTGTCATTTCCAAGACTCCCCAATCGAACAGTTTTTTACGGACAGTTTCCATACTGACATTCAAGCAGACCCTTTTACCATAGGTTCTTCTTAATCTACCCCGTTTATCACGTCTTTGGTCGTTGGACTTTCTTACAGTAATTTCATATCCGAGAAACTTGGCAGGTCTTTCGGTGTGGGTGACAAGTGTCTTTTCATCAGACAGTTCCAATGCCAGTTTATCAGCAAGGAAGTTTTTAATATCTTCCTTTATCTGTTGCGCATCTTGCTTACTTCCGTTAATTCCCACGAGAAAATCATCTGCATATCTCGCATATTTCATTCTCCTGTAATCGGCATCCATTTCTTCGCCATTGGGATATTTAGCCCGTCCTTGTTCTATTGCTTTCAATTCAAGGATTAGCTTTACCCTTTGCCTTTCGTCTTTTACGGACTTCAATCTTCGCACAATACGTTTTTTTGCATTGCCAAAGTCCAAACTTTCTCTACTGAATTTTCGTTTCTTCCCTTTGTCGAATTTGGTTGTGTATTCCTTTATATACTTATCCAACTTGTCAAGGTATATATTAGCCAATATCGGGCTGATGATACCCCCTTGCGGTGTGCCACTGTAAGTATTGTGGAATTGCCATTCTTCGATATATCCCGCTTTCAAGAACTTGCGTACTAAGCGTATGAAGCGTTCGTCCGCAATGCGCTCCATAAGAATGTTTATCAATACATCATGGTTTATATTATCGAAGAAGCCTTTTATGTCTCCCTCTACAAACCACTTTGCACCGCTAAACTCCTTTTGGATATGAGTTAATGCAGTATGGCAGCTTCGATTGGGACGGAAACCATGCGAGGTGTATTCAAAACCCCCTTCATATATGGCTTCCAATACCATTCTTACCACTTCCTGTATCAACTTGTCATTGAAAGTCGGTACGCCAAGAGGTCTTTTCTTACCGTTTTTCTTTGGTATGTACACCCTCTTTGACGGTTGGGGCTGGTACGTTTCATCTTTTAACGTATCAATCAACTTTTCAATTCGTTTCAAGCTCATATTGTCAATGGTTTGACCGTCAGAGCCTTTAGTCATGTTTCCCTCTTTGGCGTATATACGCTGATAGGCAACATAGAACATTTCCTCATTGAACAAAATCCTGTAAAGACGTTCAAACTTATAGCTTGCATCCTTACTGTGTTCTGATAGACTGTTTAATACTCTTTCTGGACTTCTCATAATGTCTCTCACATTTTCCGTTAATTGTATTAATAATTAGCTGCTTCCCTTCGCCATGTGCAAGGCGTTACCTTGCTCGGACTACTATGGAAGCTCCGTTACCACTCCGAATTTTCATAGGTCAAACCTAATAGCCTTTCGGCACTTCGGGATAGGTAATCCCCGTTTATCACATCGTAACTGTTGGCATGATAGATTGTCGGATACGACTTCCGTCCTTTACTCGCTTACTGCGGTTGCGTCGTGATAAGTTCTTGCTACATTCATACCTGTACACTGAAGTAGTATCACGATATGGCGATTGATAGTTACCTTACGCCATAGCCTCAAGGGGGACCACTCGGACTATCGTTCAATCAATTCGGACTTTATCCTCATATCTATCTTTTCATCTCGCTATTCAGTCGCAGTTTGGTAACTAACTGACTTATAACTTTTCCGACATGCTACACTCCCTGCTCGGTTAAGTTTTCCCGAAAACAGATAAGTCGGCTGATGATAGGTCATTTTTCAAAGAACACTTTCCTAATCTCTTGCCAAAGAGATGTTTACGATGCAACCTTTACGGGCGCACACAAATATTTTATGTAGTCCGCCATGTTCGCCGATGCAATCGCTTTGCCGGGTAGGTCAGGGGCATTACTGCCCCTTTCCCCCCTCAGAACCGTACGTGAAAGTTTCCAATCATACGGCTCAAGCAGTGTTAAATTTCTATTTAATAGAAACCAGCTCATAGTTACATCTTATTAGTTTGAATGACTTTTCTTCTACAACTGTCATGTAGCAGATTATTTACTTTCTTGCCGTTGACTATTTGTTGGGAAGTTCCCCAAGGATGTTCCTTGTCTATGGGTTTACCACATACGGGACATAAATGGTCCTGTCTTTCCCACATGTACAGCAATGATTTTCTGCCGTTGAGCGACTGTAGCATCTTGTAAGTCTTGCGCTTTTCAAAATACTCTGTCCATTCGGGGTCAAAGGGATTTGCTTCACCTTTTACCTTGACATATCGGGTAATCTTTGTGTCATACAGCCTTTTCAGTGCAATCCTGTCATCAGTCTTGCCTTTCTTGAAGTTTGCCACGAAGCACCAGTTACGGTTGTTTACCCGTGTAAAGTATCGGTCGGCAATCCAATATTTGCCTTTCTTGGGGTGTCGTCTCTTAGCCCATTGCCATAACTTTTCAAATATCAGGTAGTCAACTTTTCTGAATGTGTCAGAAGCCACACAATTCTTGTAGTAGTTTACCCAGCCTGTTATCACAGGATTCAAGAGCCTTATAAGTGATTCCTGTTTGCTTCCTTTATTGGAATCAATGATTCCCCGGATTTTCTGCATGAATTTCTTCAGGCTCTTTTTGGACGGTTTGATTAGAAGCACTCCTTTGTATTTTCGGATATTGTACCCAAGAAAATCAAATCCGTCATCAATATGTGTAATCTTTGTTTTCTCTTCCGACAGGGTTAATCCCCTTTCTTTGAGAAAGTCCACTACTAACGGTTTGATTTCTTCCAAAGCTTCCTTGTTTCTACCCGTGATGATAAAATCATCCGCATAGCGTACAAGATGTACTTTAGGATAGTAGGTCGTTTTCCTGGTTACAAATTTCTTGTGATACTTCTCTGCAAGCATAGTTTGCAGTCCGTCCAGTGTCATATTCGCAAGAGTTGGTGAAATGATACCGCCCTGTGGAGTGCCCTCTTCCGTGGGGAATAGCTCCTTGTTGAAGACGAAACCGCATTTGAGCCATTTCCGCAGCATCACTTTATCCATAGGGATATTGTTCAGCAGCCATTCGTGGCTGATGTGGTCGAAACAACCTTGGATGTCACCCTCCATAATCCATTCGGGAGAAGCTTTCTTCGCAAGGACACAAAAACATTGTTCCCTTGCATCTCCGGTACTTCTCTCTTTACGGAAACCGTAGGAATTACTGTCCGCAGTTGTTTCCGATACAGGTTCCAACGCAAGCAGGTATAATGCCTGCATAGCCCTATCTTTCATTGTCGGGATACCTAAAGGACGTAGTTTCCCATTACTCTTTTTGATATTGACCCTTTTTAACGGCTGGGGCTTGTAGCCTCTTCTTTTCAGTTCACCGATAGCCTTGAATCTGGCATTGGGAGTTGACCATTTCACCTTGTCAACGCCTGCGGTGTCACTGCCACTGTTTGATGTAACACGCTTTACGGCTAAAGCCTTAGCGTAAAACGAATGCGTCAGCACCCACTGCAAGGATTTCACCCTGCCGTGTTTGCCCGCCTTTTGAGCTTTTACAATACGTGCTTGTAGCTTATTAACCGCTATCTCACACTTGTTCCAGTCTATGCTTTCCCAAGTGCTCCATTTACGGTCAGTAGATGCACACGATGTTTTAATTTCGTTCATTTGCTTTTCTCCTTTAATAAGTTCTATAAGTTTCTTGTAAAACATCCACCATGCGGAAGTCTGCCCACTTTCGTGTGAGGTGATGTTTCAACCTCTATCCGTCCCATTACAGAACGGCATTCGCTTTCTCCGCATTCCTCTGCCCGCACTCCATTCGGCTTCACTTACGGTCTGCTTACCTGCTGTTACACAGGAGAAGTACGGGTTTACCATGTTTCTTGTATATGACAAACGAATGGGTTAGAATCCGTCTATCCGCCGGCAGTCGTTATGTCCGTGTAACCTTAGCATGGAGAAGGTTATCCGACTGCATCCCTTTTGGGTTAGAGCCCAGTATCATTAGCGGCTCATTCGAAGTTACGACGTTTATCAACGGTTCACATTACGTTATTCATACCATTCAGCCTGGCTCCCCTGTCGTTCGATACTAACGGCAGTTGTCATCCCCTCACGGTTCAGACTTCTCCTTTCGGAAGGGCTTCATTGTTGGTTCTGTTACCGCACGGGTTCATTGCTTAATACCGCACGTTCCCATAGGCTACTGTTGACGGAACAACAGGTTCAATCGTTCTATTCCCAACTCGTGGAATGAAAGTTGAACAATCATATACAAGACTTACATGTCGCAGACATGCCTCTTCAATCATATAAAATCAAACTCGTTTCGGAGCAGTTCAAGTTTACTACCTTATATATATATAAGACAAATTAAACTTAAACCTAAACCAATGAATAGCCTATTTCTTTTTTCTTTTTACTGAAATGGCTTTTGTGAGGTGAAAACGTTTTGTATGGACACTGAGAAATCTAATACGATATTTTTTGCTATTGAATGAAGAATAATACTTGAAAGCCGTGCGTCTTCTCAGAAAAATTCGTTAATTTTGCACACAGAACATGCAGAACGTGCATGGTAAACAGACAAGAAATGCTCATTTCTACAAAATCCAAAATAGGGTCATGTGTAGAATGTCATAATAAAAAACAATTACTCAATATGTGCCACATCGGTGCAATCAATGTTCAATTAAAAAATAAAAATCATATGAAGTAAGATACAGAAAAATCTGAAAGAGCACATCGGTTACATATAGCCGCCGTGCAATAATATGCAGAATGTGTCTGAAAAGAAGGTGCTTTATTTTACACAAAGCTCGTAAATCACTGATATTCACCCTTCATTAGCTGCTGCTCAGGCTGCTGTGGAAGATATGAAGTAAATTGAATATTTTCTGAATATAAAGGTGGGAGGTGCTTGGAATAAGTACCTCCTACTCTATTTTTATGGCATTTTATTTTTTCAATAAAAACATAGTTTATACATTTGCCTGCAAGACAAAATCTATATTCATATGAAAAACAAATGCCTCTTAGTATTACTGTTAGCTTTGGGATGTTGCCATGTACAAGCACAAAAAAGTCAAAAGGATCCTTTGTCCGAAGCACTCGTCCGGTTGAATCAAAAAGTGGATTCCGAATTGATTCCCGGAATAAAAAGGTTTCCCCTCATTGGAATTTCCACAGATATAAGTCCGAAACGGACAGCCGTAAACACGGCATATGTACAGTCAGTCATTCTCTCTGGAGGAATTCCTTACATGATACCTGTAACGGATAATGTAGAAATACTGCGTCAAATTGTATCCCGGCTGGACGGAATTGTCTTTACAGGTGGAGAAGACATCCAACCAATGTATTATGGCGACCTTCCTTATGAAAAACTGGAAGAAGTAAGCCCCGCCCGGGATACCTTCGACTTGATGGTGCTGAAAATGGCCGCAGATCGGAATATTCCCATATTAGGAATTTGCAGGGGGCTACAATTAATGAATGTAGCTTTCGGTGGAACTTTATATCAAGATCTGCCCACGCAACATCCTTCAAGTGTCAACCATCGCCAAAAAGAATCCGGCACTACCCCCACCCATCCGATATCCATCATAAAGGAAAGCAAGTTGGCAGAAATTACAGGACAAGAAGTGCTGCAAGTCAATACATTCCATCATCAGGCTATCCGGAAATTGGCACCGGGATTCAAAATCACGGCTTGGGCACCCGACAGTATAGCGGAAGCTATAGAAGCTTATCCCATACGACAAATGATAGGTGTGCAATTTCATCCGGAAATATTTACAGCTGCCGGAGATACCACCATGCATAAATTATTTAAATTCCTGGTGAACAAGGCTGATACATTCAACCTAGCTAAAAAAATTCACAGCCGCATTCTATCCATTGACACTCATACAGACACTCCTCTTTGGTTTAAAAACGGTTACAGTGTAGGCCTGAGAAAAGACAACATGGTCAGCATCCCCAAAATGGAGGAAGGCAAATTGGACGCACAGTTCCTAGCCGCATTTATATGGCAGGGGAAACGGGATGACGCATCTTCACAAAAAGCCGTAGAAAGCACCACTCGATTAATTCAATCCATTTATGACGAAGTAGAGCAATACAAAGATTTTTGTGGCATCGCCCTTACGGAAGAAGACTTGATACGCCTGAAGCGTGAAGGTAAAAAAGCTTTTTTTATAGGTATCGAGAATGGTTACGCCATAGGCAAAGACCTAAAGAATATAGCAAAATACAAACAGATGGGAGTCAATTATATTACTCTCTGCCATTCTTATGACAATGATATCTGCCATTCATCCACTCACACGGAAGATGCGACCGAAGGACTGACCCGGTTCGGACGTGAGGTGGTGAAGGAAATGAACCGCCTAGGAATTATGATAGATGTATCGCATGCCAGTGAAGGTACTTTCTGGGATGTGATAAAATATAGTACACAACCTATCATCGCCTCTCATTCCTCGTCAAAGGCGTTATGCGACCATGATCGTAATCTGACAGACGAACAACTCCGTGCCTTAGCGAAAAATGGCGGAGTGGCACAGTTATGTCTCCTTGATGCCTATATCAATAAAAACCCAAAAGCCGCATCCATTTGTGATGCAGTCGAACATTTAGACCACATGATTAAGGTAGCCGGCATAAACCATGTGGGAATAGGTACGGACTTTGATGGTGGTGGTGGTCTGCAAGGATGTAAAGGAGATAATGACTTAATTAATCTGACCATAAAAATGATTGAAAAAGGATATACAGAAGAAGACTTAAGGAAGATTTGGGGAGGTAATCTCTTGAGAGTAATGAAGCAAGTACAGGAAGCACCACTTCTTTCTTCAAAAAAACGCAGATAATACCCAAACAAGGATAATTAAAAATATATAGAAATATCCTATTATCATTTTTCAGAAATTATCGGGGCTGTTTCACCAATGGACAGCCTCTTTTTGTAACTTACAGTTTAATAGTAAAAGAAATAAGACAGACCTTATTCCCCTCTCCTCACCATAGGAATTTTCCTATTACAAATAGGGAAACTCTCCTTTACAAATAGGAATATTCCGTTTATTGTATCATTCCCTCCACTTATCTTTGTGACATAAGAAAAACAAATTTTAAAATTAACGGATATGAGAACAAAAATACTGAAATACTTCGGAATGGTAGTTGTACTGATAATAATGGTTAACCTAACCTCCTGTGAAGTATCCATAGAAAGTTGGTACGATGATGATGATTACAGCGAAATATATTACAGAACCACTCGGGAACTATGCAGCCGGACCTGGCAGGAAACTTGGGAACAAGACGGTGAATACTACACACAACGACTAGACTTTTACGAAAATAGAACAGGCACAGACATCATACGAATAGAACATCGGAACGGCTATGTAACCGAAGACAGGTACAATTTTGAATGGAGATGGGATAACAGCGCACAGACATGCATCCGTATGGTTTACGGTCCCAGTGACATTTCATATTTTGAAAATGTATGGTTGGCCGGAAACTTCTTAAAAGGCACATTGGATGGTGTCAATGTAAATTTCACAGGAATCAGGTAAAAAGAAAAAAGCGGGATGATACCCAACACATATCATCCCGCTCTCCTTTTTCCCAATACACTACTCACTCTTAATGCTATTTACCGGATTCTCATTAGCGATATGCCATGCCTTAAGCACCACACAAGCCACAATAATAATCGCTACAACTAAAGCCGTAGCCAAAAAGAGTAACGGATTAAGATCAACCTGTTCCGCAAACTGTTCCAACCATGCTTTCCCAATAAAATAAGCTATAACAATTCCGAGTAAAATAGAAGGAATAGAAACATATAGAATATCACATACCAGCAGACGGAGAATGTTTGATGCTTCCGCACCATTCACTTTACGAATAGCTATCTCCTTACTGCGACGTTGCGTTTCATCGTTTACATAACCTATCAGCCCCATAATCACTATAAGCAGGATAAAACCGGAAGTGATAAGGACAGAATTGCGGAAACGATATACATCTTTATAGATTTCGGACAGCATATCATCCACTGTATGGAATGTTAAAGCCACTTGTGGAAAAGTTTTGTCCATGAATTCATTCAGGCGCTTCAAATTTTCATCGTAGGGTTCTTTCAACCGTACATTGAAGGTATGATTAAACGCATTACCACCTATCAGCACAATGGGTTGCTGCGCCTGATAGAAACTTTGATTGCGCACATCACGGAACACACCTACTATAGTTCCTTCCTTAATCTCATCAAAAGGTTTTCCTACGGCTCCATCCGTCCATTTCTTAAGCCGGACTATCTCTTCATTCACCAGCAGATCTTTGGCATGGGTCATCGGCTTTCCTTCTATAATCGTAATGCCTACCACATCCGGATAATTAAAATCCACATAGTTCATATTAAGAACACCTATACGCTTGCCGTCACTGCCCATCAATCCTTTTGTCCAATATTGGCCCAATACACTATGGCTGGCTGTAGCCACGCTCTCTACCATAGGCTGACGCCGGATCTCATCGCGCATATGAGGAACAATTTCAATGTCCAGCCAACTTTCGGCTACACCTATTCCGCGAACGCTCAATATGGCGATGAGCGGAATCAGA
>OLOX01004147.1_pt1 | contig 10206 bp, 5 predicted proteins | sample 1672091 | NCBI WGS metagenome assembly OLOX01 (sample SAMEA3136644, study PRJEB25190) | human gut metagenome | reverse complement strand
CGATGATGTTATGCTTTATAAGAATGGCAATGTTTACTCAATTAAAGAGGCTTATGAAAGCGGAGTTATTGACGATAGTATTCTTGAAGAATTGTCAAAAATGAATTTTGGTTTGGAATCTAATAAACCGAATACAACTGTTCCTACTGAGCCTACAACTTCGGTTGCAACAGTTGACGAACCTGTAACAGTACCCGATACAACTTCTGCAACTTCGGCAACTAAGCCTGTTTCAACAAGCGACACAGCAACAAATGACACGCCGAGCAATTCACAGAACAACAGCGGTGCTGTACAGACAGGACAGAACAGCGTTGCTGTAATTCTTCTTGTTGCAATGCTTGCAGGTTGTGCAGTAATTTTTGCAAAACGCAGAAATTATTTTAAATAATTCAAAACATCAACAGAATATATAAAATAAACCGTTCTCGCTTTTGTGAACGGTTTATTTATTTTAGCTTAAAAATTTGTGATAGTTTATCAAGATGTATTGCTTTTTATATCATTTAATGTTACAATTAACTTGCATAAAAAAATAAACGAATTATTTTGTAATGCGTAGAATTTGAACAAAGCGAGGGATAGATATGAAAAAGTTTTTACCTATAGCCATGGCGGCGGTAATGTCGATGTCTGCGGTTGCGGTTTCGGCAGTTTCTGCAAATGCGGTTGAACCGCTTAACACACCCGTGCAGTATGCACAGGTTGCAAGGGCAAGCTTGGCAACACCGAAAATTTCAAAAGCCGAAAGCGTTTACGGCGGTGTAAAGCTTACATGGAACAAAGTGAATGGTGCGGCTAAGTACAGAGTTTACTACAAGGGCCGTAAAGGCTGGACACGAATGGTCGATACAACTTCAACCTCATATATCGACAAGGATGTTTCATCGGGCAGGAATTACACCTATACTGTAAGATGTATTTCTGCTGACGGAAAGAGCTTTACAAGCGGTTATGATTCAAAGGGGACAACTGTAAAATATATTGCCGCCCCCGAAATTTCAAAGCTTGAAAATGTAAACGGCGGTGTGAAAATTACATGGAACAAAGTAAGCGGTGCATCAAAGTATAGAATTTACCAGAAAAATTCGTCAGATTGGTTCAGAGTATCAGATACGACTTCTAATTCTATAGTTGATAAATCTGTTGATGTGGGAACCTATACTTATACCGTGAGGTGTATAAGTGATGACGGAAAGAGTTTTGAGAGTGGATTTAACCCAAAAGGCTCAAGTATCAGATATATTCAAGCTCCTAAAATACTTGAAACCAATGTTGTAAATGGCGGTATTAAGGTGATTTGGGAGACTGAAAACAATACAAATTACAGATTGTACTGCAAAACAGAAGGTAAGGGCTGGACAAAAGTATGCGATACCAAAACAGGTGTTGTGACACATAAAAATTTACAGCCGAATAAAACCTATACATACACTGTAAGAGCAATCAGTTCCGACGCTAAAAAGTATTTGAGCGGTTATGACCCTGTGGGAATGAGCGCAAAATATGTTGCCACACCGAAAATTTCAAAAACTGAGGTCACATATGACGGCGTAAAGCTGACATGGAACAAGGTTGCAGGTGCAGAGAAGTACCGTGTGTACTACAAAGACGGTGAGGGTTGGAACAAACTTGCCGATACAACGGGTAACAGTTATCTTGATATGGGACTTGTATCAAGAGAACTAAGCATAAAAGATAATTCCGTAAACGGTCAGTATATTTATACTGTTCGTTGCATTTCAAGTAACGGCAAGGTTTTTCAGAGCGGTTATGATACAAAAGGTTCTAAGGCGAATTTAGGCAATGAATGTCCGGAGATTGTTCGTGTTGACTCAATGCATGGCGGAATTACAGTTTCATGGACAGATGTTTGCGAAGATAATTCAAAGTATCGTATTTATGTAAAAGAAAAAGGTTCGTGGAAAAAGCTTGCTGATACAACAAATAATTATTACACTCATAAAAATGTAAAAGCAGGACAGACCTACACTTATACCGTAAGATGTGTTTCTAAGGACGGCAAGAAATTTACAAGTATCTATAATCCGTCAGGTGTGACATTTAAGTATAAGACTACAGATAAAACAAGAGATGCATACATAGATTATCTGCTCAAGCATGAATCGGAATGGTTACCTGAACTCAAGGTAGGAAATGTTGCTTTGGCTGGTGTGCAGTTTGCCGATCTCGATTTTGACGGTGTTCCCGAGCTTATAGTACAGGAAGCAGGAGATAAGGAATACTATTTGAATGCAAAGGTGTATACCTTTAAGGACGGAAAGTTTTCGTTAGTCAGATTTGATGATTATAGAACTTATATCCCGAATCAACTGACTTATTTCTATGACAAATCTGCTAAGAAATATATAATTAATGCCGTTGAATTGTCAACCTCAAATGTTGACCGTTATCTTGAACGCGAAAACTATACATTGAATTATGACGGCACAGTTTTGGTTGTTCGTGGATACTCTTCTGCTCATTTGGCTCTTGAAAGTCGGGGATTGGAATACCATTATTACAATAATACCGGAAGAACAACAAAACAGGCATATAATGCCACAAATGTGAGTGTACTCGGTAATTGTGTAAATGCACATATGTACAGTCAGTTTGTTCACTGTTCTGTTGACGGCTATCCAAAACTTTGGAATAATTATAGTGAAACACAGAAGAAACAGCACCTTCTTGATTCATATAACGCTTTTTCTTACGACAAATATTGATTGTCAAAATTGATAAGTTTTAACTGCAAAAGGGTTCAGCCGTAAAAAGCTGAACCCTTTTATTGCACAACAAAAAACGGTTCAGCCAAATTGACTGAACCGTTAATCTGTACTATGTTAAGCTTGGGAACAAGTAGTTGTAAATTATCACAAACTACCTACACGAACTACGAGCGAGGTACTCGCAAAAAGGGTAGCTTGAAAATTATAACTATGTTAAGCTCGGGAATAAGTAGTTGTAAATTATCACAAACTACCTACACGAACTGCGGGCGAGGTACTCGCAAAAAGGGTAGCTTGAAAATCAAGCTACCCTAAATTCTACTATGTAATGCTCGGGTGACAGAAATTTGAATATATCAAACTAACTTCACGAACTACGAGCGAGGTACTCGCATTAGTTGTTGATGAGCTTATCTTCGTCAGACCAGCTGTAGAGCTTTCTAACTTCCTTACCGAATACTTCGGCAGGAGCTTCGGCAGCGAGCTTTCTCATAGCCTTGAAGTGAACCTGTGAACCGGCATCGCTCATGTCAAGGAGGAAGTCCTTAGCAAATGTACCGTCCTGAATGTCAGAAAGAACCTTTCTCATAGCCTTCTTAGTATCCTCTGTGATGATCTTTGGACCTGTGATGTAGTCACCGTACTCAGCTGTGTTAGAGATTGAATATCTCATGCCTGCAAAACCTGACTGATAGATAAGGTCAACGATGAGCTTCATCTCATGGATACACTCAAAGTAAGCGTTTCTTGGGTCGTAACCGGCATCGCAAAGTGTTTCAAAACCTGCCTGCATAAGTGCGCAAACACCGCCGCAAAGAACAGCCTGCTCACCGAAGAGGTCTGTTTCTGTTTCTGTTCTGAATGTTGTTTCAAGAACGCCTGCTCTTGCACCGCCGATACCGAGTGCATATGCAAGTGCGAGATCCTTAGCCTGACCTGTAGCATCCTGCTCAACAGCAACGAGGCAAGGTACACCCTTACCAACCTGATACTCTGAACGAACTGTGTGACCCGGTCCCTTAGGAGCTACCATTGTAACATCAACATCCTTTGGAGGCTTGATGCAACCGAAGTGAATGTTAAAGCCGTGAGCGAACATAAGCATATTGCCTGCTTCGAGGTTTGGCTCGATGTCGTTCTTGTAAAGAGCTGCCTGCTTTTCATCGTTGATAAGAATCATGATGATGTCAGCCTGCTTTGCAGCCTCTGCTGATGTATATACCTTAAAGCCCTGTGCCTCAGCCTTTGCCCAGCTCTTGCTGCCTTTGTAAAGACCGATGATTACATCGCAACCTGAATCCTTGAGGTTGAGAGCGTGTGCATGACCCTGGCTGCCGTAACCGATAATAGCAATTTTCTTACCCTTGAGAAGGTCAAGGTTACAATCTGACTGATAGTAGATTGGTGCTGTCATGTTTTTTGTGTAGTCTTTCATATTAAAGTCCTCCTTACCGCAAACGCGGCATATAAATTAAAATATATGCTAACTGTAAGATTAAACGGAAACCGAAGCTGTGCCTCTGTCAATGGCAACAGTACCTGTTCTTACAATCTCACGGATACCATAAGGCTTGAGTAAGTCAACAAGCGTGTTGATGCGGCTTGCACATTCGCAGTACTCAACGGTAACTGACGAAGGGGATACATCAACGATTTTCGCCTGCATAATTTCAACCGTTTTGACAATTTCGGCTCTTTTTGAGGCGGCGCAGTGAACCTTGATTAAAACAAGCTCACGGCTGATAAATTCGCCCTCGTTAAGCCTTTTTACCTTAATAACGGGAATGAGCTTGTTGAGCTGTTTTTCAAGCTGTTCAACAATGTACTCGTCACCGTTTGCAACGATTGTGATTCGGGAAACCGACGGGTCCTGAGTAACACCTACTGCAAGTGAGTCGATGTTAAAACCTCGGCGAGAGAAAAGTCCCGAAATCTTTGAAAGAACGCCCGCCTGATTTTCAACAAGTATTGATAATGTATACTGCATTTTATCACCTCATTAAATTGACGGAGTGTCGGGGTGAACATCGCAAACAAGAATGAACGGTTTTTCTGAATCAACAATACCCTTGATGATGTTTTCGGCTTCCTTGTTTGAATGAGCCTCTGCATGGTCAATGCCGTAAGCATCGGCAATCTTCAAGAAGTCGGGATCACCGTTGAGAATTGTTGCGGAGTGTCTGCCGCCGTAGTGTTTGTCCTGAAGTTCACGAACCATTCCGAGTCGTGCGTTTTTCATAATGATGATTTTAATTCCGAGCTGATTGCCTGCAATAGTCGCAAGCTCATTAAGCCCCATCTGAAAACTGCCGTCACCACAGATTACAATAACATCACGGTCGGGTCTTGCAAACTTTGCACCGATTGCAGCGGGAATTGAGTAACCCATTGTACCCATACCGCCTGTTGTGAGGAATCTGCCCTCACGAATACGGAAGTTGTTTGCACACCAGATTTGATTTTGTCCTACATCGGCAACAAGAATTGCCTTTGAGCGGAACATTGCGCTGAGATGACCGACAAGTGTTCTTGGCTCAACAAAGCCGTCAAATACGGGAGGCTCACGGTAAAGGTCTTTTTTCCAGTTCTTTACGGTTTCGCTCCACATTGTTGTAACCTTGTAATCGCCGATGCTGTCAAGCAGCATATTGATGACATTTTTCATATCGCCTACAATCGGAATTTCTGTTTTAACATTCTTACCGATTTCAGCAGGGTCAATGTCAATGTGAATTACCTTTGTGTTTTCACTCATCTGGTCGGGAGCCGCAACAGCTCTGTCACCGAGTCTTGCACCGCATACGATTACAAGGTCGGCTTCGTGAAGAGCACGGTTGGCAACAGCCTTGCCGTGAGTGCCGAGCATTCCGAGATAAAGCTCATGCTCGCTGGGCATAACACCGATGCCCATCATAGTTGAAATAACGGGGATACCCGTAGTTTCTGCAAATTTTTGAAGCTTAAGCTTGATACCCGAACTCAGCACGCCGCCGCCTGATACGATAACAGGACGCTTGCTTGCGTTGATGGCCTCAACAGCCTTTTTAACCTGAATTGCGTGTCCCTTAGTGTTCGGCTTGTAACCGATAATGTTTACGCTTTCGGGATATTCAAAACTTTCAATTTCATTTTCCTGAATATCAACGGGAATGTCGATAAGTACAGGACCGGGTCTGCCGGTTGAGGCAATATGGAAAGCCTCTTTGAAAACTCTCGGAAGGTCTTCTGTTTTGCTGACGAGATAACTGTGCTTTACAAACGGTTCACAAGCTCCCGTGATGTCAGCTTCCTGAAAGACATCTCTGCCGAGAAGGTCGGAACGAACCTGACCTGTAATGGCAACAATCGGAATAGAGTCCGTATAGGCGGTTGCAATGCCTGTGATGAGGTTGGTTGCACCGGGACCGGAAGTTGCCACGCAAACACCGGGACGATTACTGCATCTTGCATAGCCGCTTGCCGCATGAGCAGCGTTCTGTTCCTGACGAACAAGAATGTGGGTAATGCTCGAGTCGTAAACTTTATCGTAAAATGGGCAAATAGCCGCACCGGGATAACCAAAGACTATGTCAACGCCCTCGGCTTCCAAACATTTTACCATAATTTCAGCACCGCTGATCATTATGTTTTGTCCCTCCTATCCTTTTTATTGTGAGCAAAAGGTGTTTTGCAACATTAAATATACCCTTTTACTTTACCGCTAATTATACAATAAATACCTTAAAAAGTAAAGAGCAGTATTGCCCATAAATTAAATTTTTTGCAGGATTTTGACAGATAATTTGCAAAATGGATTTTAATTGATTTTTACCGCCTGTTTACTGAAAATTTAAGTCGCTTAGTTTTGTAAAGTATATTCTTGAATTAAGGTCACTTTTTTCGTCTGCATTATCAGGGGACATCATTATCATCAAATTATCTTTTCCTATTCGTGATATACTGACTATAGTGTACCCTTTTTCTTCAATATTGAATTTTGTTTCTTTCATTGTTTTGTTGGTTGTATCAAAAAGATATATGTAGTTATCTTCTGAACTTGATTCCGCCCTCTTATACAATAAATTTGTATCACTGTCATCTTCAGATGCGGATACTATTGAAAAAGTATCATCTACATCTTCTGATATGTCGGATTTTTTCAGTTTATCGCTGTCTATATATCCTATACATCTTGTTATGCTGAAATTTTGATAGAATAGATAATTGTTTTTAAAATCAAAAACCTGTACGCCCTGAATTAATTCGTTTGAATCATCTGAAATGTTGGAAATATCATAGCTTTTTTGAAAATTCATATCATAGTCATAAGTTTCTATTTTTAAAGAAGCTTCGTTCTGTGAAATGCAATCCAAAACCAAAAGAGAGATTGTTTTTGTACTTTTGTCAATTGAAACTTTTCTTATAGCTTCTCCAATACTGTTTTTATCATCAAACTCTAAATATTTTAATTGCTTAAATTTTTGAGTTTCGGTATCATACAGTTCCAAAGAAGTACCGTTGTCTAGCACTTTTGTGATTATGACAAGATTGTCTGCTCCTGTAACAGTGTCATATGGAAATCCGCCTTTGTCAGAAAATACAGTCGTCATTTTGTTTTTATTAAGGTCGATATCAATAAATTCAAGAGTTCTGTTTTCTTCGTCTGTAATGTCGCCCGTGCTTGTCGTAAAGCAAAGGTGATTATTTACATAAGCTTTATCGTGAATTTGCATAGACCAGTTTTTTATTGAACCAAGTTTTACACTGTTTTTTTTATCTAAATAATATCTGTAGTATTCCATTTCATTTGGAGAGTCTTTATTGATTTTTGAATATATGAAGCCGTTATCAATTTGTTTAAATAAGCCGTAAAGATTTAAAGTATCCACCTTTTTGCCGTTATTGTAAATTTCAAAATCATGATTTAATTCTGTTGTTTCAATATCTGAATCAAGAGACAAATCATCGGTATCCGTTACGGTTGTTTGTTCAGTGGAATTATTGCTTGATGAAGAAGTGTTACATCCATATAATGAAAGTAAAAATAAAGTGGTTACTAATAATAAAAATATCTTTTTCAAATTAATCTCTCCGAAGTTTATTTATCAGTTACAAGCACCGACAAAAACATTATAATTTATATAATTATAAAAGTCAATGATTTTAAAATACTATAATATAAGATTATGTTTAGAAAAATTTTGGCAAATGAAAGCACCGTGAAACTTGTGAAAGCTCACGGTGCTTTATCTTTATCATAATAAATGATATGATTTGCAAAAAAATCAATATTTCTTTTTGAGGAGTCTTGCGGCTATGAGGACGCAGACTACGCTGACGCCTGTGTCGGCGATAACGGACATCCAGATTTGTGCAAGACCGAATGCGGCGAGGATGATTACAAGAGCCTTGATTGAGAGGGCAAAGATGATGTTGCCCTTGACTGTGTTGATAACACTTCTTGCAATTTTAATTGCCTTTGGAAGCTGTTTGAGTGTGCCTGATGCGAGAACTGCGTCTGACGCTTCAATAGCGGCTTCACTGCCAAATCCCATTGCGATACCGCAGTCGCTTGCCGAAAGAACAGGGGCATCATTGATGCCGTCACCCACAAAGCAAGCACCCTTGGATTTTGATTTCAAGCCCTTGAAAAGTTCAAGCTTTTGAGCAGGGAGAAGCTCTGCGTGACATTCGGAAAGTCCGAGTTCGTTTTTAACATTTTCGGCAGGCTGTTGTCTGTCGCCCGTGAGCATTACCGTGTTATTGACACCGAGCGCTTTAAGCTGTGAGATAACCTCTTTTGCCTCAGGTCTTACTGTGTCGCTGACATTGAGCGAACCGATAAGCTGACCGTCATAAATTACGAAAACAGAATCGTCTTTATTTGCAATCTTCTTCTGTTCGTCCGAAAGAATCTTTGAACCGCCGCACTGAATAGTTTTGCCGTTATAAACTGCGCTTGTTCCGTGACCGGCACTTTCACTGTAGTCTGAAAGCTCGGGAAGTTCAAGACCGTTTGCCTTCTCTCTGATTGCGGAGGCAATCGGATGAGCAGAATATTTTTCGCTTGCAGCGGCAAGAGCAAGAACTTCGTCAGCACTGTATGAACCGACAGTATTAACCTTGTTTACGCTGAGTTTGCCGCTTGTGAGTGTGCCTGTTTTATCAAATACGAATGTGTCTGCTTTTGCAAGAGCCTCAATGTATTTTCCGCCCTTGATGAGTACACCGACTTCGGATGCCGCACCGATACCCGAATAGTAGGAGAGAGGTACGGAAATAACAATAGCACACGGACATGACGCTACAAGACAAACAAGCGCACGGTATAGCCATTCGCTGAATGCTCCGAGTCCGCAAAGCGGAGGGATTACTGCGATTGCAACTGCAATGAGTACAACAACCGGTGTGTAAACAGAAGCAAATCTTGAAATAAGCTTTTCGCTGTTGCCCTTTTGAGCGGCGGCATCTTCAACAAGCTGAAGAATTCTTGTTGCGGTACTGTCGCCGAAATGTTTTGTGGTTTTGACGGTAATAAGGTTACTGCCGTTGATTGCGCCGCTGAGTACCTCACTGCCCTCGCTTGCATCAACAGGAAGGCTTTCGCCTGTGAGAGCAGATGTGTCGAGAGTTGTTTTACCTTTAATAATAATGCCGTCAAGCGGAACTCTTTCGTATGGCTTGACTTCAATGATACTTCCGATTTCAACGCTTTCGGCAGGAACAATCTGTTCCGCACCGTCAACAATAATTGTTGCTGTATCGGGACGAATGTTTGCAAGCTTTTCAATGTCACGGCGGGATGCGTCAACTGCTCGATCCTCAAAAATTTCACCGATAGAAAAGAGGATTGTTACCATTGCCGCCTCAACAAAATCGCCAAGACAGAATGCCGCAATTACCGCAACAGACATAAGCGTTGTTTCGTCAATTCTCAGCTTTAGAATGTTTTTTGCACCCTTGATGAATACCTTGTAACCCGAAAGAAGGGTTGCAACAAAACACGCTGCGAGTACAACATAATGAACAGCCGTAACACCGTCAAGTGTAAGGTGGAGAATTTCGGACACTACAGCAAGTACAATTGAAATTGCAAGGAAGATTGTGTCATGGTTGATTTTCTTTTTTGTGATTTCGGGTTCTGCCTTTGTTGTGATATCATTTTTCGGAGTTTTGTCAACAACAGTTACACCGTCCTCAATGCTGTCGCAGATTGCCTGAATTTCGGAAACAGGATTCTGCTTTTCGCTTTTGAAGTTGAGAAGTTTTGTCGCAAAATTAAAGCTTACATCCTCAAAGCCGTCTGTTTCTGCAATTTTAGCCTCAATTTTGCCCGCACAATGAGCACAATTTAGATTGTCTAAAGTGTAGGTGTATTTTTTGAGATTGGTTTTCGGAGTTTTGTCAACAACAGTTACACCGTCCTCAATGCTGTCGCAAATTGCCTGAATTTCGGAAACAGGATTCTGCTTTTCGCTTTTGAAGTTGAGAAGTT
>OLOX01004144.1_pt1 | contig 10210 bp, 9 predicted proteins | sample 1672091 | NCBI WGS metagenome assembly OLOX01 (sample SAMEA3136644, study PRJEB25190) | human gut metagenome | reverse complement strand
ACGACTTCACCCTGAAGGGCAAGATGGGCCGCGAGCTGCGTACCATGACCGTGGGTGTCATGGGCACCGGCAAGATCGGCTTCACCATCATCAAGTGCCTCAGCGGCTTCGGCTGCCGTATCATCGCCAACGATGTCTATGAGAACGACGCCGTCCGTGCGTACGCCGAGTACGTGGACCTGGACACCCTGTACCGTGAGTCCGACATCATCACCATCCACACCCCGCTGCTGCCGGAGACCACCGGCATGATCGGCCGCGAGGCCATTGCCAAGATGAAGGACGGCGTGGTGTTCATCGACAACGCCCGGGGCGAGCTGATGGATATCGATGCCGTCACCGAGGCGGTGGAGTCCGGCAAGTTCGGCGCGCTGTTTATGGATGCCTTCCCCGGCGAGACCGGCATCATCCACGTTCCCCACGATGAGGACATCATCCGTACCCCCGGTATGCCCTACTTCAAGCTGAAGTACCTGCGCTCCTTCGTCAACGTCTACCACACGCCCCACATGGCCTTCTTCACCGAAGAGGCCGCGGAGCAGATGGCCGAGTGCGGCGTCAACAGCATCTATGAGATTTTGACAGAGGGCAAGTCCAAGCACGAGATCCCCTGCTGAGCAGAGCAGTGACCCATACTTTAACAGGAGGAAAACTATGATTTTCGACGCAAAGCATGAAATGATCCGCAAGCTGGTCCGCCAGTTTGCCGAGACCGAGCTCACCACCGAGGTCCTTGACAAGGTGGAGGAGACCGGCGAGTTTCCCGAGGAGATCGTGGACAAGATGGCCAAGTGCGGCTTCCTTGGCCTGAAGATCCCCCGCGAGTACGGCGGTGCCGGTGCCGATACCCTGGCCTATGTCATCATGATCGAGGAGATCGCCCGTGTCTCCGCTGTGGCCAGCCTGTACGCCAATACCCCCAACTCTCTGGGCGGCGGCCCCCTGATGCAGGCGGGCACCCCCGAGCAGCTGGAGAAGTATCTCCGTCCCTCCGTGGAGAACAAGGTGAAGATCGTCTTCGGCCTCACCGAGCCGGGCGCCGGCTCCGACGCCAGCAGCATGGTCACCACCGCCGTGAAGGATGGCGACGACTACATCCTCAACGGCCGTAAGTGCTTTATCTCCGGTGCACCCCTGGCCGACTACTGCATCGTCTACGCCAAGACCGATATGACGAAGGGCAACAAGGGCATCTCCGCCTTTATCGTGGACATGAAGGCCCCCGGCGTCTCCTGCGGCAAGCACGAGGCCAAGATGGGTCTGGTGGGCTACGCCACCTCCGACGTGGTGCTGGAGGATGTCCGCGTCCACAAGAGCGATATGCTGGGCAAGGAGAACATGGGCTTTATCAACGCCATGAAGACCCTGGACGGCGGCCGTCTGGGTGTGTCCGCCCAGTCCATCGGTCTGGCCCAGGGCTGCCTGGACGAGGCTATCAAATACTCCAAGGAGCGCGTTCAGTTCGGCAAGCCCATCTGCAAGAACCAGGCCATCGCCTTCATGCTGGCGGATATGGCAACCAAGCTGACCGCCGCCAAGGAGTTGGTCTATATGGCCGCCCAGATGAAGGACAGAAACGACCCCAACGCCTCCATGTACTGCTCCATGGCCAAGTACTTCGCCTCCGAGACGTGCAACGAGATCGCCGCCAAGGCGGTGCAGATCCACGGCGGCTACGGGTACATCAAGGAGTACCCCGTCGAGCGCAAGTACCGCGACTGCCGCGTGTTCACCATCTACGAGGGGACCTCTCAGGTCCAGCAGATGGTCATCTCCGGCAATTTGCTGAAGTAATGCGGAAAGGAGCAAGAATAGAATGAAGCTTATCGTTTGTGTCAAGCAGGTGCCCGACACCTCCGGCAAGGTCGCCGTCAACGCCGACGGCACGCTGGACCGCGCCTCCATGCAGACCATCATCAACCCCGACGATATGAACGCCGTCGAGGCCGCCCTGGCCCTGAAGGACCAGCTGGGCTGCCCCGTTATCGCCGTGTCCATGGGTCCCCCTCCCGCCGCCGGTATGCTGCTGGAGCTGAAGGCCATGGGCGTGGACAAGGCCGTGCTGGTGTCCGCCCGTGAGTTCGGCGGCTCTGATACCTTCGCCACCTCCCAGATTTTGGCTGCGGCCATCAAGAACCTGGGCTTGGATAAGGACGACATCATCTTCTGTGGCCGCCAGGCCATCGACGGCGACACCGCTCAGGTCGGCCCGCAGATCGCTGAGAAGCTGGAGATCCCCCAGGTGTCCTACGTGGCGGACATCAAGAAGGACGGCGACACCATCACCGTCAAGCGTATGCTGGAGGATGGCTACATGATCGTCCAGGTGCAGACTCCCTGCCTGCTCACCTGCATCAAGGAGCTGAACACCCCCCGCTATATGTCCATCCGGGGCATCCTGGACTGCGACAAAGAGCCCGTCACCGTGCTGGACTACAACGCGCTGAAGGACGATCCCCTCATCGAGGTGGACACCATCGGCCTGAAGGGCTCTCCCACCAATATCTACAAGAGCTTTACGCCTCCCCGCAAGGGCAGCGGCATGATGCTGGAGGGCAGCGGCAAGGAGACCGTGGAGCGGCTGTTCGGCATCCTGTCCGCCAAGCACATCATCTGAGAAGGGAGAAACGATATGTCTACTTTTATGAATACCGATCCCAAGGCCTTCTCCGGCGTGTGGGTCTTTTGCGAGCAGCGGCAGGGCAAGATGATGCCCACCACCTTTGAGCTGATCTCCGAGGGGCGCAAGCTGGCCGACGAGCTGGGTGTGCAGCTCAGCGGTATCCTGCTGGGCGACGGCGTGGACGGCATCGCCGCGGAGCTGGGCGGCTACGGCGCGGATAAGGTCTACGTCTACAACAGCCCCCTGCTGAAGGACTACACCACCGACGCCTACACCAAGATCATCACCGACGCGGTGCACGAGTTCAAGCCCGAGATCATGCTGTTCGGCGCCAGCCATATCGGCCGCGACCTGGCGCCCCGCTGCGCCGCCCGTCTCCACACCGGCCTGTGCGCCGACTGCACCCACCTGGACGTGGATCTCAACGGCTATATCAACTTCCTCCGCACCGGGTCTTCCCTGGATGTGGACGCCATGAACTTCGAGACGAAGCTCTTTGACGTGAACACCAACCTGAAGATGACCCGTCCCGCCTTCGGCGGCCACCTGATGGCCACCATCGTCTGCCCACGCTTCCGCCCCGCCATGGCCACCGTGCGCCCCGGCGTGATGAAGAAGCGCGACTTCGACGTCGCCGGCGTGAGCAAGGTGGAGCTCATCCACCCCGCCTTTACCCTCACCGAGGCCGACGTCCACACCAAGGTGCTGGAGATCGTCAAGGCCGCCCGCGCCATGGTGGACCTCACCGGTGCTGAGGTGGTGGTCTCCGTGGGCCGCGGCATCGCCAAGGACGTGGAGAAGGGCATCGCCCTGGCCGAGGAGCTGGCCGCTCTCATGGGCGGCGTGGTGGGCGCGTCCCGCGCCGTGGTGGACTCCGGCTGGATGACCGCCGACCACCAGGTGGGCCAGACCGGCAAGACCGTCCATCCCCGCATCTATGTGGCGCTGGGCATCTCCGGTGCCATCCAGCACAAGGCCGGCATGCAGGACTCTGAGTGCATCATCGCCGTCAACAAGAGCGACGTGGCCCCCATCTTCGAGGTGGCGGATTACGGCATCTGCGGCGACCTGTTCAAGGTGGTCCCCATGATGATCGAGGAAATGAAAGCCCTGAAGAAGTAATATCCCCCTCCCCACAGCGGGAAAGCCCGAAGGCGCCGTCCTCCGGGCTTTCCTGCATCCTGCCCTTGCTATTTTCCCCGGGATGCGCTATACTGTCCGGGTATTTTCTGTGAAAGGAGGCCCTTCCATGCCGGAAGCCGTACATATCCCCTGGCAGCCCATCGGCGGCGGGCGGGCCAGCGAGGCCATCTATGACCAGCTGCGGGAGCTTATCACCTCCGGAGTGCTGAAGCCCGGCGACCGCCTGCCCTCCGAGCGTGCCATGATGGAGCAGCTCCACCGTTCCCGTCCCACCATCCGCGAGGCCCTGCGTATGCTGGAGCAGGGCGGCTATGTGGCCTCCACCCACGGTGCCAGCGGCGCCGTGGTGCAGGAGCTGACCATCGACGGCGTGGAGCAGCCGCTGTCGGCCATGCTCCAGCTGAACCAGATATCTCTGGAGGAGCTGGGCGAGTACCGCGCCGTCAATGACGGCACCATCGCCGGCTGGGCGGCCCGGCGCCGCACCGACGAGGATCTGGCGGCGCTGGACAGCTGTCTCACGGCGGCGGAGCAGGCCCTGGGCGACTACCGCCGCTTCGCCGAGCTGGACGTCCGTTTCCACAGTCTGCTCTCCCGCGCCACCGGCAACCAGGTGGCCATGATCGTCACCGATGTCCTGGGCCAGGTGGAGCAGCACACCCTGCTGAAAAAGATGGAGACGCTGAACGACGGCGCGTGTCTGGCCCTGGAACGCCGTATTCTGGCGCGCCACCGGGAGATACTGAGCGCTATCCACCGGCAGGATGACGCGGCCGCCAAACAGGCCATGCGTGAGCACACCCGCGCCGCCGCCACTGATCTGAAGGTCTGACCCCCAAAGCCTTCCCCCTGTAGGGGCGGCGTCAAAAAACGCCCTCGCCCCCGCCGCAGGCGGCATTTTCTCCGCCCCAACTTCCATTTCCTGCCAAATTTTCCTGTTTTTATTCCCGGTAACAGAAAAATGTGTAAAATTTCCATAAATAGGCTGGACAAACGGTGCAGCTGTGCTATAATCTGACTATCCGCAGAGGTACCTCTGCATTCGCGTTTTAATGGTTATTAAAACGAGCGCACCTGCGGAAATCTACTACCATAAGGGGAATGAACAATGAAAAAAGCATTAGCAACCATTCTGGCCCTGGTCATGGCCATAGGGCTGTGCAGCGTCAGCTGGGCCACAGAGCCGGCAAGTGTAAATAGTGCCGAGACGCTGAAAACGGCAGTCGAAGCCGGCGGGGAAATTACGCTGGATAAAGATATCGAGATTAGTGAAACGATATCTGTCAGCAAGCCGGTGACGATCAACCTAAATAACCAGACGATTACCGGTAAGAACGGCGAGTATGGCCGTCGTGTATTCAATGTTGTGGCTGGTGGTAGTTTAACCTTGACTGGCAGTGGAACGATTACCACGGCAAGCAATAATGACGACACAACATTTCCTGACAATAGTTCTGTGATTCGTGTCGGCGATAATACCAGTGGTGCAGAATGCAGACTGGTTGTCGGCAAGGACGTCAAGATCATTGCGCCCGCCTCTTACGGCATTGCTGTTTTCGGCAAGAATACAAAACAGACGCTGGAAGTGAGCGGCACAGTCACTGCAAAAGAGGCAAGTGCCATTTCGGGCAATGGATCTGCAGGTTTTACGGCAACAGAAATTACCATCAACGATGGGGCAACCATTACATCTGAGAACAACGTTGCTGTCTATCATCCGCAGGCGGGAACTTTGACAGTTAAGGCTGCGACGATCACTGGCCGTGGCGGCATTGAGATCAAGTCTGGTACGGCAAATGTTAATGTGGCCGGTGCAAACATCAAAGCGACGGGCAATGTTGACCATACCGGAAACAACGATGGTACGTCTTCCCGTGGCTATGCGATCGCTGTGGTTGAAAATCCCGGATATAAGGGAAAGCCTTCCGCTGTTATCCAGAACGGTAATTTCGTCGGAGCTATGGGTATTTTGAGCGACGGCGATGTGTCTGCTGATGCGAAAGGCAACTTGGAAATTCATGCAGGATCGTTTACTGTAAATGTCAGTGATTATGTAACGGGCGACACCCCCGTTGCTGCTACTGGTGAGCAGGAGGGTACCTACGTTGTTGGGCAGAGTGCAATCAACGCGGTGGCGAAGGCTGGCAATGATGTCCGGATCGTGAAGGGAAATGTTACATTGACGGACGTTCCTGCTGGCGTCACCGTGATTCCTAACGAAGGTACTACTGTGGTCGTCAATGGTAAGGACATTAGCAGCAGCCAGTACAGAGACGGTTACACCGTCCCCCAGTCTTCCGGCTATTACTACTACCAGCCCACCACCGACACCAAGACCACCGACACCAAGGGCAGCCCCAAGACCTTCGACGCGGGCATTGCTCTGTATGTCGGCATGGCGCTGACCTCCGCCGCCGGCGTGGCGTTTGTGGGCAAAAAGCGCGAGGACTGACACCGTTTTCCGCGGTGTCTTACCCCGGCGCCGTGTGAAATAACAGAAAAGGCACCCCGTCAGGGGTGCCTTTTCTCATGCCTCAAAATAGGCTTCTGCCTGCTGAATATTCCGCTGTATCTCCTGCCGCAGCGCCTCCAGCGTGTCGAACCTCTGCTCGCCCCGCAGCCGGCGGCAGAACTCCACCCGGAGCTCCTGCCCGTACAGGTCGCCCTCGAAGCCCAGCAGGTACGTCTCCACGGATACCCGATCGCTGTCGGACACCGTGGGCCGCGTGCCCACGTTGGTCACGCCGGCGCACCGCCGTCCGTCCGGCAGAAATACCTCCGTCACGTACACCCCGTGCGCCGGGGCCAGCACGTGCTCCGGCACCGCCAGGTTTACCGTGGGGATGCCGATGGTCCGCCCGATCCGCTGTCCGTGCTGCACCGTCTGGCTCAGGCAGTGCCGGTGGCCCAGAAAGTCCGCCGCGCGCTCCATGTCGCCCGCCTCCACCAGCGTCCGGATGTACGTGGAGCTGACGGTGATGCCGTCCCACTGCACCGGCGGAATGATGTCGCACCCGATGCCCATCTCCGCGCACTTCTGCCGCAAAAGCTGCACGTTCCCAGCGTTTTTATGGCCGAACCGGTGGTCGTGCCCGGCCACGAAGTGCACCGCGCCGTATGTCCCGATCAGCATTTCCAGATAGGCCTCCCACGGCATGGTCATCATCTCCCGGTCAAAGGGCGCGAAAATGACCCGCTCGATGCCGTACAGACGCTCCATCAGCCCCTGGCGGTCCCGGTTGGAGTTGATCAGGTACACGGGCTGCCCCGTGACCACCTCCTTCGGCGGCCGGTCAAAGGTGAATGCCGCGGGGACGGCTCCCAGCTCCCGGGCGCGCTCCGCCGTCTTCCGCAGCAGTGCGCCGTGGCCCCGGTGCACGCCGTCGAAGAAGCCCAGGGCGATAACTGTCTTTTCCAAGTTGTTCACGCTCCGAAAAAGTTTTTCTCTGATGTCAGAACACCCGCTTCCCAGCGGCTCAGGCACAGAAACGCCCCATCCGGGCCGTACACCCGGTACAGCCCCGGCTGCAAGCCCTCCACCGCCAGCGGATTGCCGCACAGGCACCGTCTGTGGTCCTGTTCACCGGCGATGTGATAGGCCGGGTACTGCCGGAACAGCGAGTCGGTAGGGGAGAGCAGGGCCTCGCCCTGTGCCTGTACGTCCTCAATACTGCGGCTCTCCGCCAGTGTAAACCCGGCGGCCATGGTCCGCCGCAGGCTGCTCATGCATCCGCCGCAGCCCAGCGCCTGCCCGATGTCGTGGCACAGCGCCCGCACATATGTGCCCTTGCTGCACCGTATCCGCAGCCGCCAGTCGCCGTCCTCCGGCTCCAGCAGCGCCAGTTCGTGTATGGTCACCCGCCGTGGGGGCCGTTCGATCTCCTGCCCCTTCCGGGCCAGCTGATACAGCTTCTGCCCGTTGATCTTGATAGCCGAGTACATGGGCGGCACCTGGTCGATCTCCCCGGTGAACCGCGCCAGCACGTTCTCCAGCTGCGCCCGCGTCACGGACACAGGGCACTCCGCCACCACCTCGCCGGTGGTATCCTGGGTGTTGGTCGTCAGCCCCAGCCGCAGCCCCGCGACGTACTCCTTGTCCCCGCCCTCGGCGTAGGACACCGCCCGCGTGGCGTTTCCCACGAACACCGGCAGCACGCCGGTGGCCATGGGGTCCAGCGTGCCGCTGTGGCCCAGCTTGCGGGTGCCCAGCACGCCGCGCAGCTTTGCCACCACATCAAAGCTGGTCCAGTCCATGGGCTTGTCAACGATCAGGATGCCCTGCATTTATGCTTCCTCCTGCGGTGCGTCCAGCTCGGCTTCCACCTCTGCCAGAATTGCATTTTTTGTGTTTTCCAGATTGCCCAGCAGCTCACAGCCTGCAGCGCGGCTGTGACCGCCGCCGCCCAGACGCCGGGCGATGGCGCAGGCGTCCACGCCCTTTGCGGTGCGCACGCTGATGCGGTAGCTGCCGCCGGGCTGCTGCCGCAGGGTCAGGCCCACCTTTACGCCCTCAATGCTCACAGGCAGGCTGGTCAGTTCTTCCAGATCGGCCGGGTCCACCCCGCTCTGCTCGATCTCGTCCCGGGTGAGGTAGATGAGCGCGCACCGGCCATCCAGATAGTATTCCAGATGGTTGCGGGCAATGCGCTCGGCCTCCATGCGCTCACGGGGCTTGGTATCGAACAGCAGGGTGTTCAGCTCTTCCACATGACAGCCCGCCTCAATGAGCTTTGCCGCCACGATGTGGGTGTTTGCCGTGGTGGAAGAGAACCGGAAGCAGCCGGTGTCGGTGGCAAGGCCGGTGTAAAGGCAGTCTGCAATATGCGGCGTAATGGCAACGCCCATGGCGTTGATTACCTCGTACAGCAGCTCTGCCGCCGCTGCGGCGCTGCCATTGAGCAGGGTGAAGTCGGCATAGCCGCTGTTGCCTGCATGGTGGTCGATGCACAGGTCCACATGGCGCGAGAACTGCGTCATACCGTTGTTTTCTCCAAACAGCTGTACGCTGGCGACATCCACCGCTACCACCGTCTGCGGCTCAAACTCACCTTTGAACATATGTGCGTTGGTAAACGCATACCGGTTGGGAATGGCATCGGAGCAGAGCACTGCCACGTTTTTATCCAGTGCTTTCAGTGCACAATACAGCGCGCTGCCGCAGCCAATGGTATCGCCATCCGGGTTTTTGTGACACAGAATCAAAATGTTGTCCGCCGTCATCAGGCGCTGGGCCATCTGCTGCACATTCAACTGTTCTGTCATTCCATGATCCATCCTTTCCGCAGGCGGAATTATTCTTCGGTCTCCTCCGGTGCGCTGGCTTCGGTGTCAGCGTCGCCGTTCACGTTCAGCGTGCGGAGCAGCTCGTTGATGTGGGCTGCATAGGCGGCACCGTCATCCTCTACGAAGATGAAGCGGGGAGCCTTGCGGATGTGCATTTTCTTGCTCACTTCAGTGCGCACATGGCCTGCCGCGCGGTTCAGTGCCTCGATGGCGGGCTTTGGGCCGTCCTCGCGGCCCATCACGCTCACATACACCTTGGCCACATCCAGATCAGGGGTCACATCCAGACGGGTGACGGTGAGCAGGCCGCCCTCCAGACGCGGGTCCTTCAGCCTGCCGATGATGGCAATGATCTCGCGCTTCATATCCTGCGCCAGACGGCCCATATTCTTCTGAGACATAGTATTTCTCCCTATAAAAGAAAACCCTCTCAGCCTCGCTTCGCTCGGCAGCTCTCCCGAGGGGCGAGCTTTTTGCGTGGATACGGCAAACGTTCCGTTTCTCTGCAAACCTCCCACCTCGGGGGAGGTGGCATTGCGCCAGCAATGACGGAGAGGGTTATTTCAGATCTTAGTCGCGGTACTCTTCCATCTTGAAGGCCTCGTACACGTCGCCTTCCTTGACGTCCGCAAACTTCTCCAGCGTCACGCCGCACTCGTAGCCCTCGGCCACTTCCTTGGCGTCATCCTTGAAGCGCTTCAGGGATGCGATCTCGTCCTCGGCAATGACGATGCCGTCACGCACCACGCGCACCTTGCTGTCGCGGGTGATCTTGCCGCTGGTCACGCGGCAGCCTGCAACGGTGCCCACGTTGGAGATCTTGTACACCTGACGGACCTGCAGCTCGCCCAGAGACACCTCGCGGAACTTGGGAGCCAGCATGCCCTTCATAGCGTCGGTGACATCGTTGATGGCATCATAGATGACGCGGTACATACGCATTTCCACCTTGGTGGCAGCGGCTTCTTCCTTGGCCACGTTGTCCGGGCGGACGTTGAAGCCGATGATGATGGCGTTGGAGGCATCGGCCAGATCCACGTCAGACTTGCTGATGGCGCCGACACCGGCGTGGATGACGCGCACGCGCACCTCATCGTTGGAGATCTTCTCCAAACTCTGCTTCACGGCCTCGGCAGAGCCCTGCACATCGGCCTTGACCAC
>OLOX01004134.1_pt1 | contig 10250 bp, 8 predicted proteins | sample 1672091 | NCBI WGS metagenome assembly OLOX01 (sample SAMEA3136644, study PRJEB25190) | human gut metagenome | reverse complement strand
TGATGTTAAATTTCTTCACGTCCAGTTTCGGGAAGACATAGAATGCAGCGTCATTTTTTACAAATGACAGACCGTCGATCTTCTCAAGTTCACGAACGGTTGCTTCACGCTGCTCATAGATTCTGCCGCCCGGCCGAACCATAGAAGCAGGTGTCTCCATATCATCAAGAGCTGCAGGGATGACGATCTGTGCCATGGTATTGGCGCACAGACGCAGAGATGTTAACTGGATGATGCCCTGTCTGTAATCTTCGGTCAGTTCTCTTGGACCGCTGATGACCATCCATCCGCAGCGGTATCCGCACAGACAGTGTGATTTGGACAGACCGTTTAATGTAATGACCGGAACATCCTCTGTCAGTGAAGCAAGAGAGATGTGCTGTTTGCCATCCATAACGAGACGGTCATAGATTTCATCTGCGAAGATCAGAAGTCCGGATTCTCTTGCAATCTGGATGATCTCAAGAAGGAGTTCCTTTGGATAGAGTACACCGGTCGGGTTATTCGGATTGATGATAACGATTGCTTTTGTCTTATCTGTGATCTTGGAACGGATATCCTGAATGTCCGGATACCAGTTGGCCTGTTCATCACAGGTATAGAAGACCGGTTTACCGTCTTCGAGATATACGGAATTGCCCCAAAGGGAGTAACTAGGAGAAGGAACTAAGACCTCATCTCCATCATTTAACAAAGGTGTTAAGGCGAAAGATACCACTTCGCTGACACCGTTACCGATAAATACGTCATCCGGCGTGATACCTTTGATCCCTTTACTGGTCTCATAATCACAGATTGCCTGTCTTGCCTGAGGCATTCCTTTGAAGTCACAGTAGCCGACACCGTCCTGCATGTGTTCCATCAGAGCGTTTTTGATGCTGTCAGGCAGACCAAAGCCAAAGGTTGCAGGATTCCCGGTATTTAATTTTAAGATATCGATCCCCTGTTTCTGGCGTTTCATAGCTTCTACGAATAATGGACCACGGATATCAGAGTGTACTGGTTTCATGCGCCCGGCGCGTACGATTGGTTTCATAATTTTATTCCCCGCTTTATTATTTTATCTTTATTCCAATAAACCCCAAATTCATATTGGAATAATTGTTTTATTAATATAATGATACGTCCGTGTGGACAGAGAATCCAATACTTATAGTGCTATAACAATTATAAGAGTCTGACTATAGCTGTCATGTGAAAAGGGAAAACAGATGATAGCAGGATATGAGAGGTTACGTGTATGTTTGTATGGAAAAAATATGTTTATGAAGTGTATAAAGAAAGAAGTTTTACCAAAGCGGCACAGAATCTGTACATCAGTCAGCCGTCTTTGAGTGCAAGGATTGAAGAGATTATCGGGGAACCGTTATTTGACAGAAGTACAACACCGCTCCAGCTTACAGAGGTCGGAAAAGTATATATTGAGGCAGCGGAGGAGATCACCCAGATCGAACAGCGGGTAGAGAATTACATCAATGACCTGGCGGGTCTGAAGACGGGGAATCTTGCAGTAGGAGCAAGTACGCTGTTTGCCGCATATGTGGTACCGTCTCTGATCACCCAATTTAATCAGAAATTTCCGGATGTACATATTCAGCTGATAGAGGGGAATACAGCCGAACTGGAAGAAATGCTGGGCAGTAATGCGCTGGATTTTGTCATTGATAATTATCACTATGACAGTATTCTATATAATAAAGAATTATATTGCGAAGAAAATATATTACTTGCGGTTCCAAAACATTTTGCCGTAAATGAAGAACTGGGAATGTATCAGCTTTCTTATAAGAATATCAAAAATAAAAATTATCTGAACCAGAAATATCCGGCAGTTCCGTTAGGGAGATTTGCGGATCTTCCGTTTATTATGCTGACACAGGGAAATGATACCAGAACCAGAGGAGACAGGCTGTGCCGAAATGTTGGATTTAAACCCAATATTGTGTTGGAATTCAATCAGCAGTCGACAGCATATATGGCCTCGTCTACGCAGCTTGGAGCAACATTCATCAGTGATATCCTGGTAAGCCAGCTCCCGACATTTGAAAACCTGGTGTATTACAAATTAGACGGAGAAGAAGCGAAGAGAAAAGTCTTCTTTTACTACAAAACACACAAGTACAAAACACGTGTGATGGAGGAATTTATCAGAATGATGCATGAACAAATCTGAAAAAAATGATAATATGCAAAAATTAATTAAAATGTAACATAATTTCAGAGAATAGTAAAAAAATTATGCTATAATCATAATATATACATTAGGATAAATCGATTATCGGAAAGTAAATTTCCTGCAAGATAATAAAAAGGGGGCTTTTGATATGACAGAGAATTTAATCAAAGATGTAAAGAAGATTCAGCAGGCACTCATTAATAAGGAATCCATCGGGGATGAATTCGAAGAGAAGATGGAGGCCGTACATAAATTAGAAGAAGTTGCAGATTATCTGAAGGATGCACTTGGAAGAGGCATAGAGTTCTAGGATGGATATAAAAGCTTTTATATTTGACATGGATGGTCTGTTGTTCGATTCTGAGCGTATTGTACAGCGCTCATGGGAGATTGCAGGTGATGAATTGGGAATCCCGCATATGGGGGACGTCATCTATCACACACTCGGAATGAACCGCGCAGGCCGGAATGAATATTTCAGAAAATATATCCGGGAAGACTTTCCATTTGAAGAATTTGGAAGACTGACACGGGATAACTTCTGGAAAATTGTGGATAAAGAAGGTCTTCCACTGAAAAAAGGTGTAAAAGAACTGCTGGCATATGGAAAAGCACAAGGATATAAGATGGCGGTAGCGACATCTTCCAGCAGAGAGTATGCTATGGGGAATCTTATCCGGGCCGGGATAGATCCCTATTTTGACAGTGTGATCTGTGGAGATATGGTTAAGAAAGCAAAGCCGGATCCGGAGATATATCAGAAAGCAAGTGAAAGTCTTGGAATACCGCCGGAATATTGCATGGCGTTTGAGGATGCTCCGGGAGGAATCCTGTCAGCACATCAGGCAGGAATGAAGGTGATCATGGTGCCGGATCTTGTGCAGCCGACACAGGAGATACGGGAACTTACGCATCGGGTTTGTGATTCGTTAGCGGATGTAATAGGAATATTAAATTGAGCTATTGGGATGGAGAAAAAAGAGTGGTATCTGTCCCGGTGGCTTGTTTTATATCTTTGTGCCTTGGGAAAAAGTTTTTTAGAAGCAACATATTTATTCTTTACAGAATAGCAAAAAAGGACTAAGATACTTTTGTAAAATAATTTATAAAAGAGGTCTGATATGGCAGGGCGAAATGAAAAAAAGAATATTACAAAATCTAAAATTGTAAACTATATCATCAATAATAAAATTACATCAAAGGCAGAACTGGCGCAGAATCTGAGCTTAAGTATGCCGACGGTGCTTTCTAATGTAAACGAACTGATCGACCGGAATATGGTCATCGAGATAGGAGAATATGAATCTACCGGCGGTCGTAAAGCAAAACGGATAGGGATTAATCCGGCATATAAATATGCAGTCGGTGTAGTGATCACAGCAAATCATCTGGGAATCGTATTGCTGAACATGCAGTATGAAATAGAAAAAACAATCCGGATGCGGTTAAAATTTTCAACAGAAACATCTTATTGCTTAAAAGTAGCTGAAATGGTGGAGGACTTCCTGAAGGATGTAGAAGACCGGGAAAAGATATTAGGAATCGGAATTTCGATTCCCGGTATTATTGATCAGGCGAATAGAATGGTTGTGAAATCTCATGCACTGCAATTGGAGAATTTCAGTCTGAGTTTTCTGGAACAGGTATTTTCTTATCCGGTGTATTTTGCAAATGATGCAAATGCTGCGATGATGGCAGAAGATATGCATGAATATCAGGATGCTGTGTATCTTTCGCTCAACAATACATTAGGCGGCGCATTCTGTATTAATGGAAAACTGGTGGCTGGTCAGAATCAGAAAGCAGGAGAATTCGGACATATGATTCTGGTGCCGGGAGGAAAGAAATGTTATTGCGGAAAAGCCGGGTGTGCAGATGCCTATTGCGCAGCCAGTGCATTGACTGATGAAGAGCAGGAAATGACGTTGGAACAATTTATGGAAAAAGTGGAGCAGAAAAATACAAAGACTGTGGAAAAATGGAATCAGTATCTGGATAATCTGGCTATTTTGATTTCCAATCTGCGAATGGCGTATGACATAGATATCATACTTGGAGGAGAAGTCGGGGGGTATTTATCAGAGTATATGATACCACTGGGGGAAAAAGTGATGGCATATAATGGTTTTGAACATGATGTACGTTACTTAAAAAATTGCTCCTATAAAAGAGAGGCATCAGCTGTCGGAGCGGCAAAACATTTCCTCTCTGAATATATACAGCATTTATAAATTTGATATGTTGTAGGAAAAAGAATAAGAATGAAAAACTGAGGTGAAATTCAAGGCTCGTAATGATTACGGACTTTGAATATTTACCTCTTTTTTTATTGTCAGATGTTCGGAAGAAGCTGCAATTGGCAGGTTTTATAGATATCTAAGTATGCAAGAGAAGTTGCCAGTGGCAAATTCTATGTATATCCAATTGGTAAATATGCATAAAAAAGTTGATCAAACTTGTGCAATAAGTAGAAATAGGCATTCATATATTGACAAAATAGAGTGGTTGTACAATAATGTAACTACTTTAATAAAACATTTAATAAAAGATAAGATAAAAGAATGAAGGAGGAAAACAATATGTTACAGCAGGTAATGACAAAACCAGGAGAGATTATTTTCAGAGAGGTACCAGTTCCGGAGGTAAAAGATGATCAGGTATTGGTAAAGATTATGAATATCGGCATTTGTGGTTCTGATATTCATGTATATCACGGTAAGCATCCATTTACCTCATATCCGGTAACACAGGGACATGAAGTATCCGGTGAAGTTGTAAAACTTGGGAAAGATGTGACAGTATTTCACGAAGGTCAGAAAGTAACAATTGAGCCACAGGTTTATTGCGGAGAATGTTATCCATGCAGACACGGAAAATACAATTTGTGTGAAGAATTAAAAGTTATGGGATTCCAGACAACCGGAACAGCATCAGAATATTTTGCAGTAGATGCATCGAAAGTAACACCAATTCCGGAAGAAATGTCATATGAAGAAGGTGCAATGATCGAGCCACTGGCTGTTGCAGTTCACGGAGTAAAGCAGGTTGGTGATGTGAAAGGAATGAACATTGCCGTGCTTGGTGCCGGTCCGATTGGTAATCTTGTGGCACAGGCAGCAAAGGGAATGGGAGCAGCAAAAGTTATGATCACGGATGTCAGTGATCTCCGTCTGGATAAGGCGAAAGAATGTGGCATTGATGTCTGCGTGAATACAAAAGAAAAAGATTTCGGTGAAGCAATGTTGGAAACATTCGGACCAGACAAAGCCGATGTGATTTATGATTGTGCAGGAAATAACATCACAATGGGACAGGCAATCAAGTATGCAAGAAAAGGAAGCATTATTGTATTGGTTGCAGTGTTTGCAGGAATGGCAGAGATTGATCTTGCAGTGGCTAATGATCACGAACTGGATATCAAGAGCACAATGATGTACCGGCACGATGACTATGTTGACGGAATCAGACTTGTAAATGAAGAAAAGGTTCATTTAAGACCACTGATCTCAAAAACATTTGCATTTCAGGAGTATCTGAAAGCTTATCAGTATATCGATGATAACCGAGAAACAACGATGAAAGTAATCATTAATGTACAGGAATAAAGATTAGATCAGGAGAGAACAGAAGTTTTGTCAGAAACGCTGATAAGGAGGAGCCATGGGAAACGAGGGTAAGAATGGAAAAGTGCCATTGATCAGTAAAATTGCATATGGATTTGGTGATGTCGGATGCAATTTCAGTTGGATGTTTGTAAGTAATTTTTTAATGATATTTTATACAGATGTGTTTGGAATCAGTATGGCGGCTGTTTCAGCATTGATGTTATTTTCAAGATTCTGGGATGCGATTAATGATCCGATTGTCGGAGGGTTGACGGATAAGACAAAAACAAGATGGGGACGTTACCGTCCATGGCTGCTTGTTGCAGCACCCATTACGGCAGTGCTTTTAATGTTGACATTCTGGGCACATCCGGACTGGCCAGATACGGCAAAGATTATCTATATGATTATTACATATTGCCTGCTTGTACTGGGATACACATGTGTAAATATTCCGTATGGAACACTTTGCGGTGCGATGACACAGGACATTGATGAACGGGCAAAAATTAATACTTCGCGTTCGGTTGCGGCTATGATTGCAATCGGGATTATCAACATTATTACAGTACCTTTGATTGGAAAGCTGGGAAGCCAGAGTGCGAAGAACGGATATTTATTTGTAGCAATTATCTATGGATGTATATTTGCGGCATGCCATTTCTTCTGCTTTGCGAAGACGAAGGAGCAGGTGACAATTCCGGAAAAGGAAAAAATATCAATTAAAGTACAGTTAAAAGCCGTGATGCAGAACAGACCGTATATACTTGCATTAATCGGACAGGTTTTATTTGGATTTACATTATATGGAAGAAATGCTGACATTTTATATTATTTTACATATGTAGAAGGAAATGCATCTTATTATACTACTTATTCTATGTGCATTATTATTCCATCCATTATCGGTGCCGCATGTTTTCAACCGGTATTCCGAAAACTTAACAATAAAGGAAGGACAGCTTCGATATTTGCCTTTTTAACAGGTATTTCAATGCTGGCAATGTATTTCTTTAATGTAAAAGATTCAGCAGTTGTATTCTATATTTTGGCAGGTGTTACACAGTTCTTTTTTTCAGGATTTAATACAGCAATCTATGCGATCATTCCGGACTGTGTGGAATACGGAGAATGGAAAACCGGACTTCGGAATGATGGATTCCAATATGCATTCGTTTCTCTTGGAAATAAGATTGGAATGGCGATTGGTACAGCGATGCTTGCGGCATTACTTGGAAAATATGGATACGTGGCAAATCAGGCACAAAATGATACGGTTATCAGTATTATGAAATATGCATTTACAACCATTCCGGGGATTCTGTGGATTGTAACAGCTGTTGTATTATTTTTCTACCGGTTAAATAAAAAACGGTATAATGAAATTGTGGAGGATCTGAAGAATGGAAAAAGAGGTTGATATTGTTGCGTTGGCAGAACTTGTTAATCTGGGTAAAAATGAAACAATTCAACAACTGGCTGAAGGAATGCATATGACCACTGAAGAAGCAGAAAAATGGTATAAAGAATATAGAAAACATTCATGAGAAGTTGTTTAATGAGTAGAGCATGCGAAAACGTAACTGAATAAAAATATAGAAGCGCTTTCTGTGTATATGAGATCATGGTTAGAAACTTTTAGGCACAGAAAGCGCTTCTATATTTTATTCGGGACCAGGAAATTCAGTTCCTATTGTATTAAACCGCTTCCCATCTCCCGGAAGCTCCACAAGGCAGCACCAGTCCGGAATGTGTAACAGGAAGTCCAATCTCCTGTGACTCCACACTACCTTTCCACGGTTTCAGTTCCGTAGCCAGCATATAAGTCAGCACCGCCGGAGCAAGACCCGTAGTATAAGAATTCACAAGGAAGAATAACGGATCATCACTTAAGATTTTAGTACAAAGTTTGATCAGCGGATGAATAGCATCCTCGATCTTCCAGATTTCCCCTTTCGGTCCGCGGCCGTAAGAAGGCGGGTCCATAATGATCGCATCATAATGATTTCCTCTGCGGATCTCACGCTCTACGAACTTCACGCAGTCATCCACAAGCCAGCGGATCGGCGCACCGGAAAGTCCGGAAGCAGCAGCATTCTCTTTTGCCCAGTTCACCATACCCTTGGAAGCGTCCACGTGAGTAACGGAAGCGCCGGCAGCTGCGGCAGCCAGAGTAGCGCCGCCGGTATAGGCAAAAAGATTCAGCACCTTGATCGGGCGTCCTGCATTGCGGATCTTTTCACCGAACCAGTCCCAGTTCACAGCCTGCTCCGGGAAAAGTCCTGTATGCTTGAAGCTGAAAGGCTTCAGATTAAAAGTAAGGTCCTTGTAATGAAGCTCCCACTGATGAGGCAGATCAAAGAACTCCCACTCACCGCCGCCACGGCTGCTTCTGTGATAATGTCCGTTCATATGCTTCCAGCCACGGTTTTTGCGGGGAGTATCCCAGATTACCTGCGGGTCCGGACGAACCAGAAGATAATCCCCCCAGCGCTCCAGCTTTTCTCCTTTTGATGTATCAATAACTTCATATTCTTTCCATCCATCTGCAATCCACATGATGATCAATACCTCTTTCATAATAGTAAATTTATAAGATATATATAGCATTTTTATATAGCATTTCCGGAGATTACTGTACCAGATCCGGCTGATCGGGACATGAATCCATAAAACACCATAATAATGTTTTTTCCAGTATAGAGGAAAAATGGATGCTGTGCAAGAGAAGTGCAGAATTTTCCACGAAAGATTTGACAACAGCGCTTTTACATACTAAAATGTACGCAGAGATTTTCTGCCGGGGCAGAGGCTTCCCGCTTCCGTGAAACTGTGGCTGTTTTTTGCGGAAGAGATTTTGCAGAGAATTCCTGACAGACAGAAGTCTTTAACAGAAGAAACACAGCAACCGCAGATATGAAACTGTGCACAAAAAGAGGAGAAGCAAACTTATGAAAAAATATTGTGAGATGAGCAGGGAAGAGCTACTCGATTTAAAGAAAGAACTCGACCGTGAGTTCGATGAGATCAAGGCAGAAGGCCTGGCACTGGACATGTCCCGTGGTAAACCGGCACCGGATCAGCTTGATCTTTCCATGAAAATGATGGAAGTACTTGCGGGCGATGCAGATCTGAAATGTGAGACCGGTGTGGACTGCCGTAACTATGGTGTCATCGACGGAATCCCGGAAGCCAAGAGACTTCTCGGCGAGATGTCTGAGGTAGAGCCTGAGAACATCATCATCTATGGTAACTCCAGCCTGAACGTAATGTTCGATACCATTGCACGTTCCTATTCTCACGGAGTTATGGGAAATACACCGTGGTGTAAACTTGATAAAGTGAAATTCCTCTGTCCTGTACCTGGATATGACCGTCACTTCCGTATCACAGAATTCTTCGGTATTGAGATGATTAACATTCCGATGTCTCCGGAAGGCCCGGATATGGATCTGGTTGAAAAATATGTCAATGAAGACCCGGCAGTAAAAGGTATCTGGTGTGTTCCGAAATACTCCAATCCACAGGGTTATACTTATTCAGAAGAAACCGTTAAACGTTTCGCACATCTGAAACCGGCAGCACCGGACTTCCGTATTTACTGGGATAATGCTTACAGCATCCATCATCTCTATGATGACAATCAGGATTTCCTTCTTGAGATCCTTGATGAGTGTGCGAAAGCAGGCAATCCGGATATTGTTTATAAATTTACTTCTACCTCCAAGGTAAGCTTCCCTGGTTCCGGTATCGCAGCAGTTGCTGCATCCAAGGCTAACCTGGATGACTTCCGCAAATACATGACTGTACAGACCATCGGACACGACAAGCTGAACCAGCTCCGTCACGTTCGTTTCTTCAAGGATATCAACGGACTGCATGAGCATATGAAGAAACACGCAGACATCCTTCGTCCGAAATTCGAGCTTGTTCTTGCAACACTGGATAAAGAACTTAACGGACTTGGAATCGGTGAGTGGACGAAACCTCACGGTGGATATTTCATTTCCTTTGATGCAATGGAAGGCTGTGCGAAAGCCATTGTTGCCAAAGCAAAAGAAGCAGGTGTTGTCATGACTGGCGCCGGAGCAACCTATCCATATGGAAAGGATCCGAAAGACAGCAACATCCGTATTGCACCAAGCTATCCAAGCGTTGAGGAACTTGGCAAGGCAGCAGAGGTATTTGTTCTCTGTGTGAAGCTTGTAAGTGTGGAAAAACTTCTGGAGAAATAAATCGATCACATCAGACTGCCCGGTATTTCAGCGTACGTAATACCGGGCAGTCATAACTATCGGAGAGAGATCATGGGTGAGGAAAAAGAAAAAATGAAAACCGGCAAAAAGGTGATCATTGCACTGATCATAATCCTGCTGATCTTTACAGCAGCAGCTTATGGATACGGTGTGCATTATTTTCCATCATAAGTTACGCGGACAGGTACGGTTTGTATTTCCGGCATCTCACTG
>OLOX01004130.1_pt1 | contig 10253 bp, 8 predicted proteins | sample 1672091 | NCBI WGS metagenome assembly OLOX01 (sample SAMEA3136644, study PRJEB25190) | human gut metagenome | reverse complement strand
TTTAGCCATTGCACCACATCCTTTCCATGCGTGCAATGACCGCTAGAATCCGCCCAGGCCCCTGTCACATTTCATGATGTCGTCTATTGGTGCCCGAGGTGGGAGTCGAACCCACACGCCCAGAGGACAACGGTTTTTGAGACCGTCGCGTCTGCCATTCCGCCACTCGGGCACGTGACCGGTATTATGCCATATCCTCGTACTGACTGGGATGCTTCTTGAAGAAGTCGAAACGCGGCGGTAGCTCCTTGAGCGCCTTGCTCCCCACGGCGCGTTCCTCGTCGGTAGCCCAGAAATCGATGGGCTCGAAGACGTGGCACCAGTTGAAGAAGCCCGCATCATGTGCCCCACACGAAACGTCCTTCGGCTCGATGGCCAGGTACTCGAAGATGAGCTCACAGCCACGCGGCACAATGGGATGCATGAGCAGCGTTGCGCAGCGCAGGTAGTGGAAGGCATCGCGCAGCAGCGCCTCGACGGCGCCTTCGGGCGCGTCCTCGGCAAGCGCGCTGCGGCTCTCGCTTGCCCACCACTTGTTAATGCCACGCAAAAACTCGTCCATCTGCGCCATCACGGCGTGCATCTCGAAGCAGGCCATGTGCTCCTCGTATTCGAGTACCGCCTGCTCGCATGCGGCACGCACGTCCTCGCTCGGCCCACCCAGCGGCAGGCGATCGTCGCAATGCTTCTGCGCCGTGTAGAAGCACGAGCGCGCGATGCGATTGAAGATGTTGGTGAGCAGCGCGCTTTCCTTGAGAACGGGATCGGGCGCCTTCTCGTTGGCGTTCGGATCGAGCACCTTGGGCGAGAAGCTCGCGGGCTTCATCCCCAGGCCAAGCGAGATCCAATGCGCGCGCAGCTGCTCGGGCGTGTAGTAGTCGAGCAGCTCGGAGGCCATCGGCGGCTTGATCGCGCCCGAGCTCGAGGCCTTCTTGCCCATGAAGAGGATGTGGTAGTTGGGAACGAGCGTCGTCTGGCGCAGCTCGTCGCCCGTGCCATCGACGCGCGGCTCGTGACCGGCCTGCGTGCCCTGCCACAACGCCGTCTGCGCGACGCCGTAGAAGTAGATGTTGTCCTGTCCGATGAACTGGTAGACCTTCGCGTCATCCGAGCACCACCAGGCGCGCCAATCACTCGCATCACGGCCGCTCTCCTCGAGCGCGGCCTGCGAAAACGCGATGGGTGCCCACAGCGACTCCGGCCAGCACCACACCGTGGCATCCGGCAGCGTACCGTCCAGATCCGGAGCCTTCACGCCCCACTCGATGTTGCCGGTGAGACGGAAGGGGACGAGCGTCTTGCCCGTGCGGAAGCGCAGGCCGGCGGTATGCATGACCTCGACGGCGCGCTCGCGTTCGGCAATGCTCGCGAACTCCACGCCAAACGAGCTCTTGCCCTTCTCGGCGGGCAGCACCGTATGCTCCGGCAGCTCTGCCTCGATGGCGGCGAAGTCGTCGGCGAACTTTTCCTGAACGTAGATGATGGGCGGCGCGAGGAAGGATTCGACCTCGTCGACGAGCACACGACGCGTACCGCACTGACCCGCGATTTGCTCGATATGGTCGGCGATGAGGTCATGGAAGCGCGGCAGCTCGAAATACCAGTTACTCACCTCGCGCATCTCGGGAGTCTCACCCGTGAGCGCGGATTTGGGAGCGATGAGGTCGACCGGGTCGTACTGATGACCCAGATCGCACTCGTCGGCGTAGGCCTTCTCGGACTTGCAGCCCTGCACGGGGCAACGCCCGATGACCTGACGACCGTTGAGGAAGGTGCCCGCCTGCGCATCGTAGAACTGGGGAGTAGAAAGCTTCTCGAGCCAGCCATTGTCGTAGAGGCGCGTGATGAAGGCATCAGTCATCTCCTGCTGTTTGATGCCGGAAAGCCCGATGCCGCTCCCCTCGTAGATGTCGAGGCTGATGTCATAGGCGTCGAGTGCGGCCTTCTGCGCATCATGATTCATCTGCACGTAATCGGCGATGGTGCCGTCGAACTCGCCAGCCTCGACAAGCTTGCGGTAACCCTCGTTGATGGGAGAACCGTAGCAATCGGTGCCGCTCACGAACAGCACGTTATCCGACCCGATGCGATCGCGCAGAAAGCGGGCGTAGACATCGGCCGGCACGAAGACGCCGGCGATATGGCCAAAGTGGAGGCCCTTGTTACCGTAGGGCATGCCCGCCGTGACGACGGCGCGCTCGGGAAATTCGGGACGTTCGTGCACAAAGAAGCCTTTCGCTCGTAGCTGACAAACCGTTGATTATACGGCAAGGATCCGAAGAGGCGCTTGGCTGTTTTCGCGTTCGTGCGAAGCGGCGCGAGCGCGCGTGCAGTTTTTTGCGTTAATGTGAGACCACGTGTACGTGCATGCAGCTTTTTTCGATTATGTGAGACAAACTGCCTCGCACCCCTCACAAAATCGAAAATTTCTTGCATCCGAGCCCGGCGCCTCTCACATAATCGAAAATTTCTTACATGCACAGCGGACGCCTCTCACACAATCGCAATTTTCTTACATGCGACATGCAAAAATACGATGGGGACCTGATTCTTGCCCCATTCCCCGGCGCATCGACTTCGAAATGGCGCGTTATAATCCGCGCATGAGCAAGATTGACACCATAGAGAGCATCTCGGACAAGCTGGCCGCGACCTCGATTTCGGTCGTGCCCAAGCGCTGCGTCTACATCCGCAATTGGCACTCGCGCTGCCGCAGCTGTCTGACAGCCTGCCAACACGATGCCGTCAAACGCTCGCTCGGCCATCTTTCCATCGACTCGGAGCTCTGCACCAACTGCGGTGCCTGCGTAGCGGCCTGCCCCACGTCGGCCATGAGCACGACCGCGCCCTCGGCCACGGAAATCGTGCGTCAGGCCCGCATTTCGGCCGAGCGCAACGCCGGCAGCGCGGCGTTCATCTGCGCGCGACACGCCCAGACGACACATATCGATACTGACCGTGTCGTCGTGCTGCCGTGCCTCGACTATCTCGACGAGTATCTCATCACCGGCATGTTCGCGCTCAAGTTCAAGCGCGTCGTCCTCTTCACCTTGAGTTGCGAGGGGTGCGACATCGACTGTGAACAACCCTACTTCGAGGAGATGGTCCGCAGCACGCACCAGGTGCTCGACCTGTGGAAGATACCCGGCACCTTCGCCACGCTCGACGAAGTGCCAGCCACCCTCGTCCTCGACAAGCCACGTGCGCAGACGAACGTCATCAAGTCCGATCGGCGCGAGGCCTTCGAGCAGGCCGGCGCCTCGGCAGTCGGATACGCCTGGCATGCCGTGAGCTCGGCCATCGGCAGCCTCACGGGCGAGGCCGCGCCCGATCCCAACGCCCAGATCATCATGACCCCCGAGGAGCGCTTCGCTCCCGACAGCTACCGCAGCATACGTCTGCTCAGGATGCTCGAAACCATCGGCACGCACCCGCAAGGTGCCACCATCGACACGCGCTTCTGGGCCTCGGTCGATATCGATCCCGATCGCTGCAAGCGCTGCGGAGCATGTGCGCGCATGTGCGTGACCCAGGCGCTCAAGTACCACGTCAATGACGAGCGACGCGCAACTCTCAGCTTCAGGCCCGCGCTCTGCGTGAACTGCCATCTCTGCCGTGATAGCTGCATCTCGCATTCGATGATCTACACGACCAAGGTTCCTGCGGCAGACCTCGTGCCCGACGTCATCAAATTCCTCTACAAAGACGAGGAGCTTCCCCAGAAGGGAAGCCCCCGCATCGGTCTATAAGCAGACAAAAGCGCCCCGGCGACAATTGTCTGGTCGCGCAGGTCACAGCAGCGTGAGCGCTGTGACCTCACGCGTGTTGTCCTTCTCGGTGTACATTACCGACACGCGTGAACCGGCCCGCAAGAACGGCATGTTCTCGTTGGCCGAAATACCCGCGATGTAGATGATCGGATCACCCGCGAGCTTGAAGTAGTACCGCGTGTTGCCATCGAAGACCACCGACTCGATGGCCTCGATCTGGCCGTCCACCGAAGGCAAGATGCCACTTTCGGCAATGGCTCCCTCATCGATCTCGACCTGGTCATCGTTGGTAAGCGCTGCGATATAGGCGTTCTGTGCATCGGCGACCGTCGAGCCCGTGCCGACGATCTGGTACTGCTGCACGTCGACGAACGCGTACATCTTGACCAGGCCAGCTGCATCCTTGAGCGACAGGAAGTACGTGGGCCTGTCGGCGATGTTGAGCAACAACGGGAAGGTCGCTTTGTAGCTCATCTGCTGTACCTGGCCCTCGGCAGACGACATGGCCGAAGACTCGGTCGCGCCCGCGCAGGTGTAGTAGCGCGGCTCCTTGGTGCGTAGGTTGACGAGCGCGAATCCGACAAGCGACTCATCGCTGTTGGCGCTCGTCATGCCCGTGTACATGTAGACGTCGTCATTGATCGCGAGATAGTTGTATCCACCGCCGACGCTCGAAGAGCTCTCGGAGTCATTGAACAGGCCGGGTGCAGGAGAGCCCGTGGGCACGAGCACGCCAGTCTGACCGATGAGCGAGTTGATGAAGCCCGAGCGATACTTGCCGTAATAGCCAAGCTGCCCGTAGACAAGGTCGGCCGTGAAGACCTTGTCGCACCAGCTGGGTACCTCGTCAAGTGCGTACTTCGTGGTCTCGCCCGTGCAGGCGTTCACGAGAATGGCGCCATCGTAATCCTCGCCGCCAAACAGGCCGATGCGCATCTTGACGGTGGGCACGATCCAGTACGGCTCGCCCTCGTCGTTAAGCTCGAAAGCCGCCTCGCCGAAAATCTCGAACGGGAACTGGAAGCGCACGTAGCGATACAGGTAGTTGTTGAAGTGTTCGCCCGTGGAGATATGCATGTAGTGGCCCTCGGGCAGGCGCACGAGCTGCGTGTCCTGCGTGGCCATGTTGACCGTGACGAAGCCAGGCAGACCCTCCCAGGTGTTCATAAGCCACTTGATGGGGTCGGCGTAAATCAGCGGTGCCACGCGATAGGGCTGGCTCTCGTAATTGATCTGGGTATAGGAATCGGCTCCCTCGTCGATGGCAAACTGGCTCACCAGGTCGCTCATCTCGCCGATGGTGCGCGAGCCGAGACGCACGGCCGTATCGCGATCGACGACGGGCACGCTCTTCATCGAAATCTCGGAGATGTCCTCGGCAAAGTTGCCTTCCTTGACTTCAAGCAGGCCCGAGTAGGCTCGTGCGTTGAAGAGCGGGGAGCTCGCGATCTGCCCGACGAAGATGCCGAGGAAGAGGAAGATGATGAGCGCGATGACCCAGAACAGCCAGCTGCGCTTGGGCACGGCGGACTTGTCGCCATCCGCCTTGGCTTGCTTGCGAGCTGCGCGACGCTCGCGGAACTTGAAGATGTAGCCGAGACCCTCGCGGTTGATGCCATCGATGAAATCAGAGATGAAGCTGGTCGAGGCATCGTGCGCACGCGGAACGCCAAAGCACACCGCGATGATGATGAGGCACCAGATCAGGAAGTTCCAGAACTGCACGCTCTGGATGTTGATGGGCGGGATGGTCACGTAGTAGAGAATCCCGATGACGACGATCGTGATGATCAGCGGAATGACGATCGTCTTCTTCACGTTCTTTTCCATGCGCTTGCTTTCTCTTCGCGGTTGGGCGTGGCAGGGGGACGGGGCTTCTGTCATGCCCTGTCAACTTATCTCATCATCATACACGAGCGAGGAACGTTTTCGCCGCCACGCGCCCACGATGCCGAAGCGTTACTTGCCGTCCGTGAGACGCTTTGTCGCCGCCTCGATCTGGCGCTGCGACATGTTGGACGAGCCTTCGATCGAGATGTTGGCCGCCTTGTTGGTCTCGAGGTCACGAGCCGTGACATGCACGATGCCGTTGGCGTCGATCTCGAAGGTGACCTCCACCTGCGGCTTCTTCATCCCCAGGCGCAAACCACCCAGCATGAACTTGCCCAGTGACGTGTTCTCGCTCGCCTTGGGACTCTCCCCCTGCAGCACGTTTATCTCGACGGTGGTCTGCATGGGCGAGACCGTCGTGTAAATGTCGCTCTTGGTAGTCGGTAGCGTCGAGTTGCGCGGGATGAGCACCGACATGACATCACCCACGACCTCGATGCCGAGCGAATGCGGCGTCACGTCGAGCAGCAACAGTCCGCCCACGTCGCCAGCAAGCACGCCAGCCTGCAGGCAGGCACCGAGCGCGACGGACTCGTCGGGATTGATGGACTCGGAGGGCTCCTTGCCCGTGAGCTGCTTGACCGCCCGCTTGACCGCCGGCATGCGACTCGAACCGCCCACCATGAGCACCTTGCCGATATCCCCCGGTCCCATGTGCGCATCGGCCAAAGCGCGCTTGCACGGCCCCATCGTGCGCTCGACTAAATCCGCTGTCAGGCGCTCGAACTCGTCACGCGTGACCTGCGTCTCGAAGTGTAGGGGCTGCCCGCCATCACTGGCGAGGAACGGCAGGTTGATCGTCGTCGTAGATACCGACGAGAGCTCGCGCTTGGCTGCCTCGGCGGCCTCCGCAAGGCGATTCATCGCCGCCGCATCGCCCGAGATGTCCACTCCGTACTGCGCCTTGAAACGTCGCAGCAGCTCCTCGACGAGGCGCGCGTCAAAGTCATCGCCGCCCAAATGGTTGTCGCCGGCGGTGGCCAGCACCTCGATCACGCCACCGGTAATGGAGAGCACCGAGACATCGAAGGTGCCGCCGCCCAGGTCATAGACCATGACGGCCTTGTTCTCCTCCTTGTCCACGCCATAGGCAAGCGCCGCAGCCGTGGGCTCGTTGACGATGCGCTGCACGTTGAGCCCGGCGATGACACCGGCGTCCTTCGTGGCCTGGCGCTGCGCATCGGTGAAATACGCCGGTACGGTAATGACCGCGTCGGTGACCGGCTCGCCTAGATAGCTTTCGGCGTCTGCCTTGAGCTTGGCGAGGATCATGGCGGAAATCTCCTGCGGCAGATACTTCTTGCGATCGATGCGGATGGGCGTGGTCGAACCCATCTGGCGCTTGACCGACCCGATGGTACGCTCGGGGTTCATGGCAGCCTGGCGTTTGGCGATCTCGCCCACGAGGCGCTCGCCCTTCTTCGTGAATGCCACGACCGACGGTGTCGTGCGCGACCCTTCCGCATTGGCGATGACGACGGGATGCCCGCCTTCCATCACCGCAACGCAGGAATTCGTCGTGCCCAGGTCGATGCCGATAAGTCTGCTCATTGGTACTCCTCTACGTAGCGTGCGATGAATGCTGCCGAGGTGGGCGTGCATAGCTCGCCCTCGAGACGCGGCTCAGCCAGCGGTATGTGGTAGCGCTCGAGGATGGCCGCGGTCGCCGGCGCGGGGATGTCGAGCACACCATGGGCGCACTCGATTTTGCCGCTGCCAACCTGCACCTTCGAGGCGATGACCTTGTCCGGATTGATCTGTTCGATTGCGCAGCACATGCCCAGAATCTCGCGCACGGTCATCCCGAGGCCGACTTCGTGAAAGTGCGTCTGCTCCACATCGCAACCGTGCACCTGAGCTTCAGCGTACGCCAGGATGCGATACACCTGTTTGGCTTCCTCCTTGGTCCAGTCGCTGGCCACCGAGGTGCCGATGGCGCGCTCGACATCGGCGAGGTCGTGCAGCTGCGCCTTGGCGGGAATGCTTTCGTCACCCACGACGACGCCGATGTTGCCGCGACGCTGTTCGGGCGTGGCGGCGACGAGCTGCCCGAAAATGGACTTGCGCGTCGCATCGGTCGAAAGGTCGAGATACAGGGTCGATTCCATGGTTGCTCCTTGAGTCTAGCGAATGATGATGGGAATGCCGGTAGATACCCGGTCATATAGCTCGACGATGTTGTTATTGGAGAGGCGCACGCAACCGTGACTACCGGGGGAGCCCAAACCGCCGGTATTCGTCGTGCCGTGTAGGAAGATGCCGCCTCCGCAGCTCACGGCAAGCGCACGCAAGCCGAGCGGGTTGGACGGACCGGGCCCGATGGTCTCCTCCATGCCCTCCGACCAGGCACTATGCGGGTTATACCAAGTGGGCGCCGAATCCTTGTACGAGAGGAAGAAATCGCCCTTGGGCGTTGCGTAGCCCGACATGCCCGGCGTGCAGGGATAAGTCGCGACTACCTCGCCTTCCTCGTAGAGGCTCACCCGGCAACCGCGTGTGTCGACGAAGATGGCCTGCCCGATGGGCTGGGGTTCCGGCTCGCTCAGCGTCGCCTCGGCTTGGATGGCCAGGCGATTGGGGTCACCGTTGCCAGAGGCGCCAAGCACGTTTTCGATACGCGTGACCGTCGTCGCCTCGTCCATCATGACACCCTGCATGGGCTCGGCAATTACGAGCGCATTGGTGGCCTCGTCGTAAGCATAACCGGCGCTCTTCGCAGGCGTATTTGTCTGCTGCGCAATTGCTGCCACACGGTTGACGAGCGCGTCATGGTCGACCACGCACGCAAGGTTTACGTCATGCGTCTCTGGCTCTGCGCCCACGAGCTCGCCGATCATCACGAAGACGCGCACGACGGGGTTGTCGCGATATGGGGCAAAGGCTTGCTCCACCGTTGCATCGATATCAATGGCGCCGATCTCCGACATCTCGATCGAATGGCTCGCGTCTCCTGCGCTCAAGGTGATCGTCGTGCCGATATTGCTGTTAACGCGCCGGGTAATGAGCTCATGCAGCTGGTCGCGCGTCATGCCGGATATGTCAATCTGACCATCAAGCATGGTCGCCTCCGGGACAAATTGCGAACGGGTCTCCTCAACCGAGGCAAACGCGAAACAGCAGCACCCGAAAACGACGACCATCGCGGCAACGCATACGACGAGCGCCTTCTTCGCGGCACTCATCTTCTTCTCAGGTTTCTTGGAATGCGCGGGTGAAGCAGGCTTTGCGGGCTTTACCTCGCTCTGCTTCGTACGGTTCTTCGCATCGTACTTTCCGGCGTTAATCGCGACGGAATCCATCGAAGTGGCGGCGGCGACTCTCTGCGCATTCTTGAGAACCGTGCTTTTCGAACTACCTTTGGCCATTCACACTCCGTGCCTACGAGAAACCAAGTCTGTTGATTTTACTACGGCACGCGGGACTGTTCTCGCATAATGCGCGTTCTGCACATTTTGTTCAGGCATCGTTAATGAAGGAGTCAGCGTGCCTGGCACGCTGACTCAAATCGTAGTCAAATGGGGGTTATTAGAGGAGCATGAGCAACGCGTAGGAGGCGACGCCCACGACGATGCACCAGACAAGCGACTTCGTCTTGTAGCCGACCACGAACACGAGCGCCGCGGAAACCCACGGGATCATCGCCGGCCAAGGTCCCGTCGCCCAGCTATCGAGCACGATGAGGTCGTTGGCGACGAGCGCCGCGAAGGCCGCGGGCGGGATGAGGTTGAGCAGCCGCACCGCGTTAGATGGTAGGGTGCGACCCTTGAGCGCAAACACCGGAATGACGCGACAGGCGAGCATCGTGATTGCGACCGATGCCGTAATGATGGCGAAATCAAACCAGCTCATGCGTGCTCACCCGGCTTCGTAATCGTCGCGTGGATGTAGCCGGCGAACATGCCCGCCAGCGCACCGAGCAAGATCGCAGGTCCGGAAAGCCCCGTGAGCTTGCACAGCAAGACGCCCAGAACCGCCACGCCGACGGTGATGAGATTCGTCGCCGTGATCTTCTGCATGCACAGCAGGCAGATGAAGATCGAGGTCATGGCAAACGACGCGATGGCCGTCGGCACCGACACGAGGTTGCCGATGAGCGCGCCCATGACGCAGGCAAACGCCCACGACGATTGACTGCACAGGTTGACGACCGTGGCGCGCTTCACGTCCCAGCCGCCGTTCTCGAAGCGCGCGAGATTGACACCGAAGGACTCGTCGGTGACCGTCGCGCCGAAGAGGAAGGCCAGGCGCTTGCTCGCCGATTCGCAATACCGCGACAGCGAGGCGCCGTAGAGCATCTGGCGCGTGTTCACGAGCGACACGCTCAGGATGATCGAAAGCAGCGGATTGCCCGCAAGCCACATGTTGGGAATCATGTACTGACCGGCACCGGAATAGAAAATGACGCACATGATGAGAACCATGACCCAGTCCATCCCCGCTTGCTGGCACAGCAGGCCGCAGGGAAGACCGAGCACGATGTAACCCGCCATGATGGGCAATGCGGCCTTGAGTCCGTCTGTGAAAACGCTTCTGTTCATAGAACTCACGATAATAGCAGTTTGCGGAATGAGACACATTGGACAGGTACGTCTG
>OLOX01004129.1_pt1 | contig 10254 bp, 10 predicted proteins | sample 1672091 | NCBI WGS metagenome assembly OLOX01 (sample SAMEA3136644, study PRJEB25190) | human gut metagenome | reverse complement strand
AAGCAGGGTTCAAGCTTGCTATTTCATAAAACTCTTGGGTGGATCTTGATAGATACTGTTGTAATGTTAAATCTACCTCTTTACCATCTCTAATTTCATATATTCCATCATAGTAAAGAGAACTTAGTGGAGCAATGTTTGCTGTATTATTTGCTTTCGAAGAAATTTCATCTAAATCTTCGTTTTCACAAGAAAACATTACAAGGGAAACAATTGCAAAATAAAAATACTTTTTCATAGGATTAAATTTTTAATAGATTATTTGATAGAATGGGCTGTTGAGCAGCGAATATTCACGAGTGTACTCAGTTGCATTCCACATTCGCATAGGTTCGTTAGGTTCCATAGGCATGGAACCTGTACTTTCGTAATATGATGAATTATAGCCAACATATATTTTTGATTTAAAATCAATGTTTCTCATTATAATTCTCTCTGTCTTATCTGTACAATTTGCATTTATCATAGGCCAGTTTTTATAATTGGGTTCATAGTTGCATTTATTTTCAAACATACTTATATTGAAGATAATATCTATATAGGGTTGGGAAGGTTTTGTCTTTTCTCTATCTTTATAAAAATACAAATAAAGTTGGCTTGACGAATGATAATCGCTTTTGTTGGAATAATCAGGTAAGTATGAATTATTTTCACGACTTGGCTTTACATATAAAGGTTCTATATGGATAGTATTGATAAATTCAGTTTCAACCAATCCATGTGAATTGGCATAGGAGAAAGAACAAATGAAGCTGGGTACACTGGCGGAATATGTGGAGCGCATCTTCGCAGAACACTTTGAAGGAGGAAACGATATGCAGACAGAACGAACCCTTGCGGTGAAGATCTCCGCGGAACTCTTCGACCGCCTGAAAGAGTATCTGGAAAAGAATCACCTGAAGCAGAAGGACTTCATCACGCAACTGCTCCAGCAGGCGCTGGACAACGCAGAAGAATAATCAAATCACTGGATGGTCGCAGGGAAACCTGCGGCCATCTCTATTCTCCGGAGGTGAGAGCAATTTATATTTACCCTGATAATTTGACCGCAAAAGCCATGCTGTGGCTTTGGGAGCTGCGGGACATCGGCATCATCGGCGTGGGGCTTCTTATCTCTGTTCTGGCGCTGACCCAGACAGGCATCGCCCTGCCACTGGTGCTGACGGCTGTTTACGCTTTCCTCAGCATTCGATTCGACGGAACCAGCATATTGGATTTCCTCAAATATGCCGCCGCGTTCCTGATTACAAAGCAGCAATTCTATGATTGGAGGTTGGAGTCGTGAGTAAAAAGCAGAAAAAGGACAAAGCCGCCCGCTCCACACGGCAGCTCATGGGCATTGAGGAGATCAAGGACTACTGCATTGCCACCCGTATGGGCAATCTCGTGTTCTTCATCATCAAGCCCACTAACATCTCCGTCCTGCCGGATTCCAGCATCAGTGCCCGCATCTATGCGCTGCTGAATGTCGTAAAAGGACAGGCGGAAATCGAGATGCTGGCGCTCAATTCCAAAGAATCCTTCGAGCGCAATAAGGACTTTTACCGGGAGCGGCTGAGCCAGGAGGAACTGCCCGCAGTCCGCAGGTTGCTGGAGCAAGACAGCAAGCACCTGGACCGTATTCAGGTGCTCATGGCGTCCAGCCGTGAGTTTTATATTATCATCCGGCTGCGTGGTGAACAGGAGTCCGATGTGTTCTCCTACCTTTCCCGCATCGAGCAGAATATCAACGATAACGGCTTCACGACCCGCCGAGCCACCGAGCAGGATCTCAAAAAGATGCTGGGTGTTTACTTTGAGCAGAACGTGACGACGGAAAAGTTTGAGGACTTCGACGGTGACCGCTGGGTCATTGTCGGTGAGTAAAGGAGGGACTCATTTGGCAAAGAAAACGAAAAAAGCAGCGCCGCAGAGCCGGGAGACTGCAAGCATCAAATCCTTCCTGGATATGATCGCACCTTCCGTGGTCAAGTTCGAACCCGATCACTTCATCTGCGGCAACACCTTCCGCTGCGTGTGGGCGCTGCGGGAATATCCCACGCAGACCGATGAGCAGGCTATTCTCCGACATCTGGGCGAAAAGGATGGGATCACGCTGCGTATCTACACCCGACAGGTAACACCTGCCGAGGAAAAGCGCATCATCCAGAATGCTGCCAACAAAAACCGCATGGGCAGCTCCAACACCAACGACCTGCAGCAGACGATCACGGCGGAAAGCAATCTGCAGGATGTGGCGTCGTTGGTAGCTTCCATGCACCGCAACCGAGAGCCGCTGCTCCACTGCGCCGTCTATATCGAGCTGACCGCTTCGGATTATAACACGCTCAAGCTGCTCCAGACCGATGTGCTGACGGAGCTGGTGCGGAGCAAGCTCAATGTGGACAGGCTCCTGCTTCGTCAGCAGCAGGGCTTCTGCTGTGCCAGCCCCGTGGGATACAACGCCTTCGGCCAGCAGTTCGAGCGTGTTCTCCCGGCATCCAGTGTGGCGAATTTGTATCCCTTCAACTATTCCGGCAAAACGGACGCAAAGGGCTTCTATGTCGGGCGGGACAAGTACGGCAGCAACATCCTCGTGGACTTCGACCAGCGCGATGAGGACAAGACCTCCGCCAACATCCTCATTCTCGGCAACTCCGGTCAGGGCAAGAGCTATCTTATGAAATTGCTCATCCTCAATCTGCTGGAGTCCGGGAAATCGGTTATCACGCTGGATGCCGAGCATGAGCAGCAGGAAATGTGCGAGGCCGTGGGCGGCTGCTTTGCCGACCTCATGGCGGGAAAGTACATCATCAATGTGCTGGAGCCGAAATGCTGGGATGATGGCGGTGACCCGGACGATACGGCAGCGCCGGAAGCCTTCCGCAAAAGCACTTTGCTGGCACAGCATGTTTCCTTTCTCAAGGACTTCTTCCGAGCCTATAAGGATTTCAGCGATGCCCACATCGACACCATTGAGATTATGGTGTCCAAGCTCTATGCGAAATGGGGAATCACGGAGCGAAGCAACTTCCGCCGCATGCGACCGGAAGACTATCCGATCCTCTCTGACCTCTATGACCTGATCGAAGAAGAATTCAAAAGCTACGATCCAAACGCTCATCTGCTCTATACGGAAAAGCTCCTGCAGGAAGTGCTGTTGGGACTGCATTCCATGTGCAAGGGCGCTGATGCACAGTTCTTCAATGGACACACCAACATCACCTCCAGCCGCTTTCTTGTCTTTGGCGTCAAGGGAATGCTGAGTGCCGCTAAAAATGTCCGCAACGCTATGCTGTTCAATGTGCTGTCCTTCATGTCGGATAAGCTTCTGACGGTCGGCAATACCGTGGCGGCACTGGACGAACTGTATATCTGGCTGTCCAATCCCACGGCCATTGAGTACATCCGCAACTGCCTCAAGCGTGTGCGCAAAAAGGAATCCGCCATGCTGCTGGCCTCGCAGAATCTGGAGGACTTTGATCAGGAAGGCATCCGCGAGATGACAAAACCGCTGTTTTCCATCCCGCCCCACCAGTTCCTGTTCAACGCGGGCTCCATTGATAAACGCAGCTACATGGAAATGCTCCAGTTGGATGAGGCGGAGTATAACCTCATCAAGTTTCCCCAGCGCGGTGTCTGTCTGTACAAGTGCGGCAACGAGCGCTACCTGTTGGAGGTACACGCCCCTTCATACAAGGAAAAGCTGTTTGGCACGGCGGGTGGTCGCTGATGGCAGTATCTGCAGGCATGATCGCAAAAGCCGCGGCGACAGTGCTCTCTAACGAAAAGCTGCGCAAAGGCGTGGGATGGACGCTGGTCGCAATTCTCTCGCCAGTCATTGTACTCATCGCACTTCTGTGTTCCATTGGCTCCGGAGGTGCGGATCACAACAACCAGGCGGTAGCTGCGTCCTTCTATGGTGTGAGCTACTCGACAGAAGTACCCGCAGAATTCCGGTATCATATTGAGGAGATGCGTACCGCTTTTTCTCTTCTGGATTCGGCAGTGGCTTCCGTCAATGGGCAAACGGAAAGCGGAAACGGCCTTGACCCGATTCGGATCAAGGCCGTTTTTTATGCCCTCTGCTTTGGCGAGGATGCGCCGTCCGCACGGGCGGCAAGCCGCTTCGTAGAATGCTTCTACACTTGGGAAACCCGTACCCGCACGGTAGACATCGAGAACGACGATGGCACGGTCACCAGGACGGAAGAAGAATACACCGTTGCAGTTCCAGTCTCGCTATATCAAGCGTATGCCAATCTGGAAGCAGAGCTGGGCCGGACGATCACAGAGGATGACAAGAGCAATATCAACCACATTTATTCTATGATTGCCGGCGCTGCGGGTGGTGGGAATTACAGCGGTGAATTCCTTCGCGGAGATGGCAGCAGTATCGACTTGGACATCTCAACTTTCACCGATCCCAACAGTAAAAACGCCGCTGACCTTGTAACCTACGCCACCCACGCATGGGAATCCGGTTGGGGCTATGTCTGGGGAACCTATGGCGATATGCTGACCGAATCGCTCTTTGCCTACAAACTGGATCAGTATCCTGACAGTGTCGGCAGCTACGAAGATTTTATCCGTGCCAACTGGCTGGGCGGCAGGACCACCGACTGCGTGGGACTCATCAAGGGGTACGGCTGGTTGTCCCCGGAAACAATGACCATTGACTATGGAACTCACGGCATGCCGGACATCGGTGCCAATCAGATGTACTACAGCGCCACGGAGTCCGGTCCCATCGATACCATGCCGGACATTCCCGGTCTTGCCGTTTGGCATGACGGGCACATCGGCGTTTACATTGGCGGCGGTCAGGTCATCGAAGCTATGGGTACCAAGTACGGTGTGGTGAAAACGGAACTGGCGAACCGTGGTTGGACGCACTGGCTGAAGATTCCGTATATCAATTATGACTGAGGAGGTACAACATGAAAAAAGTAAATATCACTCTCACCTTTGACGATGACAAGCTGGATGCGCTGGAGTTCTCTTTGAAAAAGGAAAATTCCTCCGTGCAGAGTCGTATGGAGGATGCACTCCGGCAGCTCTATGAGAAAACTGTACCGGAGCCGGTGCGGGAGTATCTGGACAGCAAGACTGTACCTGCTGCCAAACCCAAGCGCACGCCCAAGACCGCAAAGCCGCAGACGGTTGCTACGGAGCTGAAGCCTGTGGTGGTAAAGGAGGGCAACTGATATGGCGCAGCAGGAAGAAATCGTTCTGTGGATCGACCAGCGATGGAAAAGGGCCATTGAGAAACATCTCAATGATGAAACTTTGCAGGAGCATCTGGAGAATGTGCTGGATGAGCTTTGCAATCAGCTTCCGGAACGGGAGTATGAGCGCATCAGCCGTGCGATCCAATCGGAAGCTGCCGCACAGCGCGCAGAGGAGGAAGCAGCCCGCACTTATGCGGCCTACCATGTGACGGAGCGTGGTCAAGAATGGTACTTCAAAACCTCGCCCGGTGAGGAGCTGTTGGCTGTCGGAAAAAAGCTGCGCGGTTATCTTACGCAGGGCAATGGTGTTGCGCCGGACAAATTTATCGGAATGTTTTTCGGCGGGCAGCCCATCACAGCAAAAGAGTTTGACGCCCTGACAGCCCTTCGCATGGAGAACACTGGAAAGGTGCGCGGTGTGTTCGATGTGAACTTCGACAAGTGTGAATTCTCGGCTGTTCACATTATGGATGGCTGGCAGACGTGGGCAATGCGTGATGTATCGGTGGCGGTCTATCACGCCACCCGGTCGCAGTTCGCATCGGGCGATGATAAGTGGCGCAAGCTGTTGGATCATCTGAAGGGCAAAGAGATCACATCGGCAGGGCATCTCTCCGCACGAAATTTTACCTTCGGTGAGGAGATCATCGAATCGGACGGCAAGCTCAACTTTTATCTGCAGGCGGACTTCGATGTAGATGCCGCCTTCGGTACATTTGTCTGCACCGATCAGAACGACGACTGGCTCAACATTTACGCCAACTATGACGTGGAGCAGGATCGTCTGTGTGACACGCTGGAACTGAACCTCTGCAAGGGAGACGGTTCGGAAGAAAGCTGGAGTTACCCTCTCAATACTGCTGAACAGGAAGTTCTGCTCCACAAGATGGAGGCGTTCTGCCAGCAGCAAACCGGCATGAACCTGCACGAGTACGCCCAACAGCTTCGGGACAGTGAAACGCAGGCTCCTGAGATGCAGATGTAACCGCCGTGTCCGCCCCTGTGGACCGCTGTGTGCGCTTTTTACAGGTAGCCCGAGCGGGTACCCCACCGGGGATTTGGGCGGGCTTTGAACCGCTTTGTGGGGATATCAGCATCCGACGAAAGAAAAGCAGGAGAAAGAGCCGGGGACAAAGCACCCCGGCTCGAACCACTTCTGCCCGCAGTGCGGGCAGTTTTCGGCTTTTTAGGCTGGGGACAAAATAGTGCCTTGCGGGGCGGCTTGGACCCTATAAACCGGAAAATCCCCGTGTGACAAGGGGTTCCGGCGGAGACAACACGGAAATAAGGAGGAATTTATCAATGGAACACAACGACAAGATCAAAAAGGCTTTCTGGATCACTGAGGATATAGACAGAGAGATCGATGCACACCTGAAGCTGGATAACTGCAGCAGCCGAAGCGAGTTCGTGATGAATGCGCTCAAGTTCTATGTCGGCTACTTGAACACGAAGAACGCCAGTGCATTTCTGCCTGAAGTACTCTCCGCAACGCTGACCGGAACGCTGGACGGTTTCGCAGGCCGCATCAGTTCTCTGCTTTTCAAGCAGGGCGTGGACATCAACCTGATGGCACAGATCATCGCCTATGACACCGACATCGATGAAGGAACGTATGAGCGCCTGCGCGGCAAGGCCATCCGAGATATGAAGCGGACCAATGGCCGTATCTCCTTCAAGGATGCAATGGACTTTCAGAAGTCTGTGTAAGCGATGGCGAAACTCGTACAGAAAAGCGGCTATATCAAATCTGGAAAAGCCAGTGGCTACATGCGCTACATCGCCACCCGTGAAGGCGTGGAGAAGCTTGCTGGAAACGGTTCGGTCACAAAAGGTCAGCGTGAGCTGATTCAAAAACTGCTCACGGACTTCCCGGATGCGGTGGAGCTGTTTGAGTATGAGGACTACTGCAAAACGCCCACGCTTGGTACGGCTTCCGCATTCATCACCATGGCGTTGGATGCTAACCTCCACGGAATTGATTCAGAGAGCGGATATATGCAGTACATCGCTACCCGCCCCCGCGTGCAGAAGTACGGAAGCCATGGCCTGTTCAGTTCTGCCACTGCCGTAGATATCGCTTCGGCAATGTCAGAGCTGGAAGCGCATGAGGGAAATGTGTGGACCATCATCTACTCGCTGCGCCGTGAGGATGCCGCTCGTCTGGAATTCGACAACGCCGATGCGTGGCGCACGCTCCTCATGGAGAACGCACCGACACTGGCGAAGTCGATGAAGATATCGCTCGATAACTTCCACTGGTACGCTGCTTTCCATGACGAAGGGCATCACCCACACATTCATATGATGGTCTGGTCCGATGATCCCAAAGAGGGCTTCCTGACTAAGGATGGAATCGCGGCCATGCGATCCAAGCTGACCAATGCCATCTTCCGGGATGAGATGCAGCAAATCTATGAGCGCAAGGATGTGGCCTACTCAGACTTGGTGGAGGCAACGCAGAATGCCATGCGGGAAATGATCAGCCGGATGCAGCGTCAGGTCTGTGACAGCCCGATCATCGAGGATAATATGCGTCAGCTTGTGCAGGCACTGGAAACGACCACCGGAAAGAAACAGTATGGCTATCTCAAGAAGCCGCTGAAGCAGCTTGTCGATACCATCGTGGATGCGCTGGCGGAGCTGCCGGAGGTCTCTGAGTGCTATGAGGTGTGGAATCAGATCCATGAGGAACTGAGCGAGTGCTACGGTCACAGTACCCCGTGGGAACGACTCCCGCTATCTCAACGCAAGGAGTTTCGCAAAATCAAGAACGACATCATCCGGGAGGCCGAGAACATTCGTCTCGGCCTCCCAACCTTTGAGGATGAAAGAATGCAGGATGAGCCGGAGCCGGAAAATCAGGAGGAGGAGCATCAGTCCTACAGTGTGTACGAGCAGGCGCAGCGCTATCGCGCCGCAAAGGCTGTTCTGCAGGACATCTATGCGCTGGATGCGGAACACACAGAAGCGGTCAAAGCGCTGGAGCAGCTCTGGGAGGAGGGATATACCGTTGCGGCACATCAGCTTGGTAAGTTCTATCGGGATGATCTCTCCACCTTGCGTGACCACGAAAAAGCAGAGCAATGGTTTCGGTGCTCGGCAGAAGCCGGTAATGATTTCTCGGAATACGCCCTCGGGAAGCTGCTCCTCACGCAGAAGCGCACAGTAGAAGCTCTGGAATGGTTGGACAAGGCCGCAGAACAGGGCAATCAGTTTGCACGGTATCGGCTCGGAAAGATCTATCTCACCGGTGAGTCCGTGCCGAAGGATGTGGAAAAGGCTCTTGCGTACCTGACAGCCTCCGCTGATCAGGGAAATCAATTTGCACAGTACGCCTTGGGCAAGCTGTATCTCTTTGGGAGGGATGTTCCTCCGGATCGTGAGCAGGCCAGAGAATGGCTGATCCGAGCCGCAGCACAAGGCAATGAGTATGCACGATTTTTTCTCGACCGCTTTGACCAGTTCCGGGATCCGTCTGTCATGCTGGCAGCAACCAAACTACTCCATCACATGAGTAGGATATTCCAAAGCAATTCCGTTCCACCAAGTAACCCGGCGGGGATCCGCATCGATTCCAAACGCCGCAGACGGCTTATGGAGAAACGTATGGCTATGGGTCACAAGGCGGACGACCATGAGGAGCAGACGCAGTATCAGCAGAGCATGTAAAAAAGGAGGACTCCATGTCAAGCTATATTCATTTCACCGAAGAACAGAAACAGCGCGCCGCCGCAGTGAATCTGGAGGAGTTCCTGCGCTGCCGCGGTGAAAAGCTGCTTTCCTCTGGCAGAGAAAAACGCCTTGCCAGTGACCACAGCGTGACCGTCCGAGGCAACGAATGGTATGACCATGCGGAGGAGCGAGGCGGACATGCCGTCAGCTTTGTGCAGCGATTCTACGGCCTTAGCTACCCGGACGCAGTGACAATGCTGCTGGGCGGTGAACTGGGAACAGCGTATCCCTCTGCCGGGGAACGCACAGAGGAACCTGTGAAACCATTTGCACTGCCGCCCGCCAACAAAGATATGCGCAGAGTGTTTGCGTATCTCATCAAACATCGCAGCATCGCAAGAGATGTGGTGGCGCACTTTGCCAAGGCTGGGCTTCTGTATGAGGATGCCGAATATCACAACGCCGTGTTTGTTGGTACGGATACAGATGGTGTTCCCCGCCACGCCCACAAGCGCAGCGCCAACAGCTACGGGAAAGCCTTCCGCCTGAATGTGGAGGGCAGTGATCCACGATACAGCTTCCATCATGTCGGCACAGACAGAAGCCTGTATGTGTTTGAAGCGCCCATCGATATGCTGTCCTTCATCACCCTTTATCCGGAGAACTGGCAGCGGCACAGCTATGTAGCCTGTTGCGGCACATCCATTCAGCCGGTATTGCAGATGTTGGAACAAGTGCCGCAGCTCGATACCATTCTGCTCTGTCTTGATAATGATGAAGCCGGTCATCAGGCCAGCCGCCGGATGCGGGAGCAGTTGGAAATGCGCTATTCCGTGGAGCGCCTTATCCCGGAAAACAAAGACTGGAATGACGATCTGACCCTGAGCGGGGAAAATGCGCAGGGTTTTTCTATGAATGAAATGAGGTGAAATATTGAACACAAGTGTCTGGATCCTGATCGCAGCGGGAGCCGCAATGTTCCTTGCCATCGGTGGGCTGTCCATGATGTCTCATCACTATACCCTTGGCAATATCAAATCCCGCACCGTGGGAGATGGGCAGCACGGTACAGCCAGATGGGCCACCGACAAGGAAATCAAGCAGACCTATGCCCATGTGCCCTTCAAAGTCAGAGAGTGGCGCAGAGGACAGAATCTCCCCACGGAGCAGGGATTGATCCTCGGTTGCAAGGGGCAACCGCAGGAACTCACCGCACTGGTGGACAGCGATGACATTCACTGCCTCATGATCGGCGCCAGCGGTATTGGTAAGACTGCATTCTTCTTGTACCCCAATCTGGAATATGCCTGCGCTTCCGGTATGAGCTGGCTGGCGCTGGACAGCAAGGGTGACCTGGCCCGCAATTACG
>OLOX01004121.1_pt1 | contig 10280 bp, 7 predicted proteins | sample 1672091 | NCBI WGS metagenome assembly OLOX01 (sample SAMEA3136644, study PRJEB25190) | human gut metagenome | reverse complement strand
GGCTCCGTCCTGGGGCGGTATCACCTCCTGCGGCGGCTGGGTAAGGGAAGCACTGCTGACCAATGAAAAGTTGCAAAGGGTATATCTTGTGGGTGTGGATGCGCATCTGATCGAGGACGTACGCGCAGAAGATGAGGCAAGCAATAAAGCAGGCGTGCAAATGTCTGATGCGACAGGAAATACGATATCTGCAAAGAAATTGTGGGAAAAGATCCGGATCGGCATGCCGGATTTTTTACAGGAAAAGCATCCCATCTATGTCTCTTTTGACAAGGATGTTTTGCGTGAAGAAGATGCTGTCTGCGACTGGGATCAGGGAGATATGACTCTGGATGAAGCAGTGGAAAAATTGCAGGAGATCAGGGAAAGAGCAGACAAAATTCTTGGTATGGATATCTGCGGGGAGGATGCGCGCTGGAAGCAGACACAGGGGGCGGGCACCTGTCAGATCAATGACCGGTGCAACCGGAGACTTGTGGAAACGCTGGAATAAGCACTTTTATCTAGCAAGGAACACAAAGGAATGTGCCGAAATGCATGTTCATGCCTTACACAAAAAAAGAAAGTGATGCAACGCACACATCACTTTCAAGTAAGGGGGAGTTATGAAAAAGTTATGTTCTTGTCTTTCGACATTATTTATATTACAGGTCAGATGTGACGAAACTGTGTTGCCTTTATTAAAGAAATATGAAGAATTTCAGAAATAAAATTTATAGTTTTCATATGCTGATAGCAGGCATAAAAAAAGGCGCAGTTTGACATTTTTATGGAGGCAGTATATAATCTCACGGAGAACTTTGACAAGTGAATAATTGATAATATGTGACACATTGTCCTCATTTTAGCGCCAGGACCTTAGAAAAAGGTCGACGAGGAGAAGGGTTATCGAAAATTCGGCGGATGCCCTTCCGTAGATCTCAATGCGACATATATTGGCAAATATGTGGGTGACTACAAAACAAATCCAATATAATGAGAGTAAGAAAAAATAATTGCAGTCCGGTGGATCATCCGGCTGCTTCGTATAGAAAGAATGAGGATTTAAAATATGTGTGGAATCATAGGATTTATTGGAAATGATGCTTTAAATGGCATTTTAAACGGGCTGGAACTGCTGGAATACAGAGGTTATGACAGTGCGGGATTTGCTATCCGAAGAGCCGGCGAGAGCCTGCCGGAGATTCACAAATGCCAGGGACGTGTCAAAGACCTGCGGGAGATTTCTCCGAAAACCGGTGACTATACCTGTGGCATCGGTCATACAAGGTGGGCGACCCATGGCGGCGTGTCTGATACAAATGCGCATCCACATCGTGTGGGAAAAGTAACTCTGGTCCACAACGGGATTGTGGAAAATTACAAGGAACTGAGTGAAGAGTATGAGGTGGAAGACCAGTTGGTATCAGAGACGGATACCGAGGTGGTAGCGGCTCTTTTGAACAAGTTTTACAAGGGAGATCCGAACGAAGCCATCCGCAGAACGGTCAAGAAATTAAAGGGTACCTATGCTTTAGTGGTCATGTTTGATGATATCCCGGATACCATTTATGCGACCAGAAACGTAAGCCCGATCGTTGTGGCAAAGAATGAGGAACTGACCATTCTGGCATCCGATCCGGCTGCTCTGTACGAGTATTCCAAGGAGTTTTTTGTCTTGGATGAAAAGTGCATCTTAAAGGCGACCAAGGCGCAGGTTTCTGTTGTTGATTTCAATGGACAGGAAGTGCAGCCGAAAATGCAGGTCGTTGACTGGGATGCAGGAAACACCGGCAAGCAGGGCTATGCTTATTATATGGAAAAAGAGATCAACGAGCAGCCGGAGGCTTTGAAGCGGATCCTGACAAACTACCTGGTGGATGGCAGTATCGATCTTGGCTATGAAGGGGCTGTGGATAAAATGCTGACCTCTTTTAACCGCGTCTGCATCGTAGCATGCGGAACTGCTTTGCATGCAGGCATGATGGGAGCTCATCTGTTTCGGAAATGGCTGGGTATTCCGGTCGAGACAGAGATGGCATCGGAATTTATCTATTCGGACACCGTCTTGGATAAGGACACACTCTTTATCGCAGTATCCCAGTCCGGCGAGACCATTGATACCATGGAAGCATTAAAGAAAGCGAAAAAAGAAGGCGCTGCCTGTCTGGCAGTCTTAAATGTCAGAGGTTCATCCATTTCCCGTATCGCAGATTATACGCTTTATACCGATGCGGGACCTGAGATCGCGGTTGCCAGCACAAAGGCATATACGACCCAGTTGATGATCTTTTATCTTCTGGTATTGCGCTGTGCATCTTTGCGGGGCAGGATGACAGAGGCGGATCTGGAGCATGCACTGGAAAATCTCAGAAGAGTGCCGGATGCTATTACCCAGGTCATTGCCATCAAAGACGACATCCATCGTCAGGCTAAGGAAGTGATCATGGCAAGCGACCTCTTTATGATTGGTCGCGGCATGGATTATCTGGTTCTGCTGGAGGGAGCCTTAAAACTCAAGGAGATCTCTTACATCCATTCCGAGGCATATGCTGCCGGAGAATTGAAGCATGGACCGATCGCCCTGATCACAGACGGAACACCGGTCATTGCAGCAGCGACCCAGACCAAACTGATCTCCAAGGAACTTTCCAATGTAAAAGAAATCAAGGCGAGAGGTGCCAATGTTGTGCTCCTGACCAAGGAAGAACTGAAAGCGGACTTTGCCCAGAGCGATGAGTATCATGTGATCGGTCTGCCAAATCTGGACGACGAATATATGTCATTCCCGGAGATCGTTGCTTTGCAACTCTACTCCTACTATGTGTCAGCAGATAAGGGGCTGGACGTAGATAAGCCAAGAAACTTGGCAAAAGTTGTAACTGTAGAATAAAATCGAAAAAAATAAGGACAATGTCATATTATCAACACAGGTCAAAGAATTGGGAAAGCAGGTATATCTGCTTTCTCTTTTTTTATGCAGATATCAATTATTTAATAAGTTTAAAAAATATACTTGCATTTTACTGATCTAGGCTCTATAATTAGTTAAATGAATTAAATAATTAAAGCGAGGGGGTTTTTACAATAAGAATTGAAGAGATTTTAAAAATGGAAGTAAGCATTGGTTCCGGGGAGAATCAGTTTTCCATGTCCAGAGGAAGTTTCAAGTACAAACAGAAGATTTCCGGGAAAAGAAAACTGACCTTACAGAATCAGGAGAAGACCGAGGAGGGCTATCTTTTGACCTATGTAGATCCGAAAGGAAGCAGTGCCAAAGAGCAGGTACATCAGTTTGCCGTGACCCAGCAGGGTTCACAGATCCGTCTGGCTTATGTGGGAGAGGAAAAGCCGGGGGTCAATCGTTACTGGCTGACCTTTGCAACCAATCCAAAGGAGCATATCTACGGTTGTGGGGAGACCTATTCGGAACTGGATCTGAAAGGACAAAATGTACGTATCTGGGTGGCAGAGCATCAGAACACCGGACGTATTTCCAAAAAGATCATTAAGGAAAAGTTACTGGGTAAGCACCCGGACAAGAAACTTTCCTTTGACAAATACGAATCCTACTATGCACAGCCGACCTTTGTTTCCAGTGACAAATATTATGTGCATTGCGATATCAATGCCTACAGCGAGTTTGATTTTACCGATGCCGGAAAGATCACCTTATATTTCCAGGAGCCGCCGGTCATCATCACAGACAGCGGTCAGGATTTTGCAGAGGTATCCCGCAAACTGACAGGACTCCTTGGCAGACAAAAGGCATTGCCGGATTGGTTATATGACGGGGTGATCCTGGGGATCCAGGAGGGAACAGATGTTGTAGATGCCAAGATCAAAAAGGCAAAGGAAGCAGGCGTTCCTGTGGTCGGAGTCTGGTGTCAGGACTGGTCAGGCTGCAGAAGAACCGGTTTCGGCTATCAGGTCATGTGGAACTGGGAGTGGGATCAGGAACTTTATCCGGGATTGGATAAAAAGATCGCAGAATGGAAAGAAGAAGGTGTCCGTTTCTTAGGCTACATCAATCCATTCATTGCCATTGAAAAGGACTTATATGCATATGCATCTGAGCACGGTTATTGTGTCAGGGATCGCGAGGGCAAAGATTATCTGGTGACCATTACGACTTTCCCGGCAGCTATGGTTGATTTTACCAACCCAGAGGCATACGAGTGGTACAAGGGACTGATCAAGGAAAATATGATCGGACTTGGCATGGGTGGCTGGATGGCAGATTTTGGTGAGTATCTGCCGATCGACGCTGTGCTTTACAGTGGAGAGGATCCGGCGATCATCCATAACCAGTGGCCGGCGATCTGGGCAAAGATGAATCAGGAAGCCGTCGCAGAATGCGGCAAGGAAGGTCAGGTATTCTTCTTTACCAGAGCAGGACATACCGGAACGATCGCACATTCCCATATGATGTGGACGGGCGATCAGCATGTTGATTGGTCTATTGATGACGGACTGCCGGCAGTGATCCCGGCGACCTTATCTCTTGCTATGAGCGGTTACGGTATCGCCCATTCGGATGTCGGCGGTTATACCACCATCATGCATATGCGACGCAGCAAGGAATTGCTCTTGCGTTGGGAGGAAATGAATGTATTTTCACCACTCTTCCGTACCCATGAGGGCAACCAGCCGGTCAACAACGTGCAGTTTGATGATGACGAGGAACTGTTGGCGCAACTTGCCAAGTGCGGCAGGATGCATGTCGCTTTAAAAGATTATCTCAAGGGTCTGGTGGCTGAGGAGATCAGCGATGGCACACCGGTCATGCGCCCACTCTTTTATCATTATGATGAGGCAGAAGCCTACACCGAAAAGACAGAGTATCTTTTAGGCAGGGACCTTCTGGTAGCACCGGTTTATGAAGAAGGCGCAAAGAGCCGCACGATCTATCTGCCAAGCGATGGCTGGGTCAACATTTTTGACGGCAAGGAATATGTAGGCGGACATATGATCGTGGAAGCACCGATCGGCAAACCACCGGTATTTGTTAGAAAAGACAGTAAAGACTACGAAGCACTCATGCAAGTAGCCCAAGCATAAAATTTATAAAAAGGAGATTACGAAAATGAAGTATTTTTTAGACAGTGCAAAAATTAACGAGATCCGTGAGGCATATGACACATTTGGTATTGATGGTGTTACAACAAACCCAAACCACATCATGTTGTCCGGTAAGCCATTCAAGGAAGTTTTAAAAGACATGGTAGAGTTTGTAGAGGAAAAGGACATCGTAGGTTATGAAAAGTTCCCAATCTCTGTTGAGATCAACCCACATCTGGATGATGTAGATGAAATGGTGGCTATGGGCTCTGAGATCGCTGCCATGTGCGACAACTTTGTCATCAAGATCCCTTGTACACAGTCCGGTATCACGGCCGCAAGAATTTTGGAGAAAAAGGGTGTCAGAACCAATGTGACCTTAGTTTTCTCAGCATCACAGGCTATCGTTCCTGCAAAGAATGGTTCCCTTTTCGTTTCTCCATTCATCGGATGGAAGGAAAACAGTGGTGAAGACTGCAAGGAATATATCCAGGATATCGTTGATATTTACAAGAATTATGGATTCTATGGCAAGACCCAGATCATCTGTGCAGCCGTTCGTAACGGTAAGCAGTTTGTTGACTGCGCAAGAGCAGGTGCTGATATCGTGACTGCAGGATTGCAGGTATATAAGGACAGCATGTATCATCCATTTACAGATTACGGCATGGCAAAATTCCAGGGCGCATGGGATAAGACAGTCACAGAGTAAATTTGCAGGAAAATCAGGAGGTTAGGTAATGAAGATCGGATTTATCGGACTCGGCATCATGGGCGAGTCCATGTGTGAAAATATTGTAAAGAAGCATGACGACAAGGTATATGTTTTTGACTTTGTCGAAGCAAAGGTAAAGCAGTTGGAGGCAGTGGGAGCCGTAGCATGCAGCAGTTCCAAGGAGGTAGCGGAACATGCAGATGTCATCATTTCCATGGTGCCAAAGTCAGAACATTCCAGAAGTGTCTACAATGAAGTCCTTCCGGTACTGGATGCTACAAAGACCTGTATCGATATGTCAACGATCGATCCGTCTGTTTCTGTTGAGATCTCAGAGATGGTCAAGGCAACAGGCGCACAGTTTATCGATGCCCCGGTTGTTAAGAGTAAACCTGCAGCTATTGCAGGTAAACTCGGTATCTATGTCGGTGGTGACGAGGCTACTTTTGAGGCTATGAGGCCAATCCTTTCTTATATGGGAGAAAATGTGATCCGTATGGGAGACAACGGCAAGGGGCTGGTCATGAAGATCTGTCACAACGCTTTGGTTTCACAGATCCAGAACGGTGTCAACGAGACATCTACTTTGGCAGCAGCCAACGGCATCGATATCATGACTTTTGCACAGGCAATCTCCTATGGTGGAGGTCAGAACTTCTACCTGGATTCTAAGAAGGAGCCGATCTCAAAAGAGGATTATACCACAGCATTTTCTATCGAAAATGAATACAAGGATGTCAATATCTGTATGAACCTTGCAAAAGAATGTGGCGTATCCATGCCGGGCGAAGAAAATGCACTTCGCGTTTATCAGGCGGCTATGGATGCAGGCTATGGAAAGGAAGATTTCTGCGCAACGATCAAGGTCGTAAGAGAGCAGTAAAGGGATAAAAAGATGGAGTTATTGGAAGCGTTAAACTTCGGCGTCAGCGACAGCATGGAAAACAGCATGGAAAGTATAGAAAAGGAAAGAATGCAGTTTGCAGTACTGATAGATGCGGATAATATCAGTTCCAGGTATGCCGCGACGATTTTTGAAGAACTGGAAACCTATATGAATCTGACGTCACAGATCCCGGAAGATGGAAATGTCTATGTGGCATCGGTGGAAGAGATGGAGAGCGAGCCGGTAGCAGAACAGATCGCTACAAGTTTTTACGGTGGTATGCCGATCCAGATTGGTTATTGTAATGGCAGAAATACGACATACAATGGCTTTGAATATCATAAAGGCAGTGAGATCAATATCGCGATCACGGATTTTATGCTGGTCTTAGGACATAATTATGATATCTGTCACAATACTTATGACGTATCGCAGGCGACGGTTTTCTTTGTACCGAAGGGAACGGCAATCGAGATGTACCAGACCACGCTTCACCTGTCTCCTCTGCGCGTGACGGACGAGGGATTTAAGGACATCGTTATTTTGCCGCGGGGAACCAATACCCCTTTGAGCCAGGCAGAAAAGCAGGCAAAGCAGCAAACCGGGGATGAGGAAGCCATTCTTTTGTTACAGAGGAACAAATGGGTCATTGCGCACCCGGATCGTGAGCCTCTGATGAAGCAGGGAGCCCATGGCGGTGTGACCGGGGAGAACAAGGAATTGTTCTATCCAAAGGAGTAAGTTATGTCCGAAATACTGTTTTACATAGTGATCTTTTTGGCAAACATTATCCAGGGTATCACAGGGTTTGCGGGAACGATCCTGGCAATGCCTTTTTCTATCCATCTGGTGGGCTATTCGGTCGCAAAGCCGGTATTAAATGTGCTGGGGATCATCGCCGGCATATATGTTGTCGTGGGTGGTTATAAGAATGTAAATATCAGAGAACTAAAGCATGTGACCTGCTATATGGGCATTGGTATCATCGTCGGTATTCTGGTAAAACATTTCTTTACCGGACACGAACGTCTGATGTATGCGGCGCTGGGCATCTTTGTCATAGGTATCGGTGCACGAGGTCTGATCGCTTTTGGCAAGTACGCATGGGAAAACGGCTTTGGTATCATGGATAAAAGTCCAAGAAAGTCCAAAGGGTCTACCGAAGAACGAGAGCATTACATTGAAAAGGGCATGACGGCGAGTGCCAGAGCCTTGCTTCTTTTTTCCGGTGTCGTGCATGGTATCTTTGTCTCCGGCGGACCACTGATCATCACCTATTTGTCCAATCACACCAAAAGCAAGGAGGAATTCCGCAGGACGGTATCTGCGATCTGGATCATCTTAAACAGCATGATCCTTGTCAGCGACATCATGGCAGGTTACTACACTATGAACACCATACGGATCCAGGCAATCTCTGTGCCGTTTTTGTTTGGCGGCATGTTTTTGGGCGGTATTTTGTTTAAACGGATGAGTCAGACGGTTTTTACCGTGCTGACCTATATTCTGCTCTGCATTGCCGGAATCAGTCTTTTGTGTAAATGATGTTTTGAGGCTTTTGGTTGACCAGAGCAAATAATATGAAGAAAAATGTACATAGATGATGTGCAAAAAGGAGTTATAGAAAGATGAAAAAAGAATTTCAGATAGCATATGTACCGATCGGTGTACCGACCTTTCATTTGGAAAGTGCACAGAAGGAATTTGATAAATCGGTGGCTTTGATCAAGAGTCTGACGGATGCCTGCGTCTTTCCAAAGGAGATGCTCTTATCCATTGACCTTTTGGATGCATTTTTGGAAGAGTGCCAACCGGATCTCGTGATTTTACAGAACATTACCTTTGCCAATGCAGCCTATGCAAGCGAGGTATTAAAGAAACTGGATTGCCCGATCCTTCTTTGGACCCTGCGTGAGCCGGTCATTGATGGCGGCAGACTCCGCTTGAATTCGCTGACTGGTGCCTACTCTGCAGCAAATGCCATTAAGGCGTTCCGTAAGGAGCCGCTCAACTATATCTTTGGCTCACCGGAGGAGGAAGAAGTCAGGGCGAAAGTTGGCGCAACCATACGCGCTGCAAAATTAAAATACGATATGCGTCATCTGACGGTAGCAGCGGTAGGACATACACCGCAGGGCTTTGGGTTTGGACGCGCGCTGGATCTGGAAATGCTGGAAAACTTTGGAGCAAGTTTAGAATCCATTGAAGCAAGGGAATTGATCGACATCGCTAAGGGATACAGTGATGAGGATGTAAAAGACTATCTGGCAGATGCAGGAGAGCGTATGTGCGGTCTGGAAAATACACCGGAGCAAAACCGCAAGGATTTTGCCAGACTCTATCGTGCTTACAAGGAATATGTGACGGACCATCATGTAGGGGCATTGGCATCCCGCTGCTGGCCGGACTTCTTTACCGCATTTGGGACACCGGTCTGCGCCGTGCTTGCCATGTTAAATGACCTTGGCGTGGCAGCAAGTTGTGAGGCAGATACTTATGGAGCACTTTCCATGTATCTGGGTATGCAGCTGACACAGCAGGCAACTTTCTTTGGCGATCCGGTTTCCATGGATGAAAAAGAAAATACCATCACTTTCTGGCATTGTGGAACGGCAGCCTGCTCTTTGGCAAGAGAGGATACCGGGGCAAAGGTCGATGTACACTGCAATCGAAAGATTGGTCCAACCCTTGATTTTGGATGTAAGCCATGCAAGGAAGTTACCATTTTCCGTATCGGTAAGGATAGTGACGGAGACTTCCGATTCTTTATTGCCGGCGGGGAAGCCCTGGACAAACCAAAGCAGTTTAATGGTACATCTCTGGTAGTAAAGACGAACGCAGATGCAAAGACCATTGTCTATGAAAGTGTTGAGGCTGGATGGGAGCCGCATTTTGTGGTTGCCTATGGAAATGTAGCGGCAGAACTTGAAATTTTGGCAGGAATGCTTAATATGGAAGTACAGAGATATTAAATGCGTCACAGGCGATCGTGTCTGGCGCAATCGTGTGTCAGGCTAGATTTTATTTAAGGAGAAAGGCGGGATTATGATTCGACATACCGGTGCAAATATGGAAACGGTACGCAAAAGAAACCGTGCGGCAATCTTAAAATTTATAAACGACCACGGCCCGGCATCCAGAAAGGATTTGGCAGATGCGCTTGGGCTGACTCCAGCGGCAGTAACGCAGATATGTACCGATCTTTTTGCAGAAGGAATTCTTGTGGAGACCGGAGTCAATGTGAAAAGCAGTGGGGCAGGACGTAAGAAGGTGCTTCTGGATATTAACTATGAAGCGTCTTATATTTGTGCTATGACGATCGAACCGGAATATACGACCGTGGCGATCACGGATCTGCGCGGGCAGGTTGCTGCAAAGAAACGCTGTAAGACTAATACTTCGATCACACCGCAAGCCTATTTGGACAAGTTGAGCCAGACCGCCGAGAAACTCTTGCAGGAGTGTGGGACAGGTGACTGCAGGCTGGCTGCGATCGGCGTTGGTATCACAGGTCTTGTGGACAAGGCGACCGGAAGCAGTATTAAGGCATATGGCATCTGGGATGAGCCGGTGCCGATAGCAAAGATTTTGGGACAGCACTTTACAGTTCCTGTATATGTGGAAAATAACGTCAATGCC
>OLOX01004103.1_pt1 | contig 10320 bp, 6 predicted proteins | sample 1672091 | NCBI WGS metagenome assembly OLOX01 (sample SAMEA3136644, study PRJEB25190) | human gut metagenome | reverse complement strand
ATATTACGAGTTCATGGCCGGAAATATCTCGGACAGCAGCCAGAACTGCTATGCCAATATGAGCGTATCCGAGCGCCTGTGCGAGCGCTGATATTAAACAGAACGTATTTCTACAAAGAGTATTTATTCCCGGCCGAAAGCCCGGAAAATCGACATAAAAGCTGTTGATAACCCCGGCAAATCCTTTCCACAGGTTGTGGAAAAACCCCGGAAAGCCTTTATCCACAGGGGATCCGGGGCTGTGGAAAACTCTGTGGATAATGTGCAAAACCCTTGCGGATACCGGATACCGGCCCGGTTGCAAAAGAATTATGGGGACCCGGCCTGCGTAACTTTTTGACCCGGCAAAACATTTTTGCCCCGTCCGGCGGCGGCACTTGCCAGACGGGAAGTTTTGCGTTACAATAGATTGTATAATTGGAGTTTTGGCGGCCTTGACCGCCGGAGGGAATCTATGGCCAAGAAAAAAGTATACAACAACGACAGCATATCCAGCCTGAAGGGTGCGGACCGGGTCCGGAAACGGCCCGGCGTCATTTTCGGCTCCGACGGGCTGGAGGGCTGCGAGCATGCGGTGTTTGAGATCATGTCCAACGCCATCGACGAGGCCCGGGCGGGCTTCGGGCGGCTCATCACCGTGACCCGCTTCCTGGACAAGTCCATCCAGGTGGAGGACCAGGGCCGGGGCTGTCCCGTGGACTGGAACGAAAAGGAGGGGCGGTACAACTGGGAGCTGGTGTTCTGCGAGATGTACGCCGGCGGCAAATACGACCCCACCGGGGAAAACTATGAGTTCTCCCTGGGCCTGAACGGCCTGGGCTCCTGCGCCACCCAGTACGCCAGCCGCTATATGGACGTTACCGTCTGCCGGGACGGCAATGAGTATAAGCTCCACTTCCAGCGGGGCGAGATCGCGGGTCAGATGGAGGTCACCCCCCTGACCCGGAAGAAAACCGGCACCACCATCCGCTGGCTGCCGGACCTGGAGGTGTTCACCGACATCGACATCCCCCTGGTCTACTATCAGGACGTGATGAAGCGGCAGGCGGTGGTCAACGCCGGAGTGACCTTCCGGCTGCGGGACGAGGTGTCCCCCGGGAGGTTCGAGACCCAGGACTTCCTGTATGAAAACGGCATCCGGGACTATCTGGCCAAGCTGGCCGGGGAAGACCCCATCACCGAGCCCGTGTGCTGGGAGGCGGAGCGCCAGGGTCGGGACCGGGCGGACAAGCCCGAGTATAAGGTGAAGCTGAACATTGCGTGGTGCTTTTCCAACCGGGTGCACCTGATGGAGCACTATCACAACTCCAGCTTCCTGGAGCACGGGGGCAGCCCCGACAAGGCCACCCGCCTGGCCTTTGTGGCGGCACTGGACAAATATCTCCGGGACAACAACAAATACACCAAGGGCGAGAGCAAGATCACCTTCCCTGACGTGCAGGAGTGCCTGCTGCTGGTCAGCAGCAACTTTTCCACCCAGACCAGCTACGAGAACCAGACGAAAAAAGCCATCACCAACAAGTTCATCCAGGACGCCATGTCCGAGTTCCTGCGCCAGCAGCTGCAGGTATATTTCATCGAGAATCACGATGCCGCCGAGCGCATGGCAGCCCAGGTGCTTATCAACAAGCGCAGCCGGGAGACGGCGGAAAAGACCCGCATCAATCAGAAAAAGAAGCTGACGGAGAAGATCGACATTGCCAACCGGGTGCAGAAATTCGTGGACTGCCGCACCAAGGACGTGGACCGGCGGGAGATCTACATCGTGGAGGGCGACTCCGCTCTGGGCGCCTGCAAGCAGTCCCGGGACGCGGAGTTCCAGGGGCTGATGCCCGTCCGGGGCAAGATCCTCAACTGCCTGAAGGCGGACTATCCCCGGATCTTCAAAAGCGATGTGATTACGGACCTGATGAAGGTGCTGGGCTGCGGCGTGGAGGTGCAGGGCAAGGCGGCCAAGGAGCTGAACCAGTTCGACCTGGGCAGCCTCCGCTGGAGCAAGGTGGTCATCTGCACCGACGGCGATGTGGACGGCTTCCAGATCCGGACGCTGATCCTGACCATGCTGTACCGGCTGTGTCCCACCCTGATCCGGGAGGGGTACGTCTACATTGCGGAGACGCCGCTGTTTGAGATCACCTATAAGGAAAAGAGCGCGGAAAAGACGTGGTTTGCCTACTCCGAAAAGGAGAAGGCCGACATCGTCCGCCAGCTGGAGGGGAAGAAATTCACCGTCCAGCGATCCAAGGGACTGGGCGAAAACGACCCGGAGATGATGTGGCTGACCACCATGAACCCGGAGACCCGGCGGCTGGTGCGTGTGCTGCCCGACGAGGCGGAGGAGACCGCCCGGGTATTCGACCTGCTGCTGGGCGACAACCTGGCCGGACGAAAGGACTATATCGCCGAGAACGGACACCTGTACCTGGACATGATCGACGTAAGCTGACAATAACCCCACAACGAAAGGAACCCGTTTCCTATGGCAAAGAAGAAAACAGAACCCAAAGCCGTTCACCGGCCCGCAGACCCCAATGTGCTGGGACTGCGGGGGACGGTGGTGGAGCAGCCCATCACCCGGACTCTGGACGAAAACTATATGCCCTACGCCATGAGCGTCATCGTCTCCCGGGCCATTCCGGAGATCGACGGCTTCAAGCCCTCCCATCGCAAGCTGCTGTATACCATGTACAAAATGGGACTGCTCACCGGCGGACGCACCAAGTCCGCCAACATCGTGGGCCAGACCATGCGCCTGAACCCCCACGGCGACCAGGCCATCTATGAGACCATGGTGCGCCTGGCCAAGGGCAACGAATCCCTGCTGCACCCCTTTGTGGACAGCAAGGGCAACTTCGGCAAGGTGTACTCCCGGGATATGGCCTATGCCGCCAGCCGGTACACCGAGGCAAAGCTGGCCCCCATCTGCGCGGAGCTGTTCCGGGACCTGGACTGCGACGCCGTGGACTTTGTGGACAACTACGACAACTCCATGAAGGAGCCGTCCCTGCTGCCCACCACCTTCCCCAACGTGCTGGTGTCCGCCAACCAGGGCATCGCCGTGGGCATGGCGTCCCAGATATGCGGGTTCAATTTGGGCGAGGTGTGCGAGACCACCATCGCCTATCTTAAAAACCCCGACCACGACATCGCCTCCACCCTCATCGCCCCGGATTTCCCCACCGGCGGCGAGATCGTCTGCGGCGGCGACGACCTGCCGACCATCTACCGCACGGGCCGGGGCGGCGTCAAGGTGCGGGCGCGGTGGCGCTATGATAAGAGCGAGAACGTCATCGAGGTCTACGAGATCCCCTATTCCACCACCATCGAGGCCATTCTGGACAAGGTGGCGGAGCTGGTGAAGGCCGGCAAGGTCAAGGAGATCGCCGATATGCGCGACGAGACGGACCTCAGCGGCCTGAAGCTGGCCATCGACCTGAAGCGTGGCGTGGACCCGGACAAGCTTATGGCCAAGCTGTACCGGCTGACGCCTCTGCAGGATACCGTCAGCTGCAACTTCAACATCCTCATCGCCGGTATGCCCCGCGTGCTGGGCGTGGGCGGAATCCTGGAGGAGTGGACCGCCTGGCGCACCGACTGCGTCAAGCGGCGGGTGTACTTCATCCTGAATAAGAAAAAGGAAAAGCTTCACCTTTTGCAGGGCCTGAAGCGCATCCTGCTGGATATCGACCGGGCCATCCGGATCATCCGTGAGACGGAGGAGGAAGCCGAGGTCATCCCCAACCTGATGATCGGCTTCGGCATCGATCAGGTGCAGGCGGAGTACGTGGCGGAGATCAAGCTGCGGAACATCAACAAGGAGTACATCCTCAAGCGGGTGGCGGAGACCAGCGCCCTGCAGGACGAGATCGAGGACCTGGAGGATACTCTGGCCAAGCCGGGCCGCATCCGCAAGATCATCATCAACGAGCTGGAGGACGTGAAGAAGAAGTACGCCGTGCCACGGCGGACGGAGATCGTGTACAGTCACGAGATGCCGGAGGAGCCAGACGAGGAGCCTGCGGAGGACTACCCCGTCCACCTGTTCCTCAGCCGGGAGGGGTACTTCAAGAAGATCACGCCCCAGTCCCTGCGGATGTCCGGCGAGCAGAAGTTCAAGGAGGGTGACAGCCTGCGGCAGTACTTCGAGGCCGCCAACAGCACGGAGCTGCTGCTGTTCACGGATAAGTGCCAGGTGTACAAGAGCCGTGCCAGTGAGTTCGGCGAGACGAAGGCCTCCGCCCTGGGCGACTACCTGCCCGCCAAGCTGGGCATGGACGCCGGCGAGAATGTGATCTGGCTGTGCCTGCCGGGAGATTACAGCGGCAGCGTGGTGTTTTTCTTTGAGAACGGCCGTGCCGCCCGTGTGGCGCTGAGCGCCTACGCCACGGTGTCCAATCGGCGGAAGCTCACCGGCGCCTACTGCGACAAGTTCCCGTTGGTGTGCGCCGTACACCTGACGGAGGATACGGAGCTGGCGCTGGAGACAAACGAGCCCCGGGCGCTGCTGGTGCACACGGCGCTGCTCTCGCCCAAGACCACCCGTTCTACCCAAGGCGTGCAGGTGATGAGCATCAAGCCCAAATATCGGCTGGAAAAGGTGCTTCCCACGGCAGAATGCGGCATCGTCAACGGTGCCCGTTACCGGACGCGGACCATCCCCGCGGCGGGTGCGCTCCTGAAGCCGGAGGACAGCGAGGAGAAGCAGCTGGAGCTGCTGTAACGAGACGGAAAGGAGGGCACGGACATGGTAAAGAGATGGTGCGCGGCGCTGCTGTGCGCGCTGCTGGCGGCGTCGCTGACCGGCTGCGGCAGCCTGCTGGATCGGGAGTGGTACGAGGTCAAGGACCACAGCCCTACCTATTACGAGGGCGAGGGCCGGGACGTGCTGCGGGCGGACACGTATCAGGATCTGGTGAACAATATCCTTATCTTCGTGGGCAACCACGCGGAGGAGGGGACCATCTGGCTCTATTACGCCCAGGAGGGTCTGGATGCCGGCGACGCGGCGGAAAAGGCCTGCCGCGAGGTGGAGAAGGACACGCCCATGGGCTCCTATGCGGTGTCCTACATCCAGTACACCGTGGACGATTCCGCCCGGAATTACAGCGAGATCACCGTGACCATCGGCTATAAGAAGACCGAGCAGCAGCTCATCGACATCGTCCATGCCACCAATGTCTCTGCTCTGCACGATCTGCTGACCGAGGCGGCCCAGGCGGGCAAAACGGAGCTGGTGGTGCAGCTGAGCGCCTTTGAAGGACAGTCCTATCAGGTGCAGCAGACGGTGTACCAGGTGCAGAGCGCCATGGGCGGCAGCGGCTGGGTGACGAATTTCTATCCCAACGCCGCCAATGCCGGCGTGGTGGAGATCCTCATGCGGTAGCCCGTGCCGCGACGGCAGCGTTTTTACAAAAAATAAAAATGCAGGGTTGACAAGCAGCGTGTTTTCTGCTACAATTCACCTTGCGTTTGCGGGCGTAGCTCATCTGGTAGAGCGCGACCTTGCCAAGGTCGAGGTAGCGAGTTCGAGCCTCGTCGCCCGCTCCAAAAAGAAACACCATCCGTCAGGATGGTGTTTTCTTTTTGGAATGTCGCGGGCAGGCTTGAACCTGCTGCCTCGACCTGCGCGCAGCGCGTTAAATCAAGAGGTCCGGCAGGGCTCCTGCGAATGGCTCTGCCATTCGTGGGATGCCGGCAGCGAGTCGCGCCACGTGATGAGGACATCGCCGCCCGAACGCTGGAGTACATGACTGCGATGGAAACTGCTCTGCAGCCCGAAGCCAGCGGGCTGGAGGGCGACTATCGAATCCTTGCCGACTTCAACGGCACAGTGCTGGCGGGAACGCATAGTAAACACGGCATCCAGTTTGTTACCTGGGATCGGGACTATGATCGCACAGACGAGGCTCTCCGATGGCGAAATACCGGTGCGGCTGAAAAGTGGGATCGAAAAAGGCAGAGTTTTCGCAGAAATCCTTTTTTGGCTTCATTTGATTACTTTATTTTTCGGCAGCGGTGTGTTATACTCTAAAGATAACAATTCATGATGGGTGCACCATGTGCTTGTACTATCAAAGATAAAGTAGGGATCATATGAAACGAAATCGCAGCGGATTTACATTGATGGAAATGCTGATCGTCATTGCGCTCATTGCCGTACTGATCGCGATCGCGATTCCGGTATTTGCGTCACAGCTTGAAAAGAGCAGGGAGGCCACAGACCTTGCGAATGTACGCGCCGCGTATGCACAGGTCTCCACAGAGGCGCAGCTCGGAAATTTTGAGGCCACGGTCACGGTCGATCTGAAGCAGAAGCAGGCGGACTGGCAGTCGGTCGATCCGGTAAATATCGGCGGCATCGTCCATTACAAAAACCAAGGAAATACGGATAATTGGAAGGGTGTTGCTTCTCCCAACGGGACCTGTGTCGTCTCCTATAGTGCGGATCACGGAATTATTTTTACCTGGAATGGGAAGGCCGATTCGCCCGGGCAGAAATACCCGTTTAATACAAAGGAAACGGATTTCTTCCAGCTTTTATACGATACGGATTTTTGGAGCAAAATGCAAACGAAGTTAAACTTTGAGTTTGACTCCAGATGTCCGAATTCGGAATATGTTCCGACCATTACCGCGGCGATCAAAAAGCTGGACAACAGTCTCCTGCAGCAGCCGGACTGCACCTGGGCTTTTCTCGGCAGCGGAATAGACGGGAAAAAGGCAGACCGATATCTCTTTTGGACATCCCTGAACACGGATAAGGTCGGGGCCGGAAAGGAAATTCCCGTGATCGTCCAGACCGGGGACGGGAAGTACTATGTTTCCGAAACCACGACCGGCAAGAGGACGAAAAACGGCAGCGAATATGTCGCCGTTTCCCAATCACTTACTTCGCAAAACCAGTATAAGCAGATTCTGAAAAACGGAGAAGAGTTTTCTTCGTTAGAGGAGGCCTACGACGCCTACCTCAGCGCTTTGGGCAATTCCAAGTATGACTCGGTTCGCGGGTCTTGAGGCATTTCCACCGATATGACGCTTGTTTTTCCGCGTGTGCGCAGTCGACAAAAACGCCGCCCGAAAGGGCGGCGTTTTTGCTTGCCGCTGCTGCGGCGTACCCCTGTCGGTATCGACCCGGAGAGAATAGCTGGTTTACTGCCCGCAGCGCCTGCCGTTCCACGCCAGACCGGCGGTGCTCAGCAGGGCGGCAGCGGCATAGAGCGCCACGCCGGGGTCCGTGGTCTTGGGGCTGGCGCTGCTGCCGTCGGCAGAGGGGGAATAGTAGTAGCCGCCGGTGGCGGGGGGAGTGATTTGTTCGGTCGGCGTGATCGTTTTAACATTGGGGAGACTCAGGTATCCGTCTGTGGCGGGACCCGCCGTCACTGCGTTCCCGTTCACCGTAGCGGAGACTTCTCTGGCGAAGTCATATTCTCTTTCCGGCATCAGCAAAACGGAATACACATATTTTTTTCCGTTTTCAAATTCCGTGATGGTCGGCAGAGAACCGTGTGAACCGTTATCGGAATACCAGGCGGCAACGGCCACATTGTTTTCATTTAACTCCTGCCACCATTCATCTGCAATCCGGTACTTGCCCTGATCGGCGGCGGCTACGGCAGCCGTGGCCTTTGGCTTATCTCCTGTTTTGTAGGAAAGGGTTGCGCCGATGATTTTAACGGTGGCGATTTCTGAAATCTCGGGATATTCAGAGATCTGCCTGAAATGGGCCGTGAAAGTCACATTATCACTCCGCACATTAACGCTGTTCTGTATTTGATCAGAGGAAAGAGGGGTGCCGGCAGGAATGGCAGTACCACTGCCGACCTGGTAGACGGTAGCATTGGCTGTCCAGTAGGCAAACTCATATCCCGAATTTGGAAGTAAAGTATCGATGATACTGCCGGCAAAGCTGAGAGTCTCTGTCTCGGATACATTCAGCTTGTAGTAGTAGGGCTTGTTAACATCATCGTCAATGCCATAATACACAAACGGAATCTGGTCGTTTTTAGTCATGGTTCCATAATCGCCGGGGTAAAATTTAACGGCATACGCTCCAGATTCCGCAAATGCTGACAGCGGCGACAGCGCCAGGACCAGCGCCAGGAGCAGCGCCGGAAAAAACCTTTTCTTTGCCATTTTGTTCCATCCTCCTGTTTCAATTTTTCCCGTATTTACAAGCTTTTTACGTTTTCTATTGTACCACGGCGGCCGAGGCAGGGAAACGCGATTACCGGCTGCGGCGATTGCTGGTTTTGGAAATTTTCTTGCTTCACTTTTCTGCCATATGGGCGTATACTATACACAGCTTTCACCGCAGGAGGTGCGCCATGCGCTTTTGTGAGCAGCTGAACGAATACATTACCCGGCTGGACTGCCGGGGCAAGGAGCTGGCGGAGGCCGCCGGGCTATCCGCACCGTCCCTGAGCCGCTACCGCACCGGCGAGCGCACGCCGGGCCGCGGCAGCGCCGTGCTTACGGCGCTGAGTGATGCTTTGGCCGATATGGCCAAAGCAAAGGCGCTGCCGGATATGGACGCGGACACACTGTATAGCGCGTTCCTGCAATGCGATGAATATGCCGGCACGGACAAGAAAATGCTGCGGGAGAACTTCAATGCGCTGATCGAGGTCATGGGGCTCAGCGTGGCGAAGCTGTGCCGCTGCGCCAACTACGACCCGTCCGCCATCTTTCGCTTCCGCCGGGGCGAGCGTCAGCCGGCGGAGCCGGAGCAGTTCGCCGCCGCCGTGGCGTCCTATGTTTCCCGGGAGATGGACGGCCCCGCCCAGCGGGAAGTGGCCGCCGCGCTGCTGGGCTGTGCCGCTGAAGATCTCGGCGACCGCGCCGCCTACTGCCGGCGGGTGCAGGATTGGCTGCTGGGCAGCCATGCGCCCCGGGAGGACAGCGTCTCCCGCTTCCTGACCAAGCTGGATGAGTTCGATCTGAATGCGTACATACGCTCCGTCCATTTTGACGAGCTGAAGGTCCCTGTGGCGCCCTTCCAGCTGCCCACCAGCCGCAGTTACTCCGGTTTGCGGCAGATGATGGACAGCGAGCTGGACTTTATGAAGGCGGCGGTGCTGTCGCGCTCCACGGAGCCGGTGTTTATGTACAGCGATATGCCCATGACGGAGATGGCCCAGGACCCGGAGTTCCCCAAGAAGTGGATGTTCGGCATGGCGCTGCTGCTGAAAAAAGGTCTGCGGCTGCAGATCATCCACAACATTGACCGCAATCTGCCGGAGATGATGCTGGGATTGGAGAGCTTCATCCCCATGTATATGACCGGCCAGATCGAGCCGTATTACTTCAAAGCGCCCCAGGGCGGTGTGTTCCTGCATTTCCTGCGGGTATCCGGCACAGCCGCGCTGACCGGCGAGGCTGTGTCCGGCCACCATAGCGAGGGGCGGTATTACCTGACCAACAACCGCGCAGAGGTGGCCTATTACCGCCGTCGGGCCGACGCTCTGCTGGAGAACGCCAAGCCGCTGATGGAGATATACCGTGCCGACGTCGCTTCCCGGCTGAACGCGTTTCTGTTGGCAGACAGCCGCACCCCCGGCCGACGGCGGTGTGTCCTATCGGCGCCGCCGCTGTATACCGCGGACCCCGCGTTTTTGACGGCGGTGCTGCAAAGACACGATGTGCCTGCGCCGGATCAGGAGCGCATCCTGGCCCACGCCAAAAGCCACCGGGAGCAGGCCGAAACCATCCTGCGGGACAATGAAATGGTGTTGGCTCTGCCCCGACTGACAGAGGAAGCCTTTGAACGATACCCGATGTCCCTGCCCCTGTCAGGATCGTTCTATGAACGTGATATACCGTATACCTATCAGGAGTATCTGGAACACATCGATCAGACAGAACAGTTCGCGGCAGTGCACCCACGCTGCCGCCTGGAACTGACCGCCGACAGCACCTTCCGCAATTTGCAGATCGTCATGCACGAGGGGCGGTGGGCCATGGTGTCCAAGGAAAAATCACCCGCCATACATTTTGTCATCCGTCACGCCAAGCTTCGTAGTGCTATTGAGAGCTTTGAGCCGCCGCTGGTGGAGGAGTGACAGCCCGCGCGGTCAGTAAGCACCGGCGTGTTTGTGGTCAAAATTATGGTCAAATCCCCGTTCTGGCGCAGAAGAAAAGCCCTGTAACCGGCATGGTTACAGGGCTTTTCACTGTCATAACGCAACACTATAGATTTTTTTCGAAATATACTTTCAAAAAATCGTCGTATGACAGCAATAAAACCTGGACGCGCAGAGCTCACTCGCCTTTTGATTCTTCAGTTGTGTCAGAGACTGCTCCTTCCAGCAGATCTGTCACTAC
>OLOX01004102.1_pt1 | contig 10322 bp, 10 predicted proteins | sample 1672091 | NCBI WGS metagenome assembly OLOX01 (sample SAMEA3136644, study PRJEB25190) | human gut metagenome | reverse complement strand
GCTTATCTGGGACTTGGTTCGAATATGGGCGACCGGGAATCCTATCTTGATTTTGCGATTGATGAATTAAATAAAGATGAATATACTAAGGTGACTAAGGTTTCAGATTTCATCGAGACAGAGCCGTATGGTGGCGTGGAACAGGATGATTTTTTAAATGGCTGTATCGAGGTAGAGACACTTCATTCGCCGGATGAACTGTTACATCTGATCAATGCGATCGAGAAGGACGCCGGCAGGGAACGCCTTATCCACTGGGGACCAAGAACTCTGGATATCGATATCCTTTTATATGATGATCTGATCTGTGATGAGGAGAATCTCCATATCCCACATATAGAGATGTGCAAGCGGGAATTTGTATTAGAGCCGTTATCCAATATAGCAGGCTATAAGAGACATCCGGTCAATGGCAGGACGATCCGGGAGCTTCTTGACGAGCTGGAACGGAACGAAGAATAAACCGGGGAAAATGAGCATGCGCATTTGATCGTATTGGCATAGTTTTAAAGACAACATTAATATTATAGAAAGACTGCAGGCGGAATGTCTTGTATTTGGAGCAGATAAAACAATGGATAAATATAATATGGAAGATTTACGGACAGTAGAAGCACAGATTGCTTCTCTTGTAAAGACAAGAGATAAGATTCTGGCAGGTATGGCAGATGAGAATAAGAAGCTGACGAATGACAGCTCTCAGGTTGTTTGTGATGGAATGAAGGATTTTACCTGTGTGAAGAAATTAGAAGTAGATAAGGATACTGTTGTCTGTTATCAGGGGGTTCCGGGAGCATACAGCCAACAGGCAATGTTCAGGTTCTTTGGAAAGAAGATCCAGAATATCAATGTACCGGATTTCGGAGATGTGATCGAGATGGTGAAGAACGGCAAGGCAGACTATGGTGTACTTCCAATCGAGAATTCTTCAGCCGGATTTGTAAATGGAATCTATGACATGGTGGGAAATAATGATGTGACCATCGTCGGCGAAGAAGAGGTTCATGTAGCACATGCATTAATGGGTGTGCCGGGCAGTGACCTTTCACGGATCAAAACCGTATATTCACACACACAGGGTTTGCTTCAGTGCACGAATTATCTGAGCCGGAAGCCGTGGAAGCAGTGCAGTGTTGCAAATACGGCAGTAGCGGCGGTCAAGGTCATTGAAGAAGGAGATAAGACACAGGCAGCGATTGCAAGCGAGCTTGCAGCAGAGCTTTATGGACTTCAGATCCTTGCAAAAGACATTGTGAACAATGACAACAATACGACACGTTTTATCATCCTGTCAAAACAGAAAATCTTTGTGGAAAAGGCTGAAAATATAAGTATCCGCTTTTCCTTACCGGATGAAAGTGGTACACTTTACAATATATTGAGCCATATAAATCTGAACGGAATTAATATGACAAGCATCGAATCGAGACCGCTTACCGGTAGAAAATGGGAATACGCCTTTTTTGTTACAATGGAGGGCAGTCTGTTAGATTCAAGAACAAGACATGCATTACAGGGAATCTGTGAAGATGCGATGGATTTTCGTCTGATCGGTACATATTAGGGGTGTAAAAAAGAAGTGAGGTGTATGAAAGTATGGCAGGAAAGACATTTGCCGCGATCAATGTAGGTTCTAATGAGATATCAATGAAGATCTGCGAGATCACACCAAGAAAGGGTGCCAGGGAGCTTGATACCGTAAAAACGATCATTGAGCTTGGAAGTGATACTTATAATAAAGGATATATCGAAGAAAATAATTTGAATAAGCTGTGTGACACGTTGATTAAATTCCGGAGAAAGATGAAGGAATATGATGTATCTGATTACAGGGCATATGCATCCAGTGCGGTCAGAGAAGCGGAGAATGCTTCTATGATCATTGAGAGAATTAAGATGTGTACGGATTTTGATGTGCAGATACTCAGTAATTCAGAACAACGTTTTATGAATTATAAAGCATTTGTGGCAACCGGGATGGATGTGGATGTGGCAACCCATAAGAATAATGCATTGCTTGATATCGGAGCCGGAAGCTTACAGATCTCGATCTTTGACAGAAGAAATCTGGTGCAGACACAGAATCTTCCAATCGGTGCAGTCCGAATCCGTGATTATCTGACCCGGTTCGGTTCCGATACGGTAGATCTTGAAACACTGATGGAAGAGTACGCATCAAATGCGATCATAGAATTCAGAAATCTGTTTTTAAATGATAAAGATATTAAGAGTATTATTGCAATCGGCGATGGTATCAACAACCTGAAAAAAGTTGGTCCGGAGCTTTCAATTGCGAACAGTATATCGAGAGAACAATTCCGCATTCTCTATAAACGGGTAGTTGACATAAAACCGGAAGATCTGGCGGAACGGTATGGTATTCCATATGAGCGTGCCACCCTGATGCTTCCGATGGCGATTATTTATCAGTCATTTCTGGATAATTCCAGGGCAGAGGAGATCCTGACTCCGAATGTGATCTTCTGTGATGGCATTATTGCTGACTATATGGATAAGCAAGGAACCTTCCTGATGGACAAGAATTTTGATCAGGATATTCTTGCATCTGTGAATACAATTGCAAAGAAATATAAAGTAAATCGTGCGCATGTCCAGAATGTATCGGATAATGCACTTGCAATATTTGACAGCATACGAAAATTACACGGACTTGGTAAACGGGAACGGTTGCAGTTACAGATCGCGGCGATCCTGCATAACTGTGGTAAATTTGTAAATATGAAGGATGTATCCCTGATCTCTTATCATATCGTGATGGCGACAGAGATTCTTGGACTTTCTCATAAAGAGAGAGAGGAGATCGCAAATGCGGTTTATTATAATGGATTTTATCTTCCGTCGGAATTAAGGGCATCCGGGCGGATCGGATCGGCAGATTATATGAAAGTGGCCAAGCTTACCGCTATCCTTCGACTGGCTGATGTGCTTGATAAGAGCTATAAACAGAAGATTACAAATCTCAGGATTTCATTACATGACAATACACTGGTGATCTATACAGATACGCTGGAGGATATTACACTTGAAGCAGGCATGTTTAAAACGAATAATATCTTATTTGAAAAGGTCTATGGTGTAAAAGTAGTATTGAAACAAAGGAGGGGTATATAAATGAGTGATAAGAATTTATTTTACAACCGGGAATTGTCCTGGCTGGAATTTGATAAAAGATGCCTGAGTGAAGCGAAGGATAAGAATATTCCGATATTTGAACGGATCAAGTTCCTAAGCATCACAGCATCCAATCTGGATGAGTTTTTTATGGTGAGAGTGGGTTCTCTGCTCGACCAGATGATCCTGTCTGGAGATGTGCGTGAAAATAAAACAAATATGACACCGAAGGAGCAGATCCATCAGATCCTCAAGGCAGTCCGTAAGCTGAACATCCGTAAGGATGCAGCGTATGAGACACTGATGGACAAGCTGGAAGAGATCGGTGTCAGCATGGTCGATTTTCACCGCCTCAGCATAGAAGAAAGTGCGTATCTGGAAGTGTTCTTTGACTCGGAGATCCTGCCTCTTCTTTCACCTACGATCGTGGGAAAACGCCAGCCGTTCCCATTTCTGAAAAACCGTGAGATCTATGCCGTCTGTGTATTGCAGACAAAGAGCGGAAAGGAAAAACTCGGCATCGTACCGTGCAGTAAAGAAGTTTTTCCGGAACTTGTAGAACTGCCGACGAAAAACCGCTTCATGCTTGCGGAAGAACTGATCCTGCATTTTCTTTCCAAGGTATTTTCTGGTTACAAGATCCTGTCAAAATCTCTGATGAGAGTCACAAGAAATGCAGATATCGATGCAGATGCGCTTTATGATGAGGATCTCGATTATCGTGAATTTATGGTGGAATTGATCAAAAAAAGAAAGAAACTGGCACCGCTCCGCCTGGAACTGTCCAGAGATATGGACGATACGATCGTAAAAACACTCTGCAACTATCTGGATCTTGACACCAGACAGGTATTCCGAAGCTTTGCACCGCTGGATCTGTCTTTTGTGTTCCAGTTACAGGACCGTCTGCGTACAAAACCGGAACTGTTCTTTGAAAAAAGAATCCCGCAGCCATCACCGGAGTTTGATCTGGAGAAACCGATCCTTCCGCAGATCAAAGAAAAAGACAAACTGCTTTCTTATCCATTTGAAAGCATGAAACCATTCCTTCGCATGCTTCATGAGGCCGCAAACGACAAATCCGTCATTGCGATCAAGATGACCTTGTATCGTCTGGCACGTCAGAGTAAAGTCGTGGAGGCACTGATCGAAGCTGCTGAAAACGGCAAAGAAGTTTTTGTCATGATCGAGCTGAAAGCCCGCTTTGACGAGGAAAATAACATCGAATGGTCCAGAAGACTGGAAGAGGCCGGATGCCGCGTGGTTTACGGCCTGGACGGATACAAAGTGCATTCCAAACTGTGCCTGATCACACGAAAGACAGACGCCGGAGTAGAATATTATACACAGATCGGAACCGGAAACTATAATGAGAAGACCAGCCGGCTTTACACAGACCTTTCCTATATGACATCCCGCGTAGAGATCGGTCTGGAGGCGGCCGATGTATTCCAGGCACTTGACAAGGGTGAAACCGTAAAAGAGACCAGACATCTCCTCGTAGCACCGAACTGCCTGCAGAACAAAGTACTTACAATGATCGAAGAAGAGATCCACCGTGCAAAGGCAGGAGAAGAAGCCTATATCGGACTCAAAATGAACTCTCTCACAGACAAAAAGATCATCGACAAACTGATCCGTGCATCAGAGGCAGGTGTAAAGATCGACATGGTGATCCGCGGTATCAACTGCCTGATCCCGCAGGTTCCGGGCAGAACCGACAACATCCGCGTGATCAGTATCGTAGGACGTTTTCTGGAACATTCCAGGATCTATATTTTCGGCTGTGGAGAACGCAAGAAGATTTATATCGCATCCGCAGATTTTATGACAAGAAATACAGTCCGCCGTGTCGAAGTAGCCACACCGATCTACGATCCTGAGATCGCACAGCGCCTGGAAGAGATGTTTATCACCATGCTGAGCGACAATCAGAAGGCACGTGAAGAGGACGGAGAAGGCATGTATCATCTCGTATACAGACAGGAGGATACTCCGCTGAACTCACAGGAATTTTTTTACAAAACTGCCTATTTGCAATCTTTAATGTAGAGTTTGAACCTCAGTCAAGAGCAAATAAAGGCGGTGCTATCGGCATTGATGTAGGTATTAAGGAGTTTTACTCTGACAGTAATGGCAATGTATTAAGCAATCCCAAATATTTTGAAAGATCAATACACAGGCTCATCCGCGAACAGCGGAGGTTGTCACGGAAACAGAAAGGCTCAAATAACCGTGATAAACAGCGTAGGAAAGTTGCCCTGATCCATGAAAAGATCACAAACCAAAGAAATGATTTCTTGCAGAAACAGTCTACGATACTGATACGTGAAAACCAAACCATCTGTATTGAGAAACTGAAAGTAAGAAATATGATGAGAAATCATAAACTGGCACAGCATATCAGTTCCGTATCGTGGAGTAAGTTTTTTGATATGCTGGTATATAAATCTAAGTGGTATGGGAACGATGTGATAAAAGTGCCGACCATGTATCCCAGCAGTCAGACCTGTTCTTGTTGTGGATTTAAAAACCCACTTGTAAAGAATCTGGCAGTCCGTATATGGGAGTGCCAGAGCTGTCACACCATGCATAACAGAGATATTAATGCAGGTATAAATATACTAAGGAAAGGATTGCAGATGCAGTTGGCATAGATTATCTATAAAACTGTACCGTAGGGCATACGGGAACAGTATAATCCAGCTTGTGGACACTGTGTAAGACATAGCAATATCTTTGGATATAAAGTTTGTGCAGTAGTGGAGGAAGCAAGAATCCCTGAGGTTTGATTGTGGGGAATGCCAAAACAGCATTCTTTTTGAAAGATCACTGATGTAGCTTTTATACAGACCAAAAATTGACATTTTTCAAACTGTTACATAAAAAACTGCCGACATAACGGCAGTTTTTTGTACTTTTTTTGACTTGTTCTGACAAAAAAAGATGTGCTATAATAGACGGCAGTTGAATTTTTTTAGGAGGCGAAAAAAGTGAAATATCTGAGACAGTTTGGAATCATCCTTGCTGTGACCTGTGCGGGGGAGATCATGAAATATTTTATCCCGCTTCCGATACCGGGCAGTATCTATGGACTGATTCTGATGTTTGTGCTTCTTTTGACAAAGGTGATCAAAGTAGAGCACGTAAAGGAGACTGGTGAATTTCTGATCGAGATCATGCCGCTTATGTTCATTCCGGCAGGCGTTGGTCTGATCACATCCTGGAGCCAGCTGCAGTCTTTTCTGGTGCCGCTCCTGGTGATCACAGTCGTATCAACGTTTGTGGTCATGATCGTTACAGGAAAGGTTACAGATTTTTTGATTTCCAGAAAAGAGGGGAAGAAGTAAGATGGACAATTTAATCATGAGTTCGGCAACGGTAGGGATCGTGATCAGTCTTCTGGCATACGAGATCGGACTTGCAGCACAGCGCAAGTGGAAGCTGGCAGTATTAAACCCGCTTCTGATCTCTATCGCGATCGTGATCGTATTTCTGGTAGTATTTCATGTTGACTACGAGAGCTATAATATGAGTGCAAAATACCTGAGTTATCTTCTGACACCTGCAACGGTCAGCCTGGCGATCCCGCTGTATCTGCAGCTTGACCTGCTCAAAAAGAACATCGGGGCGATCTTTGGCGGAGTTATTTCAGGCGTTATCGCAAGTCTTGGAACGGTATTTGTAATGTCGATCGTATTCGGTCTGAGCCACAAAGAATATGTGACCATGCTTCCGAAGTCTATTACGACAGCAATCGGTATGGGCGTTTCTGAGGAGCTTGGCGGATATGTGACGATTTCTGTTGCAGTGATCATCATTACAGGTGTTCTTGGAAACATGTCTGCAGAATACATCTGCAAACTGTTCCGCATCAAGAGTCCGATCTCCAGAGGACTTGCGATCGGTACAGCATCTCATGCGGTAGGTACAGCAAGAGCAATGGAGCTTGGAGAAGTAGAGGGAGCGATGAGCAGTCTGGCGATCGTTGTGTGCGGTCTGTGCACTGTCATCGGAGCTTCGATCTTTTCCTATCTCTGGTAAAATAAAAAGTAAAAGACATCGTAACTGTTCAGTATCCTCACAGTTACGAGTCAAAATGCATTCCAAATCACCTTCGGTGATGGCATTTTGACTTGTATGTCTCGGGATTTTGGCAAAAACATGCCAAAACACCTCGCGGGATATTACCTACTGAATAGTTGCAAGACATCAAAAAAAGAAACCGTGGAATCCAGTTAAAAAGGATTCTGCGGTTTCTTTTTTTGTTGTTTTGAAATGATTGCTGAAATTTTTATTCAGCCATTTTTTTCTGAACCAGTTCGAACTCGTCTGTGATCTCTTTGGATGGAGCTTTGGTAGCAAGGCTTACTACAAGGATCATCACGCAGGAGATCAGGAATGCCGGAAGGAGTTCATAGAAGTCCAGGAAAGAAACATTCGGACGGACCAGATATTTCCATACGAATACCATAACGCCGCCGGAAACCATTCCCGCGAGAGCTCCCTGCCAGTTGGTGCGTTTCCAGAACAGTGCAAAAAGCACGACTGGACCGAATACAGCACCGAAACCTGCCCATGCAAAAGATACGATGTTGAATACAGAGCTGTCCGGGTTGCGTGCGATGATGACTGCAACTACAGCAATCACAAGCAGAGTAACACGGTCAGCGAGCATGGTCTCCTGTTTCTTTTTGTTCTTCAGGACTGCGCCGAAAAGGTCGGAAGAAACAGCAGAAGAAGCAGCCAGAAGCTGTGAATCTGCGGTGGACATCGTAGATGCCAGGATTCCTGCCAGGATCGTACCGCCGAGCAGTGCCGGAAGTACACCATGTGTGCTCAAGAGATCTGCGATCTTGACGATGATGGTTTCTGAGTTAGCTCCATGAAGCATTTCCAGTTCGCCGGCTTCTGTCATTCCAAGACCGATGACACCGATCATAACGGCAACTGCGAGGGAAATCACAACCCAGGTAGTAGCCACTCTTCTGGATAAGGAAAGTTTCTTCTCATCTTCGATCGCCATGAAACGAAGAAGGATGTGAGGCATTCCGAAATATCCAAGTCCCCATGCCAGCATAGAAACGATGTTGATGAGCGGATAAGCTGCTTCTGTGCCTGTTTCCGGGTTGTAAGTGGTCATCATGGTAAGGTATCCAGGCAGTGACTTTGCGTGGCTGATAACTGCGTCAGGACCGCCTGCAACAGATACTCCGAAGCCAAATACAATGATCAGTGCGATGGACATGATGATGCTCTGGATAAAGTCTGTGGTGGATGCCGCAAGGAATCCTCCAAGAGTCGTATATCCGACGATGATCAGTGCACTGATGATCATGGCAGTCAGATATTTTACTCCGAACAGACTGGAGAACAGTTTTCCGCAGGCAGCGAAACCGGAAGCTGTATATGGAATAAAGAAGATTACAATAAAAATAGCTCCGATCGACTGCAGGATCCTGCGGTCGTCCCTGAAACGATTACTGAAAAAGGACGGTAAAGTAATAGAGTTTCCTGCTACATGGGTGTAGAGACGGATTCTCTTGGCTACGATTTTCCAGTTAAGGTATGTACCGATTGCGAGTCCGATCGCGGTCCAGCCTGCGTCTGCGATACCGGAAAGATATGCAAGACCAGGAAGTCCCATAAGGAGCCAGCTGCTCATATCGGAGGCTTCTGCACTCATTGCGGTTACCAGAGGACCAAGCTTACGGCCGCCCAGATAAAAGTCTGAGGTATCGTTGTTCTGCTTGGAACAGAGATATCCGACAAAGAGCATTGCACCAAGATAGATAATGATCGCAATCATGATACAGATGTGTGCTGTTGTCATAAATTCCTCTCCCTTCTGAAGTTGAAATGCATATTTATACATCGTTGATATGCACATACATACAATATTATTAGAAAATCCTTCAAAAGTAAAGAAATTTCTTCTCAATAAAAGCACAGGTTTTATGAAAAAAACAAAAACACCCAAAATCGCCGCAAATCCTCATAAAATAAGGCTGAAATTGAACAGGAATGAAAAAGATTTGTCGAATTTTTCAATAAATTGTCAGACGAATTTTGTTGACGTTTGGCGGGATTCTTTATAGAATAAGGGCGAAACCTATAGTATTGCACAAACGGAGGATAGAAAATTGGAAAAAATGACTGAAGTTGCAATTGTGAATTGCATCGAAAAAATGATGACGGAAAGGAGAGAAAAAATACTCGAATCTGATGAATACATCAGACAGGACGTAGACGATCTGAAAGAGCTGGAAGAAAGATACGCCGGCATGAATCTTCCTTACATGGTCAGAAGGGTGATCGATGACTATATCGCCTGCTGTAAACTTTCATCGCTGTTCAAAACTGCATTTACATAAGGAAGAAGCCGCTCTCCATAATTGGTAAGAGTCACGCCGCTTTTCGCGCGGTTTAATACGCAGAAACCAAGTTCTGCCTCCAGCGAAGATACCGCATGACTGACTGCCGATGGCGTAAGCCCCAGCAAATCCGCCGCCTTCCGAAAACTTCCCTGCTCCGTAACGGTTTTGAACACCTGGTAGGTAAGTAACGTCATTTACCTGCCTCCTCTCTTATCCTATCATACCAAAAGGCAGGGCAGGATGCAACTATGCAATAACGGCATTGTCCTTGATTTGGTTAATAATTTTCACGAATTCTAACTGCTCCTCACGTGTAAATATCACGCTGAATTTATAAGGACGATCAAATGGTGCTTTCATCAAATCCAGTACATTATTCACATATCCATTCTCAACCACATAGTCCACAACCTGTTCAATAAAATGAATCTGTTCCGCATTCGGCCGCTCTTTCGCAATAAACGCCGCAAACGCTGCATATGCTGCATCCCGGTCCATTTTTGCGATTTTACGAATCAGCAAGCCAAACGGCGTATCCTGATAATTCATTTCGTAATCCTCTACCGTTCCCAGTTCCTCCGTGAAAATTCTTTCCAATTCCTTATAATCATCCGCTGAAATTGGCTTATTATAAAGAAGTTTATTAATAGCCGGCTCATTTCTATGCGCTGCTATGTACTCATTTACTTTTTCTCTATAATCTTCAAAATCAGAGGTTCCCATATCTACCTTGCCGCCCTCACTCCAAAGCGTTTTTTCATCCGCAAAATTGGTATAGTGAATATCCACTTTCGCAGGCGGAATAAATTTCAT
>OLOX01004100.1_pt1 | contig 10325 bp, 10 predicted proteins | sample 1672091 | NCBI WGS metagenome assembly OLOX01 (sample SAMEA3136644, study PRJEB25190) | human gut metagenome | reverse complement strand
GCCGACGATGACACAGGGGCTCTTTTCGGCAAGCTCGCTGATGACGCGGCACTGAATTTCCCATAGGATGTCCTCGTTCGTCGGGCCGAACGCGCGGTTCGAGAGCGCTGAGGCCAGGAAGCCGCCGGGTGTGTACTCGCCCGCCTCCTTGACATAATTTTCTGCAAAGCCGCTCTCCTCGGCGATCTTCTGGATGAGCTCTGAGTCATAGCAGGGGATGCCGAGCTGCTCTGCAACCTTTTTGCCGACCGTGCGGCCGCCGCTGCCGAATTCACGGCTGATGGTGATAATATGATTCATAATACAGTTGCTCCTTCCGTATTGAGTTCCCGATACGTTTTTACAATCATACCCGCCGCGATGACGAAAGTCAACACATCCGACACCGGCATGGAGTACAGCACGCCGTCAAGGCCGAAAAAGCGCGGCAGCAGCAGTGCAAAGCCCACGCCGAACACGACCTCGCGCACCATGGAGAGCATCGTGGATGAGAACGCCTTGCCCACGGCCTGCAAAAAGATGAAGCAGGCCTTGTTCACGCAGGCGAGCACCATCATGCAAAGATACGTGCGGAATGCCTTGATCGCAAAGTCCGTGTAGTAGCTGCTCTCGTTCGCCGCGCCGAAGATGGCGATGAGCTGACGTGGGAAGCCCTCGGCCAGAATGAGCGCGGCGGCGCCGACGATTGCCTCGCAGAGCAGGAGCTTTGTAAAAAGTTCACGCACGCGCGTCTTTTTCCCCGCGCCCATGTTGTAACCTACGACGGGAATGCAGCCCGCCGCCATGCCGACGACGATGGAAATGACGATCTGGAAGAACTTCATCACAATGCCGACGACGGCCATCGGGATCTGCGCGTACTGCTCCTGCGAGAATATCTCATCCAGCGCGCCGTACTTGCGCAGCATGTTGTTGATGGCCGCCATCGCCGCGACGAGGCTGATCTGCGAGAGAAAGCTCGTGATGCCGAGCGTCAGCATCCGGGTACAGAGGCTTGCGTGCAGGCGGAAGTCTCCCTTCCCCGGCTTGACGGTCTTCATGCGGCAGAGATACCACACCGCAAGCGCCGCCGTGACGATCTGGCCCAACACGGTGGCGACCGCCGCGCCCATCATGCCCCACTTACATTCAAAGATGAAGATGGGGTCTAAAATGATGTTGAGCACCGCGCCCGCGAGCGTGGAGATCATGGCGAACCGCGGGTCGCCGTCGGCACGGATGACAGGGTTCATCGCCTGACCGAACATATAAAACGGGATGCCGAGCGAGATATAGAAGAAATACTCCTGCGCGTAATGAAAGGTCTCCTCGTTCACCGTGCCGCCGAACATCGAGATGATAGCGTCGGCGAAGATGAGGTACAGCGCCGTGAGCACAAGGCTGCTCGCAACCGACAATACGACCGCGCTGCCGACGCTCTTTCTTGCCTCTCCCACTTCGCCCTTGCCGAGCGAAATGCTGACGAACGCGCAGCAGCCGTCGCCGATCATCACGGCGATGGCGAGCGCCACGACCGTGAGCGGAAAGACGACGGTGTTTGCCGCGTTGCCGTAGGAACCGAGGTAGCTTGCGTTGGCGATGAAGATCTGGTCGACGATGTTATAGAGCGCGCCGACGAGCAGCGAGATGATGCACGGGACGGCGTAGCGCCGCATGAGCTTTCCCACGCGCTCCGTCCCCAAAAACTGGTTTGTGTTTTCCATGGTGGTCTTCCTCCTGCACATAAAAATAAGAGATGCGTTCCGCCGGATCAATCCGGACTTACGCATCTCTGCTGCACGATTTGACTATGAAGTTGTCTTCTCCCTCCTTTTTCCGCAAAAAAACGTGCGGCGTTTCTGCAACCGGATTTACGCAGAAACGCCACACGCTGTGAATTGATTTTATCAAATTGTTTCGAGCATTTCAAATGTTTTTTGCGGCACGGGCCGCAAATTTTTATTTAGTCCTGCTCCATGAAGCTGCGGATATAGGCGATCAGCATTTTCGCCGTGCCCTCAAAGCCGAGCACATCGCTCTTGACGGTCATGTCGTAGCCGCGGGCGTCGCCCCACTTCGTCTCGCAGTAGTAGTTGTGGTAGGACTTTCTGGAGCGGTCGACCTCTTTGATCTCCTCGATTGCGTCCTCGGCAGACAGGCCCTTCTTCTCCATCACGCGGCCGACTTTGGCCTGCTGGTTGCCGCAGATGAAAATGCTCAGCATATTGGGGTTGCCCTTGAGCACCTGGTCGCCGCAGCGGCCGATGATGAGGAAGCTCTCGCCATTTGCCGCCTTGTCACGCAGCATGGCAAACGTCTTTTCCGCCACGTTGACCTCAAGAGAATTCGAATACTTGCCGATGCGGCGCGAGGCAAAGAAGTTGACGGGCTTTTCGTCCATCTTGCGGATCATTTCCCCGCTGTAGCCTTCGGAAACGATCTCCTTTTCGATGGAGTCCTTGTCATAGAGCTTGATACCGAGCTCTTGCGCGATCATGTCGGCAATGTAATGGCCGCCGCTGCCGTGCTCGCGGCCAAGGGTGATGATGATCTGGTTTTTCATGGGATCGCACTCCTTTCCTTTTTCCGTTTACAGATAGCGCAGGAATAAGTAGGCCATGGAGACTGCCATGACAATGATCGTCGCGGGCACGCAGTACTTGCAGTAGCGGCCCCAGCCAATGGGATAGCCGCCCTTGGCCGAAGCCGAAGTGCCGACGACGTTGGCGCTCGCGCCGATGGGCGTCGCGTTGCCGCCGAGGTCCGTGCCGAGCGAAAGCGCCCAGGCAAGCACGCCGATATCCATGCCCTCTGTCGCGGCGATGGCGCGGATAACAGGGATCATGGTCGCGGCAAAGGGGATATTGTCGACAAAGGCGCTCGTGATGGCCGAGAGCCACAGAATGACGATCACAATAACCGCGATATTGCCCTCACTGACCGAGGTGATGAAGTTCGCGATCATGTTGAGCACGCCTGTCTTTTCAAGGCCCGCCACGGAAACGAACAAGCCGATGAAAAAGAGCAGCGTCTTATAGTCCACGCCCTTAATGATTTCTATAACAGATTTTTTGCCGCTGGTCAAGCCCAAAACGATCAGCGTCAAAATCGCGACGATCACGCCGATGCACGCGACGGAAAGCTCCGTCTGCGCGTGCGTGATGAGCAGCACGACCGCCAGCAGGAAAACGCCTGCGCTCGCAAGAAATGCCTTCTTGTTCGTGATGGCCGTCGAAGGCTCGGGACAGGTGACGGGGCCGCCGTTGGCATGCTCGGCGCGCTCAAGTTCCTTGCGGAAGCAGAGCGTGAAGTAAATGAGCATGAACACAAAGCAGATCGCCACGACCGCGCCGGTATTTTCGATGAAGTCGAAGAATGTGTAGCCGAGCGAGGTGCCGATGATGATGTTCGGCGGGTCGCCGCACATCGTGGCCGCGCCGCCGAGGTTCGCGCAGAAAATTTCAGACAGGATCATCGGCACGGGGTCGAATTTCATCGTCTGCGCCAGCTCGAGCGTGACGGTGGCGAGAAACAGCACGACCGTGATGCTGTCGATGAACATCGACAAAAACGCCGAGAGCGACATAAAGCAGATGAGCAGCGGCACCGTGCGGTAGTGTACGAGCTTGGCAAGCGTCAGGCACAGCCAGCGGAAAAAGCCCGCCTTGCCGAGGCCCTCGACCATGATCATCATGCCGGCGATAAACAGGATCGTCGACCAGTTGATGCCAGCGGTGCTCTCCTCACTTGCGCCGTACCAGAATGTGCTCTGGAAAAACGCGCCGAGGTTGAGTGTCTCCCAAATGGCGCTCATCGAGCGCATGCAGACGCCGAACACCAGCATGAGCACGAGCGCGCCGCTCCCGAGCGTAATGTAATGCCGTTCAAACTTATCGAGGATAATAAGCAGGAACATAGTGACAAAAATGCAGATGGCAATGATCTGAGCAAACATGTTATTCCTCCCTGTGCTGTGGAATTCCCAGCGCGAGCCATTATATCGGTCTCTTACGCGGAAGCGAAATGTTATCTTGACATGGAGGATATGTCATTTTTCTATGCCGTCCGAATTTTCCTGATTTCATGCGGCTTTTCGACGGTGTTTACTTTTCGTCAAGGTTCTGTTCTTTTTTCCCGAATACGCTTGCGCCGCCGCTTCGCTTCTGTTACAATCAGTCTTGCCGTCCGCAAGATGCGGACGAATGCTTTTCTCTTCCGTCAAATTTTACGCAGTCAGGTTCCTCGCCGCCGCGCAGAACCCCAATCATTTCTTTTTCAGAGGAGCTTGCCTATGAACATCAGCTACGACAGCTATCGCGTCTTTTATTACGCCGCCAAATACCGCAGCTTTTCGCAGGCCGCCGCGGCGCTTTACAGCAATCAGCCCAACGTGACACGCATGATCCGAAAGCTCGAATCCGAGCTCGGCTGCGCGCTGTTTTTCCGCTCGCCGCAGGGCGTGCGCCTCACGCCCGAGGGGGAGAAGCTCTACACGCACATCACCGTTGCGTTTGAGAGCATCGAGGCAGGCGAAGAGGAGGTCCTCTCCGACCAGAGCTTGCAAAGCGGTATCGTCCACATCGCAGCGAGCAGCCTTGCCCTGCGCACGCGGCTTTTGCAGGTGCTCGCGCGCTACCGGCGCGCATACCCGCACGTGCGCATCTGCCTGACGAACCACTCTGCCTCCCACGGCCTCGCCGCCGTGCAGAACGGCCTTGCCGACTTCGCCATTCTGGCAGAGGGCGCGTCCGTGCCGGATTCGCTCACGGCGCAGAAGATCGACGAAATTCAGGAGATCCCCATCTGCGGCCCGGCGTTTTTGGAGCTCACCGAGGAGCCCGTTCCGCTCAAAAGGCTTGCCGACTACCCGATCATCAGCTTGACGGAGGGGACATCGTCGCACGACTTTTATGCCGAGCTCTTCCTGCGCCACGGTCTTTCGTTCAGCCCCGATGTGGAGGTCGAGACCACGGCACAGGTGCCGCCCGTGGTGCAGAGCGACCTTGGCGTCGGCTTCGTGCCGCGCGAGATGCTTTACGGCACGCCGGAGGCAAGCGGTATCTACCCCATCATGCTCGAAGAGCCCATTCCCGCACGCAGCGTCTTCCTCTTCCAGCGCAAGACGCAGCCGCTGAGCATCGCCGCCAAAAAGCTGCGGCAGATGCTGCTCGAAGACGCGCCGCAGGAGAGTGGAAAATAATCACACAAAGTCCCGCCGGTTTCGAACCGGCGGGACTTCTTTCATATATGAATGCTTAATCGGCACGCTGCACGCGCTTTTCTTTGCGGTCAAGATAGAGGTAGAAGCCGACGTTCAGGATTATGCCGACCAGCGTGGACACCGGCGCGGCAAGGCCGATCTTCGTCAGGCTCGCGTTCGGCTGGATGCTCATCACATACGCAAACGGCAGGCGGATGAGCAGCGTTTGGATGAGACCCTGTGCCATGACCCAGAGCGTCTTGTTGTTGCCGTTGAAGTAGCCGAGCATGCTGAAGAGGATCGCCGTCAGGATGGTCTCGGGCGCGAAGCCCTTCAGATACTCAAAGCCTTTCTGCACGACCTCTGCATCCGGCGAGAAGATTCCCGCCAACACATCGCCCTTGAGCATCACGAGCGCGAACACGGCGCAGCCGAAGGCCAGCCCCACGCCGATGCCCGTCAGCATCGACTGCTTTGCGCGCTTCTGATTTCCCGCGCCCACGTTCTGCGCGACGAACGACGCCATCGACTGCATCAGCGCACTGGGAATCAGCATGGCGAAGTTGACGATTTTGCTCGCAACGCCGTAGCCCGACGACGCTGTCAGGCCCAGCCGGTTGACAAACGCACACAGCGCCAGAAACGACAGCTGCGTCAAAAACTCCTGCAAGGCAAGTGGCAGACCGATGCTCAAAAACTTCTTACATTGAGGATTGAATCGAAAGTCCGCGCGTGATGGCAAAGGGCAGCTTCTTTTTGATGAGCAGCGCAACTGCGAACACCACACTGACGGCCTGTGCCAAAACTGTCGCGATGGCCGCGCCCGCGGCGTCCATGCCAAAGCCCGCAACCAGAATGAGGTCGCCCGCAATGTTGACAAGGCTCGCCACCAGCACGAAAAGGAGCGGCGAGCGGCTGTCGCCAAGACCTCTAAAGATGGCAGAGAGCAGGTTATACGCAACGATGAAGAAAATTCCGCCGCCGCAGATGCGCACATAGCTCACCGTGAGACCGACGGCCTCCTCGGGTGCCTGCATCAGAACAGAGATCGGCCGGGCAAAGCCCACGAGCAGGATAAATATCCCGACGGATAAAATTGTGAACACGACCGCCGCGCCGCCGAGGACCGCGCTGATCTGCTCCGGCCGCTTTTCGCCAAAATACCGCGCGATCAGGACCGTAACGCCCATCGCGAGCTGCGTGACCACAAAGGTCACGAGGTTCAAGATCTGGCTACCGGTCGAAACGGCAGAGAGGCCCGCCGTCGAGCCGAACCGGCCGACGACTAACAGGTCGACCGCGCCGTAGGCCGCCTGCAAAATGAGCGCGCCGAGCACAGGCAGCATGAAGAGCGACAGCTTTTTCAAAATGCTGCCCTGCGTAAAATCGCTGTGATCAGTGGACAAGGGTGATCCTCCTTTCGGCCATGACGTCGTAAAGCGCCCGAATGGTGCGGATGGTACATTCTGCGTCCTCGTCGGAAATATCGTCGAGAAGCGGCGCGAGCTGGGCGAAAAACTGCTCGTTGAACGTCTGCGAGAGCTTTCTCCCCTGCTCGGTGATGGTGAGATACGTCACGCGCCCGTCCTCTGCCGAGGCGGACTTTTGCAGATACCCTTTGTCCTCCATCTCCCCGACTGTGCGCGTCACGCCGGGGCGCGGCAGATGCAGCGCATCGCTGATGTCGGACACCTTGACGCGCACGCCCTCGCACTCCAATCGCTCGATCGCGTCGAGATACAGAATGTAAGACGACGTGACGCCCTTCGGCAGCGCCGGGAGCAGCTCACGGGCGCGCTTGGCCTGATAGCAGGCGTCCAGCAACGCCTTGATCTTTTCAACGGTCATAGCCACCTCCTGCATTTAATTATCTTTGTTAATTATCTTCGGTAATTATAAAAGTATCATACAGAATTCTCCATGCGCAATTTGAAAGAAAACACACCCGACGTTTCCTCCCCAAATTTGCGCAAAAAGCCCCGCCGTTTTCACAGCAGGGCTTTTCTCTTCACTTTTTTACAGATTCAGCAGCGTTTCGCTCAGGCGCTTGCCGGCGCTTCCGGCAAAGTCCTCCGCCCGGTGGATGCGCAGGAACGACGCGCCGTAGATCATGCGCTCGTTTTCAAGCTCTCCGTCCTCGCCGAGGAAAATTCCGATGACGTGCGCGCCCTCGCGCCGGAGCTTTCGCACCTGAAAGCAGGTGTCGCGGATGGCGGCGTCGCCGACGTAGACTTCCGGCGCGCCCTCGCGCTTGCGGCCGCTGACCATGTCGTTCGGTAAGCCGTCGCTGAACACGATGATAATTTTGTGCTCCTCGCGCCGCTTCTTGAGGTCGAGTCCCGCCGCGGCCAGCGCAAGGCCGTCGCGGTTATTCGACGTCGCGCGGTACTCCAAAATGCGGCGGTCGGCCTCGCTCTTGTCGTCGTAGTCGCGGAAGCGCCGCAGCACCGTGTAGTTGCCGTAAGTGCAGTAGCTCATCACGCGGTGCGGAATGCGGATGCGGCTGAGCGCCGCGCTGAAGAGGTAGCTTTGCAGCGCCACCATGCTCTGCCGCACGCTCTGCGAGCCGCTTGCGTCGATCAAAAGCTCCACGACGACGGCGGACGGTTCCTGCCGGACGATCTTTTCAAAAAGCTGCGGATTTTCGCAGCGGCTGACCTTCCAGAGCAGATCGTTTTGCAGCACGCCGTGGTCGGCGCGGTAAACGTCCGGCTCGCTGCGCAGGCTCAGCGCATTGCGAAAGGCCTGCTCGATGCTGCGGATGCCCTGACGCGCGGCGTCCTCGTGCTCTTGGAGCATTTTGAGGTTGCCGTCCCGACTGGCGCGCAGCGATTGGGCGCGCGGCTCACTGCCCTCGTAGGCGTCCGCGCTCAGGCCGTCGGTGAAGAGGAGCTTTCGCTCCTCGTGGATGCCGGTGCAGACAGCGCTTTCGATCTCCTCCATCGCCTGCTCGGTCTGAAAGCTGGGGCCAAAGTTGCGCATCAGATACTCCGGAATGCCGGCGAGCGCGTCGTCCGGCAGGACGAGGCCATCGGCCGATGCCTCGCCCGCCTTGTCGTATTGGAGTTCCATCTCCTCGGTCTGCGTCCACTCGATGTCCCCGGGTTCGGCTGCGGGCTCCCACTCTTCCGTCTCGCGCTCGGGTAAGATGTCCTGATTGTGGTCGGGCGCAAAATAGCGGATGAAAATTTTGCGGTACAAAAGCGCTGAGAGTTCGACGAGCGACTTTGCGTCCGCGCAGCTCTCGCTGCGCGCGGCAAGGTCGTCAAACTCGGCCAGCATGTCTTCAAAACCGCTGAAATTTTTCAAAATGCGGCGGTCGCCCTCCGTCGCCGCGGCGGGAAACTGCTTCGTCAGATCGTAAATGTACATCCAGCCGCGCGAGCTGCGCCGGTAGCGCAGGAGGTCGCCGCGCAAAATCTCGCCCGCCGCCTGCTCCGCCATCACGGCGACGCCCGGGCGCTCGCCCATCAGCTTTGCCCTCACGGCGCGCTCGACGCACAGGTGCGCAATGGGCAGCAGCACGTCCATATCGTAGGCCGCGTAGCGGTGCCGCCGCAGCCACAGATTCAAGTCATCGAGCCCGAAAAACTTGTCCGCCCCGCCGAGGACGACGCCCTCGTACACCTCCACCATGCCGCCCGCGTGCTCAAAGGGTTCGCTCATCTTCTGCACATACTCGGGATAGGTCCGCTTGCGGTGATCTTCGGAAACGGTCAAAAAAAGGCTCTCTTCTCTGCCGATGCTCATCTCTTCAGGCAAAGCGCGTCAGCGCCACGTCGCGCACGAGCGCGTACTCGTACTCATCGAAGCATTTGTTCGTGATGCTCACGGCAATGGCGTCCTTGGGCGCCATGCCGTCGGTCATCAGGTGCAGGGCCGCGATCATGCCGCGCATATCGACGGAGTTCGTCGAGATCTCGCCGTTCACAGCCTTGGCGTTCAGATCGAGGAACAGCCCCATGCAACGCTTGATATTCTCGTCCGACGCCTCCGGTACGTTTGCGCGCAGCAGCTCGCAGAGCTGGGGTTCCTCGAGCGTCGGCATGCGGATGACCGTAAAGCGCGAGACAAGCGCTTCGTTCAGCTCGCGCGTACCGGCGTAACCGTAGTTCATCGTGGCGATGAAGCGCGCGGCGGGGTGGATAGGGATACACTCATAGCCCGGCACGTCGATGAGGCGGCGGTAGTCGAGCGCGGAGTGCAGCACGGCCACAGCGTCGTTTTTCGCCATGTTGATCTCATCTAAGATGCAGAAGCCGCCGTACTGCGCGGCGAGCGCGACAGGGCCGCGGCGCAGCCGCACTTCGCCGCCGGTGAAGGTGTCGGTGCCGATGAGCGTGCTGCTGTCGGTATTCACATGGAACGACACAGTGTAGACCGGACGGGTGAAGAGCCACGCGAGGTTGTCCGCCAAGATATTTTTGCCCGTGGCCTTGCCGCCGGAGAGCAAAACGTTCTCCCCCTGCAGAAGCGCCGCGACGGCCAACTCCATGATCTCATCGCCGATGAATTTGACGGGCGGCTCGGCGATGCGGCTGCGCACCGCCTCGTCCGCGACGTATTGCTTTTTGAATTGCTCCAAACGGAGCGATAGATCCTGTCTCATGTCTTTGATAGTTCCCTTCTGTGTGCGGAAACGGTTCCCGCGCGATGCGCTCTTTTCAGCGCTTTTCCATGCAGAGCATTATAGTATTCACGCGGAATATTGTCAATTTGCGCCGCCGTTGCGCGCGGGAAAAACCTGTGGTAAAATGAATGCAGAGAACTCCATTTTCAAAAGGGGGCCGTATTATGCTGACGATCTTCAACCGCAAGGAACTCATCACCACGATGGACATGCAGCGCCAGGCCAATATCCGCAGCATCCTGTCCGCCAACGGCATTGCCTACACGGTCAGAACCGAGAATTTGCAGGGCTCTTCCGCGCTCGGCGGCCGCAGCCGCGGGCGCAGCGGCAGCTTCGGCGTTGACCCGAACTATTCGTATGAATATCATATCTATGTTCACAAAAACGACTATGAAAATGCTCTGAGACTGATTCGGTAACGTCCCTGAACCATAGAACGATAAAAGGCATTCCGCGCGATAGACGGGTGTCCGTAAAACAGTTAATCCTCCGTATGGCTTAGACCATGCGGAGGAT
>OLOX01004097.1_pt1 | contig 10333 bp, 10 predicted proteins | sample 1672091 | NCBI WGS metagenome assembly OLOX01 (sample SAMEA3136644, study PRJEB25190) | human gut metagenome | reverse complement strand
GGTGAAGTATACTATAATCGCTTTCGCATGGAACAACGTGCCGCCTGCCGCGGCGCGATTCTACATTTGTTCAAATTCACCTGATGATAGGAGTGTGTAACAATGGCATCGTCTGTCAGAACTTATCAGCCCAAGAAGCGCCAGCGCGCGAAGGTGCATGGCTTCCGTTCCCGTATGTCCACCAAGAATGGCCGCAAGGTTCTTGCCCGCCGCCGCGCCCGCGGCCGCGCGAAGCTGACCGTTTCCAATCCCGTCTGATTGATTTGACAATCAGCGCCCGCCAATCGGCGGCACCCGTTCCGAGGCTGCTCGGGGCGTTCGGTCCGGCCCGGCAAAGACCGGGAGCGGGCCTTTTTCTTTCATTTGCCGTTTTTGGCGTCAACCGAGGAGAGCGTTGTTAATTTGCAAAGAACTTACAGCCTGAAAAAGAACGCGCAGTTCAAATATGTGTATCGCCGGGGCGCGTCCGCCGGGGCGCGGGAGATGGTGATGCTCTACGTGCGCGGCCCGGTGCTCAAGGTCGGCTTTTCGGTGGGCAAAAAGCTCGGCTGCGCGGTGCAGCGCAACCGCATCAAGCGCCGCCTGCGCGCCGCCTGTGTGCCGCTGCTCCCCCAGATGAAGCCGGGGCTGTATGTGTTCATCGCCCGCCAGCCCGCCGCGGAGGCGGCGTTTGACAAGCTCAGCCGTTCCATGCAGTACCTGCTGCGCAAGCAGAACCTGCTTCTCCCCGACGCACAGAAGAAGCCGAGACCCGCTGAAAAGGCGGCGGATTGCCCGTGATCAAGCGTTTGCTGCTGCTGCTGATCCGCTTTTACCGGCGGTTTATCAGCCCGATGCACGCGCCCTGCTGCCCGTTTACGCCGACCTGCTCGACCTACGCGATGCAGGCCGTCGAGCGGCACGGCGCGCTCTACGGCGGCTATCTGGCCATCCGGCGGCTGCTGCGCTGCCAGCCCTTTTATAAGGGAAGCTTTTACGACCCCGTGCCCCCGAAACGAAGCCGAAAATCGAAAAAAACTGACAAAAAAGTCGTTTATCCCCCGGCGGGGAAGGCCGTTCGCCCAAGCGGACAGGCTGAGGACAATTCTTGACGCAAGGAGGACGTTCCGTCCATGAGTTTTCTCAATTCGCTGCTGCTCACGCTCATCAAAGCGCTGCACACGTTCATCAACAATTACGCGCTGACGATCATCGTCTTCACCATCCTGATCAAGCTGGTGGTCATGCCGCTCAACCTCAAGAGCCGCCGCTCCACCATGCGCATGTCGACCATCCAGCCCAAGGCGGCCGCCCTTCAGGCCAAATACAAGGATGATCAGGAGAAGCTCAACCAGAAGCTCCAGGAGCTGTATCGCAAAGAGGGCATCAACCCGATGGGCTCCTGCCTGCCGATGCTCATTTCAATGGTCATCCTCTTCGCGATGTTCTACGCGCTGCGCACGTTCGCGAACGAGCAGCTTGTGTCTCAGTTCCTCACCTTCTACCACAACCCGGAAATTGACCCGCACACGTTGGTCGAGCCGTTCCTGTGGATCAAGAACCTCTGGATGCCCGACAGCCCGTTTGCGACCTACATGCCGGATGTGCAGTCCCTCCGTCTGGTGGATTACAAGGTCTGGAACGACGTGAGCGCCAAGCTCGTCGCCGACGGCGTGATCCCGCAGGCGCTCAGCTTTGCCGGCGCCGCCGATCTGACGACCTACATCAACGACGTCGTCACCCCGTTCATCAGCTCCGCAGCCTACGCGCCGTATATCGCGCCGGTGGCGGGTCTGGGCAACCTGAACATCCTCGGCCTGATCCGCTTCTCCATCTATCAGGAGGGCAACGGCTGGTTCCTGCTGCCGATCCTCTCCGTCGTTTCCCAGATCTTCATGCAGAAGCTGACCATGAAGAACAGCCCGATGGATCCGTCTCAGGCGGGCAGCCAGAAGATGATGATCTACGTGATGACCTTCATGTCCCTCTACTTCTGCGCCAGCTACAACTCCGCGTTCGCCCTGTATTGGGTGGTTTCCAACATCTACGCCATCGTCGAACAGATTTGCTTCAACAAGTACTTTGAGCAGCAGGACCGCAAGGCGGCCAAGGCTGAGGAGGTCGGCATCTGATGAGAATCAAGGAATTCACCGGCAAAACGACGCAGGAGGCCATCGACAACGGTTTGGCCGAGCTGGGCGTCACCATTGCCGACGTGCACGTGGACGTGCTTCAGGAGGGCGCGAAGGGCTTGTTCGGCCTGTTCGGCAGCAAGCCCGCCTGTGTGCGCCTGACCGTGATGGAGGACGAGCGCGAGGACGATCACGGGCTGAGCGACCTGCTGGGCAGCTTCAGCCTGAACGAGCAGAAAAAGAAGTCCGCGCCGAAGCCCGCCGCGCCGAAGCCCGCCGCGCCGAAGGCCGAAGTCAAGCCGGAAGCGCCCAAGGCCGAGACCAAGCCGGAAAAGAAGCCGGAAGCGCCCAAGCCGCCGCGCGAGCGCAAGCCGCGCCCGGCGCGCCCCGCCCGCGAGGAGAGCGAGAAGCGCGATTTCGCGCCGATGGTTCCCGCCGAGACGTTCGCGCCGACCGAGCCGCCCGTCATCCATCCGGAGGACACCCCGGCGGGACGCGCGCAGAAATTCCTGATGGACGTGACCGACCGCATGGGCGTCAAGGTGGACGTCTATGTGGACGACAGCAAGGCGGATAACCTTTCCATCCACATGATCGGCGACACGCTGGGCATCCTCATCGGCCGCCGCGGCGAGACGCTGGACGCGCTCCAGTATCTCACCAGCCTGCAGGTGAACAAGGGGCGCGAGGGCTATATCCGCGTCACGCTGGATACCGAAAATTACCGCGCCAAGCGCGAGGACAGCCTGCGCCGTCTGGCGCAGCGCATGGCCAACCGCGCGGTCAAGACCGGCCGCAAGGTTGTGCTCGAGCCGATGAATCCCTATGAGCGCCGCGTGCTGCACACCGCGCTGCAAAATCACCCGGCCGTGACCACCCATTCGGAGGGCGAGGAACCGAACCGCCGCGTGGTCGTCATGCTCAAAAACCAGCCGGAGCGCCCTGAAAAGAGCGCCGAGAAGCCGCAGGGCGAAAAGCCGAGCCGCAGCCGCCGCAGCCGCCGCCGCGGCCCGCGCAAGCCGGTGAACCCGGCGGAAAATCAGACTGCGAACGAACCGCAGGAAACCGTTGCCGCGCCGGAAAGCCCGGCTGCCGTCGATGTGCTGGGCGTGGAGGAGTAATCCTCCCCGCCTTTTTTCAAATCAAAAGGATGAGGAAAAATATGTCTGAACAGAAACGAGAAAACGGGCTGCTCGCGCGCGGCCAGAGCCTGATTCGGGATATCCTGCTGGCGGTGTTCGGCAATGAAGCGCTGTTCCTGATCGTGACGTTTTTATACGCGACGCTCGGGGATAGCGCCATTGTGGCGTGGTATCGCGAGCCGATGAGCCTGCTGTACGGCTATATCGTCATCCCGTGGGGCGCGGCGCTGTGCCTGCTGCGCTTGCAGCGGCGCGCGTCCTCGCTCGAACCGGCGAGGGCGGACGTGGTGACGCTCTTTGTGCTGTATCTCTGGATTCTGGTGCCGTTTGCGATTCGCTTCGGCTTTACGGGCAAGAACGTGACTGCGTGGCATGGCTACGCGGTGATGTTCTTCGGCATTTATGCGTCGATTTCCGAGAGAAAGCAGCGCGAGCGCGAAATGCTGATGGCGACGATGAGCGTATTGAGCGCGGTCTTCGCCTATGTATTCTGCGGGGCGCTTCTGTTCTGCGCGTGGAGCGGCACGATTTACGCCGCCGATCTGGGGCCGTTCGGCTTCGGCGCGGTCGAGGGATGGCTGTGCTCCGGCGTGCATTACAACATCACGGGCATGATTGTCATCAGCCTGTGCATGATGTGCGTGATGGGCGTGGGCTACCACCGAAACATCCTTCTCAAGCTCTTCTGCCTGATTCCGGCCGTGATGTCGATGGCGGTCATCGTGTTGACCCAGAGCCGCACGTCCCGCTATGCGCTGTTGGCCGTGCTGGCCGCCGCCGCGTTTGACGGCGTTCGCCGTGTGCTCTGCCGCCGGAATGTCGCGGCGGGTCTGCTGGCGGCGGTGCTGGCCGGTGCGGTTGTGCTGGGCGGCGGCTATTGGGGCGCGGACAGGATGACCCGCGCGGCGGTTGCGCACTACAACCAACTGGCGTATGACGCGGCGCTTCAGGCGGCGCTGGCCGAGCAGGCGGAAGCGCAGCAGGCCGAATTGAGTGCCGAAGAAGTGCCGGAAGCGCAGCCGGTCGAACCGAGCGCCGAAGAAACGACGGCGGAAGCGTCGGTCGAGGCGGCTGAACCGCCGGCGCAGGAGGCAGCCGCCGAACCCGCAGTGCCGGAAATTCAGGTCAGAAAGATACGGGCGCGCGTGCTGGCCAACACGGATGGCTCGTTCAGCGATCGAACCGATATCTGGCGCGCCGTCTTCATGTTCTGGCGCGATAACCCGAAGATGATGATGATCGGCAACGGCGTCAACCAGACGGGGCACAAAATCGGTCAGTATATTTCCTGGACGGACGGCATAGCCGTTCACAATGCCTACCTGCAGTGGGCGGCCGATTTCGGCCTGATCGGTCTGGTACCGCAGATCGTCTTCCTGGCGATTGCGGTCTGGCAGACGATTCGCGTCTTCTTTGCGCCCAAGCGGCCGCGCGGCGCGCTGGGGCTTTGCATGATGACGTTCGCCGGTTTGCTCATCGGCATGATGGAGAGCGCGACGCTCAGCGCGATGCTGCCCATCAACCTGATGTTCATGTTTGCGCTCGCGCAGCTTTCGGCCATGAGCCGCGACGTTGCGAAAAAATAAGAAAACAACCGCCGACACCCAAAGGGGGCTTTCTCGATGAAACGACAGGCTTGTATGCTGCTGTGCGCCGGGCTGCTTGCGCTGGGCGCGGGCGCGCTCGCACAGACGGCGACGTATGTTTTTCCCTACGAAGGATTCCGCTACACGCAGCGGGAGGATGAAACCGTGCTCACGCAGACGAATCTGGGCGAGCACGAGGCGCTGCTCAAGTCGCTGGGCACGAGCAGCGAGGCCGTGCTGGCCAGCTATGTGGCCTCGGGCATTGTGATGGAGGTCATCCCGGACGATGGCGGGCAGATTGCCGTCAGCGTGACGGACGCGGGAAAATTCGCCGATGTGCAGGATATGGACAAGATGACGCAGGAGCAGCGGCTCGCGTTTTTGGCGCAGTTTGAAATGAGCGGCCTGTATGAAACCTGCGCCTATGTCGATACCGCGCCCGCCTGCGTGCGCCTGACCAGCTCGGCCATGTATGCGTCCATGCCGGTGTACAGCCTGCGCTACGCGACGCTGCATCTGGGCAAACTGTATATGATCGAGCAGACCATCGTGGGCCGCGAACCGGACGAGGCGGACGACGCGCGCATGGAGCAGCTCCTTTCGGGCATGAAGCTGCTTTCCTCGCTCGGGCAGGCGACGCCCACGCCGCAGGCCACGGCCACGATGCAGCCGACCGCCACGCCCGAACCCATTTTGGGCAGCGCGGCGGTGGAGACCAGCGGCAGCCTGACGCTGGACGAAATCCCGGCGTATACGACCTCGGCGCAGCTCACGCTGTCCGGCCATGCCGCGGCTTCTGCGGAGATCCGGGTGGAGGAGGGCGGAAAGCAGCTCGCCAAGACCGGCGCGAAGAAGGACGGCAGCTTCTCCCTGAAGGTCAGGCTGGCGGACGAAGGCGACCATGAGCTGGTGGTGACGGCTGGGGAAGATACCGCGACGTTCACGATCCGCTACGAAAAGCCGGATGCGCGGCTGGAAATCGCCGAGCCGGAGAGCACGACGTTCACCGGCGGCAGCGTGACCGTGCGCGGCGTGACCGAGCCGAACGCGACGGTGTATATCGACGGCAAGGGCATGAATACCAACGTCAAGGCAGGGAAGAACGGCGGGTTCTCCGTTCGCGTGTTTATGAGCGAGGCGGGCACGGAGACCTTCACCCTCCGCGCGAAGGCGGACGGCTTTGCCCAGAGCACCCGGAGCATCACCCTCACGCGGGAATGGACGCAGCGCGAGCTGATCGCCCAGTTCCGGCAGAAGATGATCGCGCTTGACTACGACGAGCTGGCGAAAAAGCCCGCACAGTACGCGCAGAAGCGCTTCATCCTGCGCGGCAAGGTGATGGAATTTACGGATTACGACGGTCAGCCGTGCGCGCTGGTCTGCGTCAGCAATCCCGCCACCGGCGTGTGGGAGGATGCGCTGTACGTCGTGCTGTCCACGGCGGACGAGGTGGAGCAGGGCGGCGTTTACACATTCTACCTGATCGGCGAGGCCATCACCCTCCCGGCGGACGGCGCGTATACCCGTTCCGGCACGGAGCAGGAGGTACCCGTCGCGACGGCGGTGTATGTGACGAAAAACAAATGAGCGCTTTGAAAATCGGAAATGTGCTGCGCGCCGGGCTGATGGCATGGGCGATGTTTATGGATTTGAACGTGCGCAGCGGCGACAATTACGTCAACATCGGCCAGTCGCTCGTGGGGACGAGCGGCGCGGTGGCGCTGGCGGCGTTGGTGTGTCTTCTGGCGCTGAGCTTGGCGGACGAGCGCCTGCCCAAAGCGGGGCTTCGGGTTCGGCTGGCGGCGTTGTTTCTCGGCGTTTGGCAGGTGATCGCGGTCAGCGTGGCCAACACGAACGACCTGAATCAGCCCTTCCTTTCCGGCAGCCAGAAGCTCAAGGCGACGGTGCTGGCGCTGGGCATGGCGAGCCTGTTCGAGCTGCTTTTCCGCCTGCTGGAGGCCGGGCTGGACGGAAGGCTGGATTTGCGGATACAAAGAGACGGCGCGCTGCGCAGGGCGTATCGGGCGCATACCCTGCTGTTTTGCATGGCCGCCGTGCTGCTCTGCTGGTTGCCGCATCTGGCGGTCAGCTATCCGGCTTCCATGAATTCGGATACGCAATCTCAGTTTGACCAGATTTTGGGGCTTTTGCCGTGGAGCAAGCATCATCCGACGCTTCTGGCGTTCTTCCTGCTGGGGACGACCCGGCTGGGGCATGCGCTGGGCAGCGGAAACGCGGGCTTGTTTGCCTATGTGCTGGTGCAGGCGGTCTTTGCGGCGGCGGTGATCGGGTACAGCCAGTGGATCATGCGCAGGCTTTGCGCACCGGTCTGGCTGCGGGCGCTTTCGCTTGCGCTGTGCGCTTTCGCGCCAGTGTACTGCGACAACATCACGGTGATCCTCAAGGATGTTCCTTACAGCTACGCGATGCTGTTGATGCTCTGCGAGATGGTTCGACAGCGTTTTCTGGAAAAGGAGAGTGACGGGTTTAGCGCGGGGTTTGTGCTCCGCATGACCCTGTCCGCGTTTTTGATGCTTCGGATGCGCCCGAACGGCGCGATGGTCTGGATTCCGATTTGCGCGGCGCTGTTTTTGGGAACGCGCGGCAGAAAACGACGGGCGGCGATTGCCGCGGTTGCGGCGCTTCCGTTTCTGCTCGGCGCGGGGTTTGACGCGGCGTTTGACGCGCGCTTTCATCCGCAGGCGGCGAGCTTGGGCGAGGCGCTGTCCCTGCCGTTTCAGCAGACGGCGCGGTTTGTTTCGGAATACGCCTCGGAAGTCACCGACGAGGAGCGCGCGGCGATCGACGGGGTGCTGGTTTACGACGAGCTGGCAAAACGCTATCAGCCGGAGCTTTCCGACCCGGTGAAGGCGATGTATCGGAAGACGGCGACGCCGCGCGACTGGCTGGCGTATGGACAAGCGTGGGCGAGCCAGATGATCCGGCACCCCGGCTGCTATCTGTCTGCGACGATCATCCAAAATGCGCTGCTGTTCGACGTGAGCACCTACAATCTGGCGATTTTCACGGGAACCGGGCTTTCCGCGCAGGAGGAAGAAGCGCTGGATATTCACCGAAGCGGGACGCTGACCCGACTGGAGAAGATGGAAAGCAGTCTGCGTCAGGTCGCGCTGGCGCTCCCGTTTGCGCTCCAGCTCAATACGCTGGGCTTTTACTGCGCGGCGCTTTTGGGCGCTTGCGCGATTGCATGCAGCCGAAAAGCGCGCGGGATGCTGACGATCCTGCTTCCGCAGATGTTGACGATGGCGGTCATTCTCTGCGGCCCGTGCATCGAGCATCAGGATCGCTACGGCTTCCCGGTGATCTATCTCATGCCGCTGGCGCTGGCGGCGCTCTCCTGCGCCCTGCGCAGAACGCAAAGGGACTAATACTAATTCTTGTTAAAATGGCTTAATCCGCGCACCATCTTTTTCGCTCTGACTTTGCCTCGTTCCGTTCAACGTACCTCCAGTACGCCTCACTTCACTTGGCTTCGTCAGAACAAAAAATCTGATGCGCTCTGTTAAGCATTTTAACTGCGAATTAGTATAAAAAGACGCTGTCGCCAATGAAAACCATCTGCGGCAGCGTCTTTTATCGTATCAATCCTATCAAGTGGAACGGGCGGCAAATTGGAAGGACGGCGGCAGACGCATATCCTCCGTTTTGACATTCTTCCAGTCAAACGCGCCGATCAGCGCCTTCATGGTCGCGGGGCGGTTTTCAGGCAGAATCCCCGCGCTGTAAGCCAGCATGCCGAGGATGTCCTCGCGGGTGAAGCGCTTGGAGAGCGCGGACAGGTCGGTGTCGCCGTCGCGCTTGGCAAGGCGGCGCCCCTGTGCGTCCTCAAGCAGCGGAATGTGCGCGTAGGCGGGCGTTTCAAAGCCCAAAAGGCGCTGGAGATAGCGCTGCCTCGGCGTGGAGGACAGGATGTCGTGTCCGCGCACGATTTCGTTTACGCCGCTGAGCGCGTCGTCCACGACGACGGCGAGCTGATAGCCGAAAAGTCCGTCGGAGCGGCGCAGAATGAAATCGCCGCAGTCGCGCGCGAGATTCTCCTGATACAGCCCGTAGTGGCGGTCGCAGACGGCAATCGTTTCATCCGGCACGCGCAGGCGGTACGCGGGGCGGCGGGTTTTCAGCTTCTCCGCGACGGTCTCCGGGGAGAGATGGGCGCATGTGCCGGCGTAAACAGGCATGTCATCGCCGCGGTTGGGCGCGTCGGCGGCGTGGAGCTGCGCGCGGGTGCAAAAGCAGGGATAGAGCAGGCCTTTTTCATCGAGCGCGTCAAAATAGCGCCGATAGACGTCGGTGCGCTCGCTCTGCACGAGCGGCGGTTCATCCCAGGCGACGCCCAGCCACGCCAGATCGGAAACGGCGGCGTCGCACAGGCGCTTGGGGCAGCGCGGCGTATCCAGATCCTCGATGCGCAGCAGAAAGCGCCCGCCCTGACTGCGGGCGGAGAGATACGCGATCAGCGCGCAGAGCAGGTTGCCCAAATGCAGCCGCCCGCTCGGCGTGGGCGCGAAACGGCCGACGACCGGCGCGCTCAAGCGTCCATCAGCGGGGTGCGCGGGCCGCTGTGCTTCTTTTCGCCGTCCGGGGTGAGCAGCTCGACTTCGAGCTTGTCAAAGTCGATGGGCTCGGTGAAATGCTCCTTCGTGTAAAACGTGCGGCCGAACTTCTCCCATTCGCGGTTATGCTTGGGCAGCTGCAGCGGGCGCTGCACGTCGAAGCGGCGGCAAAGCTCCAGAAAGGCGGACTCGATATCCCCGTCGTGAATCTCGACGGTTTCGTTTTTTACAATGCGGTGGCGGCTGATGACGCGCCCCCACAGGCGATAATGCTCCATCGTGTTTCTTCTCCTTTACGCGGCGCCGGAGTTGCGCTATAATACATCTATGGATTGTAACGGATAGAGAGGAATTTGTAAAGTCATGCAGCTCAACCTTTGCCCGCTGTTTTCCGGCTCGTCGGGAAACAGCGTTTATATGGCCTGCGGCGGTGTGAAGCTCCTGGTGGACGCAGGGATGAGCGCCGCGCGCGTAGAGGCCAATCTGCGCGAAATCGGCGTGGATATTCGGAACATCGACGCGATTCTGGTCACGCACGAGCATATCGACCATGTTCGCGGGCTCGGCGTGCTCTGCCGCCGGTACGGAATGCCCGTCTATGCCAACGAGGGCACGTGGCAGGGCATTTTGCAGAGGGAGACCGGAATTCCGCAAAAGTGCATGCGCACGTTTTACACCGGGGAGGATTTTTATATCGGCGCGCTCAACGTCCACCCGTTCCCGATTCCGCACGATGCGGCCGATCCCGTCGGGTTCGCCTTTGACTGTCAGGGGCTACGCTGCGGCGTGGCGACGGATATCGGGCACATCAGCGAGACGTGGATGCGCGCGGTTTCCGGCTGTCAGGCGCTGGTGCTGGAGGCCAATCACGATGTGGACATGGTTCGCCGCGGGCCGTATCCCCAGCGGCTCAAGCAGCG
>OLOX01004092.1_pt1 | contig 10340 bp, 10 predicted proteins | sample 1672091 | NCBI WGS metagenome assembly OLOX01 (sample SAMEA3136644, study PRJEB25190) | human gut metagenome | reverse complement strand
GAACTATCTCGCCAAACGGCTGGAGAGCTTCGATGACGGTGAAGCTGCGCAGTTTCAGGCAATGGCCCATAAGCTGGAACTCTCCAGGCTGAAGGATTTCATAAACCTGACCTTCTGCTGTCAGCAGACTACAGTCATCACGGATTTTTCTGACCTTGCTGCCATTGGCCGAGACCACTACATGAATCTGCACGGCGGCAGCGCAAGAGTTGACGAGTTGGAGGCGCTGGACGGCGAGGAAACGGCAAGGCAGCTCATTGAGAATGGCAACGGCACGATCACGCCCTATGGCGTGGCCTATGACAACGGCATAAAGCTGGAGCAGGTCTACGATGGGCAGTTCTTTCCCTGCTATTACTATGAGCCGAATGCCAGCGCCCTTGCGCTGACCTCCAAAGCCGAGCCGGAGGACACCGAGCACATCACTTGGTTGTTTCTCCCCATGGCGCAGGAGGAGATCGACCGAGCCCTGCTTCGTGCCGGCATCACCGATCCGCCGGAGATCCGCCTGCGGCTGGTGGAGAGCCATCTGCCGGACGAGGTAGACGTGCTGCTGGATATGGAACAGGAAAGCCTTGCGGACCTCAATGCACTGGCGCAGGTAGCGGATACTCTTTCCACGGATGACCTCAAAAAGCTGGGCGCTGTGGTGGCTATGGCAAAGCCAAAAACTGCGGCACAGATCAAAAGACTTGCGGAAAACCTCGAGCTCTTTGACTTCGCTCCCGACGCGCACACGCCGGAGGAATACGGCAAGTACATGATCCAGCAGTCCGGCTATTTTGATTACGATGAGAATTTAGATGGGTTCTATGACTACGAAGGCTACGCCCAGCAGCGCATGAGTGAGGAGGACGGCATGTTCACCGACCGGGGTTACATCGCGTACAAGGGCTATTACAGCATGGAGGAAGTGATGAACGGCAGCCAGAGCGGTTGCATGGAGATGGGAGGCATGACATGATCATTCAAAAGGAGGGCTACCTGTGAACGCAAAAATCTCGTATCTGTATAGAGATGCCGACAATTACAAGAAAGTCAACGAATGCGTCATTGCCGGCGCATTGACTGCGGAGCAAATTTGCGCCATCAAAGATTGCTGCGACATGGGCGAATACTTCATTCCAAGCCAAGTGGGTCTGCCGGAACGCCGCTTTGATCGGTATGATCCGGCGGTGGATCACTGCTGGTTCGAGCTGGACGAGGACAGCTTCTCGGAAACGATAGAGCCACCTACGGTAGCCCTTACCGCCGCAGAACTGGTCAACCGCTTTGAAGAATGCCGAAACAACTGGCAGGATGAGGCATACACGCCGCAGATGGGCGGCATGGTATGAGCACGGGAACGGCTTGTGCCAGAGGGCCTCCCACCCTGTCAGACCATTCTAAATCTTTCCGTTGACTTACGGATGGTTGTGTGGTAGTTGTTTATGCTACCCAAAACACAGAAAGGAGAAACGCACATGAAGAAGAAGATCCTGACTCTGATGTTGGGGACGCTCCTGCTGCTCACGGCCTGTGGGCAGACGGGGGACAGCTCCCCATCGACGATGCTGCCGGTGACGGCAGTGCAGAGCGCGACAGCGGCCATCGCGCCTGTGGATGACAAGGTGCAGGAAAATGCCGAGAGCCTGCTCGTTGGGGAGGATACCGAGGAGGCCAAGCCCGCAGGCGACGAGGAGACTCCGAAACCTACCAAGGATGCCGCGACACCTTCCGGTAAGACGGAGGAAACACTGTCCACACCCGCCGGAGAGGAACAGCCGGACGTGCCGGAGCAGCCGACTACGCCCGAACAGCCGGTAACGCCTGAGCCTGAACCTGTTCCCGTACCTGCGCCGACACCGGCAGAGGAGCAGGAGCAGCCGGTACAGGAGATTGCTCCCGAACCTGCCCCTGCGCCTAAGCCTGCCGCCAGCGGGAACATCTACTCCATCGCGGAGGCTGTCCGGGCGGGCAACGAGTACGCAAGAGCGCAGTACGGCGTGATCATCGACACCAGCATGACCGCCGCCGACTCCAGCTACTTCCCCGGCACAGCGGACAGCGTGGCATGGCTGGCGGAGAATGGCGGACAGGCGGCACTGACCGCCGCCGTAAAGGGTAACGTGGACGCCACCTTCGCCTGCCTCGCCGCCATGGACGGCGCAGAGACGGTCAGCGCGTATGCGCGATTCAACTGCACCGTCCACTACGACGCGGCATCGGACGAGTACATCGTGGTGGTGCTGTACGGATAAACCAACTGAATACCCGACCAAAAGGCCGACAGCGTGAGCTGCCGGTCTTTTGCGTTGGGAGAAAGGACGAGCATGAAGAGAACAATTCCTAAGCTGTTGACGCTGGTATGCCTTTTAGTAGCAATCATGGGTCTGTCCATCGTGACCGCTCACGCTGCCACGGTAACGGGTACGATCAGCGGCGGTAACGAGTACCGTTACCATGAGGACAAAACGCCGGTGCCTCAGTGGGGGCCGTACACCAGCAACAAGCTCAAGTATTTCACCCGGAACGACACCGGGGAGACTGTCCCGGCCTACTGCATGGAGCCGGAAGTGCGCTCCGCCAGCGGCGATTTGCAGTATTCCTCCACATCGTGGAGCGACCTGACGTGGAATCAACGGTATGCCGTGACGCTGGCCATGGCCTATGGCTACGGCGGCAATTACGGCTTCAATATGCACCCGGACTGCGCGCAGTTGGCGACGCAGGCGGTGGTGTGGGAGTTCGTGTGCGGCTACCGCAGCCCGGTGTATCCCTACACGCTGTATGACACCACCTGCGCCAACCTGTTCCACTATGCGGGCGACGACGTGGCGGTGGCGTACAACATCATCATTGACCGCATTATGAACCACGGCAAGATCCCCAGCTTCGCGGTGAAGTACCGTAACCAGCTTTCGGACGCCAACGCTATTACGCTGACGTGGGACGGCAGCAAATACACCGGCACGGCCACCGACACAAAAGGCGTGTTGCCGCAGTACTACTTCAGCACTAATATCAGCGGCGTGACGGTCAATCAGAGCTGGAACACGCTGACCGTGACAGCCACAAAGGACGCAGCGGCGCAGCTGAACGGCTATATCAGCAGCGACTACGGCTACTCGCTGGATGTGGAGGGCACAGAGTCCGTGCTGCTGGAGCCCAGCAACGGCAGCGGCTACCAGGCGTGTGCGGCGCTGACCTCACTGCCCGACCCCGTGTGGGCGTATATACACTTCAAGGTCAACATTGTGGAGGAGAAGGGCAGCCTGACCATCAACAAAGTCGATGCGGAGACCGGCAAGGCGCTGGCGGGCGTGACCTACCGGCTGTACGACAGCGCAGGGAAAAAGGTGGCGGATGTGACCACCGGCGCGGACGGCAAGGCAGTGTTCAAGGATCTGCCGCAGGGCAAGTACAGCTATCAGGAGATCAGTGCTCCCTCTGGCTATGTGGTGGACAACACCAAGTATCAGATCAACATTACGGCCACGGCGTTGAATATTACGGCGAAACGGACGAACGCGCTGGCAAAAGGCAGCATCACTGTCCGCAAGGTGGACGTGACGGGCAGTCCGCTTGCTGGTGCGGAGCTGATGCTGGAGACTTCTGCGGACGGCAAGACATGGACGGAGGTGGGCAGAGTGACCACTGACAATACCGGAGTCGCCAAGTGGAGCGACCTAAAGGTTGGCGCGCAGTATCGTATTACCGAAACCAAAGCTCCCGCAGGGTATACGCTGCTGACAGAGCCGCTGTTCACAGGAACGTTGGACAGCAATAACCGAGACATTACCATCACCGCCTGCAACAACGCAGGTTTCGTCCTGCCCTTCACGGGCAGTACGGGTTTTGCCCCCTATATTCTGTTTGCGACACTCATGCTTGGCATGGGTGTCTATTTTTGCAAAAAATCTAACATCAAAAAGGAGACAACCGAATGAAAAAGATCCATCGCGTGTTGGCCATGCTCATGGCCGCTATTATGGCATTGAGCCTCATCACCACAGCGTTCGCAGAGCCGATCATCGACACCAGCAAGAAAGCATCCCTTTCCATCTATAAATACGACATCACCACGGCCAGTGTGGAGGGCGCGTGGGATGCCGAGTCCTATGTTTCCACCGGCTTGCATGACGGTGCGGTTACCGACAAGCTGAGCAAGTACGCCATCCAGGGCGTGGAGTTCACCTACCTTCGCGTTGCCGACATCACCATGAACAATGAATTGGTGGAGAGCCAGCGTCAGGTGGGTGTGCTGTATGGCTTCGACAGTTCTGAGCGCTCCAATGCTGTGCTGTCCGCCATCGGCCTGAGCGCTTCCGATGCTCACAAGACCGCGGGCGGCATCAACTACTTCACCAGCGATATGCTCAACAACAAGCTGGCCGCTGCGCTGACTGCCAATGCCACCACTGTGAAGAATGCTTTGGAAGTTGCTGTCAAAAACGGTGGTGTTGCTATGACGGAGACCGATGCCACCGGACACGCCTCCGCTTCCAATATGGAGCAGGGGCTTTATCTGGTGGTGGAGACCCGCGTCCCCGAAAACGTGACCTCCACCTGCAATCCTTTCTTCGTGTCCCTGCCCATGACCACCATTGACGGTGCGGCATGGAACTACGATGTGACCGTCTACCCCAAGAATCAGACCGGCAATCCTACGCTGGATAAGACCGTGCGTGAAGCAAAGAACTCCACCGGCAAGAACACCGGTACTCTGACCGACATCCAAAAACCAAGCTGTGATCCACCTAAGACCAGTAACCACCAAGGGAGGGACTTCCGTCCCTCCCTTGGTGGTTGTCCAGCAGTTTGTCGCAATCGGGGCGGGCTTATGCCGGCAGGTTGATATGACCGATTTTATCCAGCGCAGAGAGATCAACGCTTTCCACATATGCTTTGATCTCGTCATCGCCGAGAGAGTCACCCGGCTGAGAAACCAGGCTGATAAATGCGTTCTCGCCGTTGTAAAGGACAATGAACTGATGGTTGCCGGAGTAAACAGACACTGTCTCGCCACGCGTGGTGGTATACGACCATTCATGGTATTCATGGGCATCATCCAGAGAAAGGCAGTCGATGCTCATGCTTCCCTTTACCCGACGGTTTATGGCGATGGTGCAGAAGCTTTCCTCCTCGCCGCCTGTACGCCAATCATCCCCGAAGGAGAAGGAACCGTCGTTCCATACCCGATATTCAGGGATACTCTTCCGTGACGGGTTTTCCATTGTCAAAAAGCCATCGCTGCCGATGATCTCACAAAGGCTTGTATACCCGGAGCCTTCGTATAGATCGTCCCACGGCTTGAGAGCATATTTTTCACTGATCTCAAGGAACTTGTTGACCAGCGTTTCCGTGTAAAGACCGAGGTAGACCCTTCGATGGGCTTCGCCCCAGTCGCCCAGAGGCTGGTGCAGCGCATCTCCGTTATAGCCGTTTGCTTCGTAGGCACTGAGGAAGGCGTTGAACTCGCGGGAGGCCTCGTATTCGGGGGAGCCGATGCAGCCCTGCATGCTGATGGTCATTCCGTCAGCCAGCTTTTTGCCTGCATATTCACCGTTCACATAGCTGTCGGAAACGATCTGTCTGCCCATCACAGCGTCTCTGATACCAAACAGATTCACCGCGTAGGCCCCCACGCACATGGCGCACAAAAGCGCTATGACAGCCGCCACCAGTACTGATCTTCTGACAGGTCTCTTTTTGTGAATCGTATAGTTTTCCATGTTCATAATCTCCTTTTCGGTATCAGATGCCTCAACCGTCTGCATCAGGTCGATGGCATCCAGTATAAACTTCGGATCAATATTGTTGAACCCGGACAGAAAGTCAAACGATGTCATAGCAATCCCTCCTTAGATAAATATAGCCGTAATTTCTGCCTGGTTCGGAAAAGTGAGGTTTTTACTTTGCTTTGTGAACACTTGAACCTCAAGGCAATGTCCGCTATGGAAGCAAAGAACCAGTAGCGGCACACAAAGATATTTCGGTCGTCTGCTGAGAGTGTGCAAAGAAATTGATTGACCGCCGCAGCAAACTCCTTCCTCTCGCATTCCGCTTCCACGGAATCACCGGAAGCGATGGTGTCCTTCAGCTCGTCCAATACAAGATCAAACTCACCGCCGCCGCGTTTCCGGGCGTACTGCTCCCGCAACTTCATCAGGCTGAGATTTCTGACAATGGCTGCCGCAAAAGCCTGAAAACACGTTGGCCGCTGTGGGGGAATGCTGTTCCATAGGGCCATGTATGTATCAGACACGCATTCTTCCGCGTCCTGCGCGTTGGATAGGATATTGAGAGAAATTTTCGTGCAAAGCCTGCCGTACTTTTCATCGGTACGGGAGATGGCCTCCTGACTTCGCTGCCAGTATAGATCAATGATTCTTTCGTCTTCCATGACGGCCTCCTTTAAGAGCTCTCACCCAGTAAGTTGCAAAAAGCGGTGGACAGGTTACAGTTTTTTCAACGGTGAATGTGGCAGCGCAAAACGCCCGAGGATAAACGGTGTCATCGTCATATTTTAGCGCCTTCCCGTCCGACAGGCAAGGAGAGGTACCGCAACGCCGCAGACAAGGGTGCGATCCAGGTCATCGCCGGACACCGGGGCTGGCGCGGCGCGGACTACTTCCGGCATATAGACCGCTTACAGGTTGGCGATACCGTCACGCTGACAAATCTATGGGAGACGCTGACCTATACCGTAGCTGACATTCAGATCATCAAGCCCCATGAGGTGGATAAAATCAAGATACAGCAGGGCCGCGACCTGCTGACGCTGCTGACCTGCCATCCCTACGCTTCGGGTGGGTGGCAGCGATATGTGGTGTATTGCGAGAGGGTGTTGCCATGAAGAAGATGCATCCCATTGCGTGGGCAATTCTCTGCCTTCCGGTTGTGTACTTCGCAATGGTGGCCGCCAGCGTCTATATCCCCGGAGAGAATATTTTTGCACTCTTGGAGCGCATCAGCACTATGGTGAGGCGTCCCGATCTGCTGCGATGGACAGCGTATACGCCGCGTTTTTTGCTGGTGTTTCTGCTGCTCTACGGCGGCGGTGTTCTTTTATACTACGCTGATCATGAAAACCGCCGCCCCGGCGAGGAATACGGCTCAGCCAAATGGGGTAATGCCCGTGAACTGAACAAGCAGTACGCAGACCGAGACGGGAAAAACGTTATCCTCACAAAGCGCGTTTCCATTGGATTGGATGGCTACAAGCATCGGCGCAACCTCAATATCCTTGTGGTGGGCGGCAGTGGTTCCAGCAAGACGCGATTTTTCTGCAAACCCGGCATTATGAGCGTCAACTGCTCCTATCTGATCGTTGACCCAAAGGGAGAGATGCTGCGTAGTACCGGCTATCTACTTAAGGAGGAGGGATACGATGTTAAGGTATTTGACCTCATCCACCCCCGGCAATCGGATGGCTATAACCCCTTCACCTACATTCGGGACGACCCGGATGTGCTGAAGCTCATGGACAATCTGGTGAAAAACACCACACCGCCCAAGGGTGCATCCAACGATCCGTTTTGGGAAAAGGCGGAGATCGCGCTGGATTCCGCCCTGATGCTGTATCTGCTCTATGAGGCACCTGTGGAGGAACAGAACTTTGAAATGCTGATGTTCATGCTGGAATGTGCGCGGGTCATGGAGGAGGACGAACAGTACCAAAGTCCACTGGATCTGCTGTTCCAAACCTTGGAGGAGCGCGACCCGTCACATATCGCCGTGCGGGAATATAAGGTTTACAAGCAGGCGGCGGGCAAGACCGCAAAAAGCATTCTTGTGACGGCATCGGTGCGTCTGGCAGCGTTTATCTTTCCGCAGTATGCCGCCATGATGCAGACCGACGAGATGGACTTCCCGTCGCTGGGTGAGCGTAAGCGCGCGATCTTTTGCGTTATTCCCGTCAACGACGGCAGCATGAACTATCTGGTCAGTATGCTGCTGACCCAGTGCTTTCAACAGCTCTATCTGCGGGCAGACGAGCGGTATAACGGACGGCTACCCATGCCGGTGCGCGTGATACAGGACGAGTGGGCCAACGTTGCCCAGCCGGACAGCTATCCCAAGGTGTTGGCTACCTGCCGCAGCTATAATATCGGCATCAACATCATCGTGCAGAACATTCAGAGCATAAAGGCACTGTATAAGGACGAGTGGGAGGGTATCATCGGCAACTGTGATACCCTCCTGTTCCTCGGCGGCGGCAACGAGCCCACATCACTGGAATTTGTGTCGAAGCTGCTGGGAAAGGAAACGGTGCATACCCGCACACGCGGGCGGACGAAGGGACGCAGTGGGTCAAGCTCTGTGAATTTCCAGCAGACCGGGCGTGACCTGATGACCCCTGACGAAATACGGATGCTGCCCGCCAATGATGCACTCCTGTTCATTCGCGGCGAAAAGCCGGTGCGGGATAAGAAGTATAACATCAAAAAGCACCCCAATGTGCGCCGCACGGCGGACGGTCGGGCGAAGCCTTACATCCACAACCCGCCTGTGCCGGACTACACGCTGCCCGACCTGCCTTATGAATTTCGCACATTGGACGACTATACATTTTTGGAGGACGAACATGAAATTGAAGAAACCTAACACCATTGTAAGAGCCGTATGTGCAGGCGCAGGACTCACTCTCTGCTGCCTTGTGCCGGTCTACGCCACCGGCGGTGATCCGCTGACCATCGTCAACAACCTGTCTGATTTTATTTTTTCCATCATCAAGGCCATCGGCATCATTATTCTCGGTTGGGGCATCGTGCAGGTGGGCATGAGCATCCAGAGCCACGACGCCAGTCAGCGGACGCAGGGTCTGCTGTGTCTGTTCGGTGGCTTGCTTATTACCTTCGCCAAGGAGATCTTGACGCTGATCGGCGCGGTGTAAGGTATGGACAACAACTGGATCATTGACAATCTCAACTATGCCTTTGGAGTATGGAATGACAAACTGACGGAGATGTGGTCGCTGTTGACCCAATCGCCGCAGGCGTTTAAGGGCGGCACGATATGGCAGACGATTCAGACCGTCAATGGAGCCATGCAGGGCATCGGTTACGGTCTGCTGGTGCTGTTTCTGGCCATCGGTATCTTTCGCAGCAGTGCTAGCTTTCGGGACTTCCAGCGGCCTGAACACGTCCTGCGGCACTTCATCTATTTTGTCATGGCGAAGCTGGCTGTTACCTACGGCATCGACCTGATGGTGGACATTTTCGCGGTCTGCGCCGGTATCATCTCCGCCGCTGCCGGCAGCGTGGGCGGTATCGACGGGGCAACGGTGTCACTGCCTGCGGAGATGGCGACTGCCATCGAGGACGTGGGTTTCCTCGCCAGCATTCCGCTGTGGCTGGTAACGCTGCTGGGCTGTCTGGTCATTACGGTGCTGGCGTTTTTGATGATCCTCACCGTGTATGGCCGGTTTTTTAGGCTCTATTTATATGCCGCGCTGTCGCCGGTGGCGCTGGCGTCCTTTGCGGGAGAAGGCACGTCCCATTTGGGACGTGCCTTCCTCAAAAGCTACATGGGCGTGTGTCTGGAGGGCGCGGTGATCGTGCTGGCCTGCATCGTGTTCTCGGCCTTCGCCGCCAGCGATACGGTGGTGCTGGGCGGCGGCTCGGTGGTCACGCAGGTGTGGGGCTATCTGGGCGAGGTGATCTTCAATATGCTGGTGTTAGTAGGACTGGTCAAGGGCGCCGACCGCGTGGTGCGGGAGATGTTTGGAATGTGAGAAAATATCGCTCTATACTTTCTTGCTAATTTCCGCCTTGGTATTAGCAGGAAAGGCACCGTATCTTTGGGTTGCAAACGATTCTGCTGAGTAGTACAATTAGAGAAAAGCAAATTGATATACGAAAGGGCTTGTCATCGTGTTAATCAGATGTGCGGAGGAAAAAGATTTTCGGGAACTACGGCAGTTTTATGACCGTATGTGTGAGGTTCTGGGAGAAAAGGACTTTCTGCCGGAAGGCGATAAGGGAGGCTTTCCCTCGGACGAAATGGTCAAAAATGCGATTGCAGAGAAGGATCAGTTTATCGGCATAGAAGATGGCCAAATCGTTGCCGCGTATATCATGAATCATGACTGCGACGAGGCTTACCACACAGTTCGATGGCCGACAGATGCGGAAGACAAAGAGATGGTCGTTCTCCATGCTCTGCGAGTGCTTCCCGAATATGGTGGTCGCGGGTATTCCAAGCAATTGGTGCAGCACGCAATCGATACCGCAAGAGAAAGAGGGCTGAAATCCATTCGCCTTGACTGCATAGAGGGAAATGATATTCCACAGAAAATGTATATGTCGTTTGGATTTAAGTATGTGGATAAGGTTGAAATCACAGCTTTCGCGTTC
>OLOX01004089.1_pt1 | contig 10345 bp, 9 predicted proteins | sample 1672091 | NCBI WGS metagenome assembly OLOX01 (sample SAMEA3136644, study PRJEB25190) | human gut metagenome | reverse complement strand
CCGGGTGCTGCCAGAGGGGCTTTCTAAACGCTATTTCTCGGAGGAGCTCAAGCGCTGCGCCGCACTGCGGACACACGCGGCCCGGTGCGGCGGTGTTCTCGGCATCCGCCTGCGCGGAAGTGTTTTCAGCTTCCGGCTGTTCGTTTTCGGGGAAATTGGAAGCGTCGTTCATGTTGTTTGCCTCCCGGCTGTGTTGTTTTTGAAGTGTCTATATCGTAGTCGATATTTGTAACACACGCATGAACAAAGGGCGAAGATTTTTCGAATATTCCAGAAAGCATTTGTGAACACTGCGTCTGATTTATGAACGCGCGGCAAAAAACCGCCCGCACAGATCCTGTGCGGGCGGTGGATGTTGTTTGTGCGGATGTTACCGGCCGATGCTGCTGTCAGCCGTTTCGTAGGTGTTGGTGGCCGGCTGCGTGTCAGGCTCGCCGCCGTACTTGATCGAGTCTCCCTCGAGCAGCGGCTTGATGTCGTGCGCGCGCAGCCACGCGAGTGTGCGCGTGGAATCGGTCAGCGGGGTGTAGTTGACATTGGCGTAGGTCGTTTCGCCCGTTGCCGGGTCATATTGACTGAGCTGATAGCCGATGGTCACGGCGTAGGCCGTGCTCTGCCGCGTGCCGCTGTCGGTCAGCCAGGCGCGGCCCATGGTGCCGTCCGCGCAGTCGGGCACGATGGCGTTTTCATACAGGTCGAGCGCCTGCTCGGCCGTCAGCTCCACGTAGAGGTAGTCGCCGCTTTCGGTCTCATAGCCGATGTTGGCGTAGGTGAGGTGCTCGAGCGTCATTGGCAGCGCCGGCGTGTTGCGCGTGGTGCGCGCCTCGTCGCAGTTGAGCACCTGTTCGATCTGCGCCAGGCGTGCGCTTGCATCGGGGAGCGTGTATTCGCGCATCAGCACCTTGCCGTTCGAGAGCTTGTAGGTCAGCTGCAGACTGGTGATGCTGGTGTCGTCCGTGATCTTCTCGCGCTCGGACACGACGGCGCGGTGGAGATCCTCCACGGCCTGAATGTTCTGTGCCTCGGAGAACGTGGAGTTGTAACCGTTGCAGATGATGCGCACGCTTTTGACCTGCGCGGCATCGGGGATGCGGCGGGCGTAGCCCGTGAGGTCGCACTTCGCGCCGACCACGACGAGGCAGCACACGGCCGCTGTGACCGCGCAGCCGCGCCAGACCGTGCGCGGGATGCGCAGGGACTTGCGGATGACCATCTCGCTGATGACAAAGCCGAGCGCTGCGCCGAGGACTGCCAGCAGCAGGAACGGCACCAGATGTGTCCGGTAGGCCGGCACGTTGAGCAGCATGCCGTACACGCCGACCGGCATTGCCAGGCCGGCGAAGAGCGCCACGATATACTTCAGCACCGGCTTGAGCACCGGGATGGCGACGGTGTCGCCCGCGCTCTCCATGCGGCGGCGCCGGTAGAGCTGACCCGCGCACACGAGCAGCAGCAGCGCGAACGCCGCCCAGACGAGCGGATAGGTCCAGCCGGAGAAGCTGTTGACGGCGGCCTCCGCCCCCGTGCCGCTGATCGGGCGCGGCAGGTAGTCTCTGCTGATGCTTGTGCGCCGCATGAACAGCACCAGCGGGGAGAGCCAGTCGACCGGCAGATCCACCATGCCCGACATGCCGTACACGAACGTGTAGAGCACGGATTCGATGAGCAGCTGGAAGCCCACGGCGATGAAGTTCACGAGCAGGTACAGGCACGGCAGCATGACCACGTGGCCGGTGAACATGGCACACAGCACGGCGATGCCGTAGAATACGACCGTCTCAAGTGCGAGCACACCCAGCCAGATGAGCAGCGGCTCGATGACGAGTCCGAAACGCGTGGCCTCAATGAGCACGGCGAGGCCGAAGATCACGGCCTCGGCTGACAGCAGCATCACAAGGCCCGCCAGCAGATGCGTGCGGAACATGCACCCGCGCCGGATCGGCAGGGAGGCAGCCAGTCCCGCGCCGCGCGGCGTGTACAGATAGCCGAACATGGCGGCGGCTGCGAGCAGGCCCGCGCAAAACGCCGTCAGCGGCAGCAGCATCTGCGTCTCGGAGAGAATGACGTTCGAGAGGTAACCGATCTGCTCGGTCGACACATACGGTGTCGTCATATACGGTGTCGTCGTGCGCGCGTTGAGCAGCACACCCGGCAGCAGGATGAACAGAATGACGCTGTAGATGACCCACAGCGGCCACCAGCGCGACAGGCACTTGCGAAATTCCGTCCCGTTACAGAAGGATGTCTTTGACGGCATAGTCTGCACCTCCCAGTTCATAAATAAAGATCTCCTCGAGCGTCAGCGGCACGACGTCGAGATACTGCGGCTGCGCGGTCGAGAGCCGGTTCATGACCTCGGCGGCGTCGCCGTGCACGATCAGCGTGTGCAGGTGTCCCTGTGCGCTGCGGTGCAGGATGTCGAGCCCCTCGGGCAGCTGTGCCTCGTCCGGCAGGGCGACGAACACCTTGACGATGTTGGCCTGCAGCTCCGCGAGCGGATGCTCGAGCAGGATCTTGCCGCCGTTCATGATGCCCACATGGTCGCACACGTCTTCGAGCTCGCGCAGGTTGTGCGACGAGATGAGCACGGTCGTGCCGTTTTCGGCCACATCGGCCAGCACGAGATTCCAGACCTGACGGCGCATGACGGGGTCGAGCCCGTCGACCGGTTCGTCGAGCACGAGCACATCCGGCCGCAGGCACATCGCCAGCCAGAACGCGGCCTGCTTCTGCATACCCTTGGACAGGCGGCGGATCTGCCGCTTCGGATCGAGCTGAAATACCTCGCCGAGCTTCTGATAGCGTTCGGCGTCGAACTTCGGGTAGATGCCGCGGTAGTAGCGCATCATGTCCGGGATCGTCGCCTGCGGGAAATAGAACACGTCGTCCGGGATGTAGGCGATGCGCGCCTTGACGGCCGGGTTTTCGTACACGGGCTGGCCGTCAATGTCGATCGTGCCGCTGTCCGGGCGATAGATGCCCGTCAGGTGGCGGATGAGCGTGGATTTGCCCGCGCCGTTCGGCCCGACGAGACCGTACACCGCGCCGCGCGGCACGGTCATGGTCACGCCGTCGAGCGCGCGGAAACCGTCAAACGTCTTGACGACGTCTTTGACTTCAATCATGTGTTCGTTCCTCCTTCCGGAATGCGGCGGCGCAGCTCCTCACTGCGCATGCCGAGGTACAGCAGCTCCTGCACGGCTGCGTCAAATTGCTGCAGCAGCGCGTCCTGCCGCGCGGGATCGTCCGGGATCTGGGCGCAGACGTAGCTGCCGCGCCCGGCGACGGAGCAGATGTAGCCCTCCGTCTCCAGCTCGCGGTAGGCGCGCTGGATCGTGTTGGGGTTGATGGTCAGCTGTGTCGACAGCTCACGCACCGAGGGCAGCTTCTCGCCCAGCGGCAGCGTGCCGGACACGATCAGCCGGCGCAGCCCGTCGCGCACCTGTTCGTAGATCGGCCGGGGATCGCGGTAATTGATCGAGATCGTAGTGCAGCACCACCTTTCATGACGTACTAACTGTATTAACCGTGTTGGTACAGTTAGGTTACCATGCGGCGCTGCGTCTGTCAAGGAGTAAGATGGTTTTGGGCACAAAAAGTTCCCGGACGGCGTTGTGCCGTCCGGGAATGGAGCGTGTCAAATATCTATGCCCGAGTGCGGAAATACAGAGCAGCGGGGGAGCCCGAGGGTGCAAGGCATGGCAGAAAAAATCCGGCGCCGCGAACAGCGGCGCCGGATCTTCAATATTCATTCTTCTACGACCGGGAATGTGACCCGAATTTCAAAACCTGCGCCCCGGTCGGACGCGGGGCTGAGCGTGAGCCCGAGCTCCTTTGCGATCTCGCGTGCGAGGTAGAGGCCCATGCCGGTGGCCTTGCTCTTTTCGTGACCGGAGTCACCGGTGAAGCCCTTTTCAAATACATACGGCAGGTCGCATGCGCGCACGCCCGGCCCGTTGTCACGGACGGTGAGGACGGTCTCGGCTGTGCTGCACGTGAGCGAAAACGTGAGTACCGGCGCATCGCTTGTGTATTTGACGCTGTTGCTCACGAGCTGTCCGAGCAGGAAACACAGCCCGCGCCGGTCGGTGAATACGGTCTCGTCCGCAAGCTGCCGCTCGATACGAATGTGCTTTTCCTCCAGCAGCGGGCGGTAATCGTCGAGCACCTCGTCGATGCAGCTGCGCAGCGTCAGGCGCTCGAACCGATAGTCGCGCCGCGCGCCGCGCAGGCGCGCATAGTAGAGCATCTGGTCGATGAACGCCTGCATCCGGTTGCGTGCGTAGTCGAGCTTGAAGCCGACCGCCTCCGGCAGCGTGTCGCGCCGGTTGTCGAGCACGAGCGTCAGCAGCGCCAGCGGCGTTTTCACTTCGTGCGCCCAGAGCTCCACGTAGTCCTCATAGTCGTCCATCTGCGTCTGCAATTGTGCGATGGTCTGCTGCTGCGCGCGCAGCGTTTCGCCGAGCAGGTGTGCACTCTGCGCCTCGCACGGGGAGAGCAGACGGCACAGCGCCTGTTCGTGTGCCGCGTCCGGTGTGGCCAGAAAGGCCGTGAAGGCTTGCTCCCGCCGTTTTGCCCGCGCGCAGAGCACAGCGCACACACCGGCGAACAGAAACACCGTCGCCAGCACGATCACGGCCGCCATGGCGGCGAAGGCCCGCGCGTCCGCCAGCCAGAGCAGCAGTGCGGCGAGCGCGTCTACCCCCAGCAGCAGCCCCAGCCACGGTAGATACTGCCGCAGATAGCTTCCGTTATGCTTCATGCGCCACCTCCAGCCGGTAGCCGACGCCGCGCACGGACACGAGCTGCTGGCGCATGCCGAGGGACGCCATCGTCTTTTTCAGCCGCGTGAGGTTGACCTGCAGCGCGTTTTCGTCGATGAACTCCGTCGTACCCCAGAGCGCGCGGCTCAGGTCGTCCTTTGTGACGGTCTGCCCGCCGTGCGTCAGCAGCGCCTCGAGCAGCTTGCCCTGATTCGGCGGCAGGACGACGGACTGATTGTGGATAAAGAGCGTGTAGGTCTGCCGGTCGAGCAGGAAATCTGCCCCCTCGAGCAGATTCGGCCGCCCCTCATAGCGCTTGAGGACGTTTCCGATGCGCGCCAGCAGCCGCTCCTTTCGATAGGGCTTGGTGAGATATTCGTCCGCGCCGAGCTCGAGCGCGTGCACCTCGTCACGCAGCTGGTCGCGTGAGGTCAGCACAAGCACCGGCAGGGCGCTGCGCCGCTTGATGTCGCGGCAGATCTGAAAGCCGCTCACCTCCGGCAGATTCAGATCCAGCAGCACCAGGTCAGGGGCGAGCGCGAGCAGCTGCCCGGTCACGGCGGAAAAGTCCGTGATCTCCGTGACGGCGTAGTCCGCGCGGCGCAGCATATCCGCAAGTTCCTCGCGCATGAGCGCCTCATCTTCCACGACGGCGATGTGCTTCATCGCGCCGCCCCCTTTCTGCGTTATTCTTCGCGTTCCGGCGCCATCAGGGTCAGCAGGTATTTGCTGCTGGAGCGCTTGACGGCCGCCATGTAGATCCATTCTACCACACACAGCAGCAAAATCATAGCTCCGGCGGCGATCATCATTTCCGTCATGCCGCTCTGTGCGCTGGCAGAGAGGATGCCGGAAAAGAGCGCGCGCACGCCAAACAGGCTGCTGACCGCCGCCACGCCGACCGGCAGGCCGAAGTACCAGTTGATCTGTGCCTTTGCTGCGCGGCAGAGCGTGTCGTGCTCTGCGCCGAGGCGCACGAGCGTCCGGTAGCGGCGCGCGGCCTTCTGCTGGCCCATGAGAAACTGCACGCCGATGATGGTGTTGGCCACGACGAGGAAGATGATGGCGAGATAAATCGTTAGGTAGCTCGCCGCAACGATGTAAAACAGCTCCCGGCCGAGGTTTTGCAGGTAGCTCTCATATTCCAGCCCGAGCGGGTCAAGCTGCTCGTTCATGTCCGCAATGGCGCGCATGAGACTCTTGCCCTCCGTCGCGGACGGGGCGAGCACAGCGTTGAGGTAGACGTCATAGTCGCCCTGCGTGTAGTGGTCGAACGCGGCGTCCGGCACGATGAGCGCAAACGATATCGTGATCGAGCGGTCGGTGACGACGCTGACCGACTGCACCTGCCCGCGGAGCGTGAACGGCGCACCGTCGATCGTGATGGCAGCGCCGTCCGCAATCAGGCGGTCAAGCAGCGCCGTGTTTTCTGCCGACGACACATCGCTGTCGCAGTAGACGGCGGCTTCGTCGGGCGCAAGCGTCAGCTCCGGCAGGCCGGCAGCCGTCAGCAGGCGGTTGTAGCTGCTGAGCGCGATGAGGTGCGGATAGCCCACGGCCTCGAGCAGGTATTGCAGCTGCTGCTGCTCGTCGGAGACGGGCATGGCATCGATGGTGCGCTGCAAGGCGGGGAATTTCACGGTGTTTTGGTAGTTCGTGCTCGTGCGCACGCGGCCGATGCGCATCTCAAAGATGTCGGAAAAAGCGCTGTCGAGCCCGTGCGCCGTCAGCGTTTCGCGCACGGCGTCGGCGCTTTTGCTGTCGGTGGGGAAGGTGTAGTCGAGCGTGTGCGTCTCGGCGCGGGACGAGCGCGCGGTCGCCACGCCCGCGCCGAAGCAGCACAGCGCCGCCAGAATCAGCAGCGAACAGATTGCCAGCGCGCCAGAGCGGTGGATGACCGTCTCCTCGACCTGCCGGAAGTTAAATACCCGCAGTTTGCCCGCGCGGTCCCCGCGCCGGGCCAGCCGGTCGATGATGACACGCAGCCCGTAAAACAGCAGCAGTGTGCCCGACAGGCCGAGCGCGAGCGTGCCCGCCATGTAGCGCAGACTGCTCCACGCGTACCCGCGGATGGCAAACGTGTACGCACCGGCGAGCAGTGCCGCGCCCAGCACGAGCGCCGCGGCGTAGACGGCGGCGGGGCGCTGCCGCTTTGTGCCCTCCGGCGTCTCGGTGAGCAGCGCGCCGATCTCCTCACGCACGATCTTCCCGCTGAGGATGAGCGAGGCCAGCAGCTTGATCGCAAGAAAGCCCGCAGCCGTCCAGCCGATGGCGGACAGGGAGAGCGTGAATTGGTGCCCAACGATGCCGAGCCCGACGAGCCGCGCCGTGACGAGGCTGATGAGCTCCGAGATCAGCACCGCCGCCGGAAGTCCGATGGCCAGCGCGATGACACTGCTGCGCAGATCCTCCGCCAGCAGCATGCCGAAGAGCGTGCGCCGCTGCATACCGAGCATGAGGTACACGCCGAATTCGTGCCGCCGCCGCGCGAGCTGAAAGCGGTTGGCGTAGTAGACGAGGAAAAACAGGATGCACAGCGTCATGACGTACAGCGCCGGGACGAGCGTCAGCAGCCGGTTCACGGCGTTGCTTTCCATGCGCTGCAGGAACACCATCACGTCCTGATGCGACAGGGAGAGGATGATGTAAAACGCGATGATCGCAATGAGCAGGGAGGCAAAAAACAGCCCGTTTTCCCGGCGGCTGCGGCGGCTGTTGCGCTTGACGAGTTCAGAGAACATTGGCACTGCCTCCTCCGAGCTGCGCCATCACGGCCAGAATGCGCCCGTAAAATGCCTGCTGCGTCTCGTCCGGCACGTCGCGCCGCAGCTCGTGAAAGAGCACGCCGTCCTGAATGAAGAGGATGCGCTTGCAGTAGCTTGCGGCATTGCAGTCGTGCGTGACCATGAGGATGGTCGTGCCGGCGTCCGCGTTCAGGCCGGAGAGCTTTTCCATGAGCGCGCGGGCGTTTTTCGAGTCGAGCGCGCCGGTCGGCTCGTCGGCCAGCACGATCTCGGGGTCGAGGATGAGCGCGCGCGCCGCCGCGATGCGCTGCTTCTGTCCGCCGGACATCTGCGCCGGAAACTTGTCGAGCACGTCCGTCACCTCAAGGTAATCGGCGAGCTTCTGCAGCCGGGCACGGCTCTCAGACTCGGACACGCCGTGCAGCGACAGCGGCAGGAGGATGTTCTCGCGGCCGGTGAGGTTATCGATGAGCTCAAAGTTCTGAAACAGGTAGCCGATCTCCTTGCCGCGGTAGTCGGCCAGCGCTTTTCCGTGCAGCGTCGTGACGCACTTGCCGTGCAGCGCAACGGCGCCGGCGGTCGGCGCGATGACGGTCGCGATGCAGTTGAGCAGCGTCGATTTGCCCGAGCCGCTGCTGCCCATGATGCCGAGAAACTCGCCCGGCATGACCTGAAACGAGATGCCGTCGAGCGCACGGGTCAGATTCGGCTCCTTGCCGTAATATTTCTTCAGGGCTGCAATTTCGAGAATGGAGTCCATTGCACATACCTCCTTTGGATTCTGCTGCTATGGTACAACACCCGGCGCGGAAAATCCACTTACAGTGGCTGAAAGGATTTCGCCGTTCGGCTTGACAGCTGCGCGGCGGCACGATATGCTGAAATTGCTGAAATCATACCCCCGCAACTGCCGGTTGACACATTTGACAGTCGCCTTGGTGGTGCGCAACCGGCCGATCTGGTATCCTGTCCTCAGCCGGAAACGGAAAAACAATACGGGAGGAAGCCGCTTATGCTATTGGCAGATAAGATCGTGACCCTGCGCAAGCGCGCCGGCTGGTCACAGGAGGAGCTGGCGGCACAGCTGGGCGTGTCGCGCCAGTCGGTGTCGAAATGGGAGGGCGCGCAGTCCGTGCCCGATATGCAGAAGGTCGTGCAGATGAGCCGCCTGTTCGGCGTCACGACCGATTACTTATTAAAAGAAGAGCTCGGCGAGCCGGAACCGGCCCCGGCCGAGCCGGATGCGCCGCTGCGCTGCGTGACCATGGAGCAGGCGGCGGACTATCTGGCGCTGCGGCAGGCGGCCGCGCCGAAGCTCGCACTGGCGACGCTGCTGTGCGTACTCTCGCCGGCGGCGCTGCTTTTGCTCGCCGCGCTCAGCGACCGGCCGGGCGCGGCTATTTCGGAAAATGCGGCGGCGGGCATCGGCCTGTGCGTGCTGATGGTGCTCGTGGCGGTCGCGGTGGCGGTGTTCATCACGTGCGCCGCGCAGGTGAAAGCATATGCCTTTCTGGAGAGCGAACCGTTTGAGACGGCCTGCGGCGTGACCGGTATGGTGCGCGAGTGCCGGGCGGCATTCGCACCGCGCCACACGCGCGGAAAGGTCGTGGGCACGGTGCTGTGCATCCTGTCGGCAGTGCCGCTGTTTATCGCCGTCTGCCTGGACGGGCCGGACCTGCTGTATGTCGGGGCGGTCTGCCTGCTGCTCGTGCTGGCGGGCGTCGGCGGCGCGGTGCTTGTCTCCGGCGGCGTGTATTGGGTGGCGATGGACCGTCTGCTCGAAGAGGACGACTATGCCCGGCCGCGCAAGCGGCAGAACGGCGTCGTCGGTGCGGTCAGCGGCATCTACTGGCTGCTCGTCACCGCCGTTTACCTCTTCTACACCTTCGGCCCCATGGGCAACGGACAGCCGAAATACAGCTGGTTCATCTGGGCGGTCGCGGGCGTGCTCTTCGGCGCGGTCATGCTGGTGGTAAAGCTCATCGCAAGGAGAAAGTGACCGCCGCGCGGTACATAGAAAAATGTCCGTTCTCCGAGAGGACGGACATTTTTTTGCGTTTTCGCCTAAAGGCATTCGGCACAGTAGGCGCGGATGTCGAACGCGTCCAGCGGGCTGGTCGCCTTGAGGTAGAGCGGGTGGTGCGGGTGTCCCTTGACCGAGCGCCGCCCCGCCGTGTACCACTGCGCGCCGTGCCGCTCGCCGATGGCGATCATGTCGGCAAGGCAGTCCTTGAGATACGCGCGCTGCTCGATGATGTTCCCCCACGCCGCCCACACGGCGGGCTGCTCGGACAGCGAGAGGATGTAGTCGAACGCCTCCATGTTTGCGCGGTGGAGCGCCTCGTTGCACACGCGCTCCATGTCGTTCGGGCGCGTCGCGCGCTGGGCGTAGACGTTGAACATGAGGAAGCTGTCGTAGCCGTTGTTTTTCGCCACGCGCTCCACCGACTGAAGCGTAGGGTCGAGCCGATCCGGCTCGGCGGTCGAGGGATTGATGCCGATGCACACGAGCGGCTTTTCCCCGCGCGTGCCGAGAAGATATCGGTACTCCGTGTAAAAATCCGGCACATAGAGCCATTTCTCCGCGTCGTAGCCGCCGGACTGTCCGCTGCGCGCCATGGCGTCGGCAAAGGGCAGGATGGAAAGCTCCGCGGTCGGAGCGCTCGGGATGTGCGGCATGGTCGTTCCTCCGTTCTGCCGCGCCCGCGGGGCGGCAACCGTTTTCCGACATTTTACCTCATCCGGCGCCGTTCGGCAAGCCCGCATTTGGGGGCTTGCCTTTTTTCGTCTCTGTGGTATGATTTGTATAACAAATCATACTTTTGAGGTGAATAATAT
>OLOX01004072.1_pt1 | contig 10383 bp, 20 predicted proteins | sample 1672091 | NCBI WGS metagenome assembly OLOX01 (sample SAMEA3136644, study PRJEB25190) | human gut metagenome | reverse complement strand
CTGTTCGTTATTTTCATAAGCGAATCCCCCTCGTTTTTTACTGCTTCCATTATATGCCTATTTCGTGCTGCAGGCAAATATTTCTCTGCCAGCATATATAAGTTATCTCCTTGACACTTACTGACAAAAACATTATACTTATGCTAACAACTTCATAAACAAAGCTTAGAGTGAGTCTGAAATTTAGCTCATGAAGGGGTACACCACCACGGGTGTAGCTTTTTCATGAGCTTTTTTTATTACCCGAAAGGAGAAAATCATGCTTATCAACGGAGAAGAAAAGGCCTTAGGCTGCCCCATCGCTCTCAGCGAGCTGCTTACGCAGCTTGGCTATCGCACTGCGTTTGTTGCCGTCGAGCTTAACGGCACTATCATAAAGCAGACAGACTTTGGCAGTACAACTATTACCGACGCCGATAAATTGGAAATCGTCAGCTTTGTAGGAGGTGGCTGAATGATTAGCAAGGAGGAAATCAATGCCGCACTTGGCAAAGGACTGACACAGGCGCAGCTTGACGCTCTGCATAACGCGCGCGTTGCTGTCGTCGGCCTCGGCGGACTCGGCAGCAACATAGCAGTAGCCTTAACACGTCTTGGTGTAAGCAATCTTTATCTTTATGATTTCGACAAGGTAGAGCTTTCCAATCTCAACCGTCAATATTATTTTCTTGATGATATAGGGCAATACAAAGCAGACGCCCTTGTGAAGCATTTGCGCCAGATAAACCCCTACGCAGCTTTGCATTCGCAGGTAATCAAGGTAACAGAGGATAACATCTCCACGCTTTTAGGTGACTGTGACATCATCTGCGAAGCGCTTGATGATGCTGCCGGCAAGGCTATGCTCGTGAGCACTGTTTTGAGCACCTGGAGCAACAAAAAGGTTATCGCCGGCAGCGGCATTGCAGGCTTCGGCAAAGCAGAAGAAATCACCAGTAAAAAAATCACAAAAAATCTTTATCTTTGCGGCGACGGCAACAGTGATTTTCACGATTTACCGTTCTGCGGCGCGCGCGTTGCACTCTGCGCTATGCAGCAGGCACTGCTTGCTGCACGCATCATTTTAGACTTGGAGGAGAATTAAAATGACTAACGATACATGGACTTTAGGCGGACACGAATTTCATTCCCGTTTTATTTTAGGCAGCGGCAAATATTCGCTGGACTTAATCAAAGCAGCCGTAGAGCAGGCCGGTGCGGAAATCCTTACGCTTGCTCTGCGCCGCGCCAACAGCGGTGCTCTTGCCAACATTCTCGATTATGTGCCGGAAAACATCACCTTGCTGCCCAACACCAGCGGTGCGCGTAATGCCGAAGAAGCAGTGCGCATTGCCCGTCTCGCACGCGAGCTTTGCCACACCGATTTCGTAAAAATCGAAGTAATCAAAGACAGCAAATATCTGCTGCCCGACAACCATGAAACCCTCAAGGCAACAGAAATTCTTGCCAAAGAAGGCTTCATCGTTATGCCCTATATGTACCCTGATCTGCAAAGTGCACGTGACATGCGTGATGCCGGTGCTGCCTGCATCATGCCGCTGGGCGCACCGATCGGCAGCAATAAAGGCCTTTGCACCAAGGACTTTATCCAAATTTTAATTAACGAAATCGACCTGCCTATTATCGTCGACGCAGGCATCGGCAAACCGTCACAGGCCTGCGAGGCTATGGAAATGGGCGCAGCGGCAATCATGGCGAACACCGCGATTGCCAGCGCCGGCAACCTGCCGCTTATGGCAAGTGCCTTCCGTGATGCTATCAACGCCGGCCGCAGTGCTTATCTCGCAGGCTGCGGCAGTGTCCGCGACACTGCCAGCGCAAGCTCCCCGCTGACAGGCTTTTTGCATGATTGAGGTGCCAGCATGAAAAACGAAGATAAATTTTTTAACAACAGTATTTATGATGAGCAGGCAGCAGCCTTCAGCGAAAAACAGTTAACCGACCCGATGCAATATCAGGAGGGCATGGAAATTATCGACTCCGATATTTTCGATAAAGTGCAGACTGCCCGCGCCGCTTACGATTATAATAAATATACGGAAGCAGACGTGCTTGCAGCCCTCGCTCACAGCGAGCGTACACCCGAGGACTTCGCGGCCCTGCTTTCGCCTGCCGCATTGCCTCTTTTGGAGGAAATTGCCCGCGCCGCACAGGTCGAGCGCCAGCGTTACTTCGGCAATAACGTTACCTTTTTTACGCCGCTGTATATCGCCAACTACTGCGAAAACTACTGCATCTACTGCGGCTTCAACAGTCACAATAAAATTCAGCGTGCCTGCCTAAGCAGCGAGCAGATTGCTGCCGAAATGCAGGCTATCGCCGCTACCGGCCAGCAGGAAATTCTCATTCTCACCGGTGAAAGCCGCAAAATGAGTGACGTGCATTACATCGGCGAGGCCTGCAAGCAGGCACGCCAATACTTCAAGGTTGTGGGCGTAGAAATCTATCCTCTCAACAGCGATGAATACGCTTATCTGCATGAATGCGGCGTGGATTACGTAACTGTTTTCCAGGAAACATATAACAAGGATAAATACGCTCAACTGCATTTAGCAGGTCATAAGCGCGTTTTCCCCTACCGTTTTTACGCACAGGAGCGCGCCCTGCGCGGCAAAATGCGCGGCGTCGGCTTCGCCGCTCTGCTCGGCCTAGACGACTTCCGTCGCGACGCCCTTGCTACCGGCCTGCATGCCTACCTGCTGCAAAAGAAATATCCGCATGCGGAAATCGCCTTCTCCTGCCCCCGCCTGCGCCCCATCATCAACAATGACAAGATTAAGCCGATGGACGTTCACGAACGTCAGCTGCTGCAGGTTGTCTGTGCCTACCGCCTGTTCATGCCCTTCGCCTCGATTACCGTTTCCAGCCGCGAATGTGCACGCGTGCGTGATAACCTGATGCTCATTGCCGCCAACAAGATTTCCGCCGGCGTCAATACAGGCATCGGGGCGCACAGCAAAAAACAGGAGCTGGGCGATGAGCAGTTTGAGATTGACGACAGCAGAAGCCTGCAGGAAATCTATGATGCATTGCTGAAAATCGGTCTGCAGCCTGTAATGTCGGAGTACGTTTATGTCTGAGCTGCCGCTGATTGCCGTTACGGACAGCGCCAGCTGTCCCCGTCCGCTAGCTGAGCAAATAGAGCGTCTGACAAAGCTGACGGAGCTGCGTCCGCAGGCTGTCATCCTGCGTGCGAAGTCTTTAGATAAAGCAGCCTATCGCACGCTCGCGCTGCAAGCACAGCAAAGCTGTAAAGTTGCAGGCATACCGCTTATTTTGCACAGCGATTGGCAGCTTGCACATGAGCTTGGCATAAGCAAACTGCATCTGCCGCTGGCGCTGCTGCGCCAAATGACGGCGTGCGAGCGTGCACATTTCACTTGGCTTTCTACATCAGTTCACAGCGTAGAAGATGCAATCGAAGCACAAGCACTTGGTGCCACCGTGCTCATCGCCGGGCACATCTACACTACACAGTGCAAGGCCGGCCTTGCGCCACGCGGCCTCGGCTTTCTGCAAAGCGTCTGCAGCGCTGTAAGCTTACCGGTTTACGCCATCGGCGGCATAGGCTTCGATGCTGCGCAGCACGCCGAACTCCAAGCGAATGGAGCACGCGGAGCGTGCGTAATGAGCGCTTATATGAGGCTGTAATAATGTTTGGTAAAAGTTGTGAAAAATCGCCCTGCAAAATTTGACATCGGCCTCCAGAACATCTATGATTAAGAGAGGAATTTGTAAGCAACATATTTATTTCTGTCCCAAAGCACAAGAGGAGGCAAAAACGAAATGACTATGAATATTTGGCATGACATTGACCCCAAACGTATCTCTCCTGACGATTTTATTGCAGTTATCGAAATTCCCAAAGGCTGCAAGGTTAAGTACGAGCTGGACAAGGAAACCGGCCTGCTCAAAATGGACCGCATCCTGTACACCGCAACCCACTATCCTGCAAACTACGGCTTTATTCCCCGTACCTATGCAGCAGATAACGACCCGCTGGACGTATTGGTTTTATGCTCCGAAAACGTTGTACCGATGACCTTGATGCGCTGCTACCCCATCGGCGTTATCATCATGGAGGACAGCGGTGATATGGACGAAAAAATCATTGCTATTCCCTTCGGCGACCCGATGTATAATTCCTACAAATCCATCAGCGAGCTGCCGCAGCATATCAGCGATGAAATGATTCACTTCTTCAGCGTGTATAAATCACTTGAAGGCAAAAGCACCGCTCTTGAAGAGGCACATGACGTAGACAAGGCAAAGGAAATCATCAAGCAGTGCCAACAGCGCTATAAAGATACCTTTTGCTGAAAATTAAAAGCATAAAAATGGCTGTTGCGTAAGTTTTCTTACGCAGCAGCCTTTTTAGGTTGAAGCAGCTCTTCCGCCCACAAAAAAAGGACTGCCTTTCGCAAATGCGTCCAGCAGCCATAAAATAAGGGAAAGCGTATTTAGTTAAGAAGCAGCGGCTCACGCCAATGCTTCTTTTTAGTTGCCGCGTACATACTCACGCGGCACACGCGGGCTCACGTCGCAGATAATTTCATAGCAGATAGTATCTGCCCATTCCGCAACCAGCTCCATTGGCAGCTCACGGCCGCCAAACACGATGACCTCACTGCCCAGCTTAACGTCCGGAATATCCGTCACGTCCAGCATCGTCTGGTCCATGCACACGCGTCCTATAATCGGCGCCTTTTTGCCGTTGACCAGCATATACCCGCGGTTAGACAAGCGGCGGCTCACGCCGTCAGCATAACCGATAGGTACAGGAGCAATAACACTCGGTCTCGTCAATGTATAGGTCCTGCCATAGCCGATGGTTTCACCGGGCGGCAGTGTTTTCACAAAAGCAACCTGCGTCTTCACAGTCATAACAGGCTCAAAATCCTTGTAGCAGTCAATCATATGCGCCGGGTGCAGGCCATACAGGGTAATTCCCTGACGCACCATATCCAGCTGATATTCCTGCAGCTCCGTCAGCGCAGCACTGTTGGCGATATGACGGATAGGAATATGCACTCCCTCCGCTTCAATCAGGCGCAGCGCCTCCTGAAAGCGTTCAAACTGATAGGCAGCATACTGCTTATCATCGGCGTCGGCAGTCGCAAAGTGACTGAACACGCCCTCAATATAGATACCGGGCAAGGACGCTGCCAGCTTGGCAAACCTGCCGGCATCACGCACATGCACACCGATACGGTGCATACCTGTATCAATCTTAATATGTATTTTAGCCTTCGTATGCAGCTTCAAAGCCGCCGCATTCAAAGCATATAAGCGTTCTTCATCAAATACTGCATGGCTGATATCATAGCGCACGCAGATTTCCGCAACCTCCGGCAGCATTGAGCCAAGCACCAGAATCGGTTTTTCAATACCGGCCTCGCGCAGCTTCACGCCCTCCTGCAGGAGAGCTACCGCAAAAAAGTCTGCACCGTTACGCGCTGCTTCCTGCGCTACGCGCACAGCGCCATGACCATAGGCATCTGCCTTGACGACAGCACATAATTTGGTTGTCGGCTTCAGATTGGCCTTAGCCATCTGCACGTTATGTGCAATTGCATCTAAATTTATTTCTGCCCACGCACCACGTTGAATATGCACAATGGCATCCTCCTAAGCTTATCGTCCATAAAATAAGCCGCAGGCAAAGCATCGTTGCTGCGGCATCAAACTTACCCTGGAATTTTGTTTAGCGTACATTATATTTTACAAAACTCTAGTATTAGCATATAACCAACAGGGGATTTTGTCAATATTTTATTTTTTTATCGAGGTACAGTTTTTAGCATGCGGACAGCCAGAACAGCCATTACAGCCGCCACGATACTTTTTACCGAAATAACTGCGCACTGCCAAAATCACCAGTACCGCTAACAAACCCGCAATAATATATGTTGCCATCAGTCTGCCTCACTTTATAATTATCAATATTTACTATATTAGACAGGAATTCTAGCTATAGTGTAAACCAAAATTATGCTTTTGACAAATGAATTCTTTGTGAAAGAGCGGTAGAAAGGATGATGCGGGAAGAAAGCAAAAAACGAGCAATCTATATAATAACAAATAAACAATTCTTATTATTACTACTATCTGCGCAAGTTCAAGCCTATAATAAAATTATCCTTTACAATTATTGGATGCTATCTTCGGAAGTATAATATATTCTATTGATAACATGTACGCCAAAATTATTAAATAATGAATAATTTTTCAAACTGCATTATCCAAGAGATACACCTTCTGTTCTGAAATCACTAATTCCAAGCCACTTTTGATATCAAAATCAGCTTTGATATTCCTCGAGATTATCTAGTATTTTTTTAATTATACCATCAAATTGAGAATCAAAGTCTTCCTTCTTTATTTTAAATTCAAAACCACTTACAGTATTACCGAATGATTTAGTTGTTCTGTCACGTTCAGGCATTGCAATTTCGTATTCTTTCAGTTCTTCTCTATAAATAACCTCAATAAGATAGTGCATATTAAAAAAACGATTCCATGTTTTATATTTTGTTTTTTTAAATGGATCAGCAAATTCTTCTTTATCATATTTGTAGTTTTCTAAGCTAAGCATTAGATATCTAAATACTCTTTCTTTCAATGATTTAATATCAATATTTTCAATAATACTACCAATGCTCCTACTAAATCCAATGCTTGTAACATGCAATATCAAAATAGATATATCTTTTGTGTTTTTTTCTATATATATGTTTAATAATCCTTTCATTTTACCACCTACTCTACAATAGCGATATTCGTATTATTTTCGGCAGCAAGGTCGGCTTTTCCTGCTTCACTGGCTACGTTGCCACCTTTTATATTAATATCGTTACCACTTGCAATACTGATATCGTTCTTCGCCGCAATAGTACTGCCTTTCACAGCCCCATCCACCTGCTTGCTATGGTTGTAATAGTTGCCGCCACGGTTACCTACTTCGCTTACCTCAGTAAATATGTTAATTTAAAATTTATTTTTCGGTAAATCATACAAATATGAATTAAATCCATTTCTGCAATCAACAAATTGCAAACTGTAAAAATTATCTTTTTTTATAACAATTAGAGAAATGCCATCCTTTTGATAAAGCATATCTTCACCATCAATGCTTTTCCAACCAGCACACTGTATATTTTCCAAAAATGCATTTTGTGGCAATAACGTAAAGTCACATTGCAATACGACATCTCCAAATAAGTACTGTTTGCTTTCTAATTTAACCACCTCTGTGTCAATTGGTAATTTTAGCTGTAATAATTCAAAATATAAATTTTCTTTCCGATTGCTTCTATCATACGCTTTCATATATATATTTAAACACATCATCAGACAAGATAATATTAAATATATGCATATAGCCTTTTTTACACTTATATATTTATTCATTTGTCAGCCTCGACTTTTTTACTAATATGAATACAATATGATTTATTATTCACATAAATCACTTTATATTTTGCATAATCATCAGTATATACAACACTATTGGCGTTTCTTGTTTCCTCACGAAATAATTTATTAGTATTATTTTTGAATATCATTTTTTCCACATCATTAAAATACGATTCACTATCAAACCAAATCTCTATAATTGCAGTTCTACCCATCACCTTTGCATTTGCAAAAGAAATTCTAAAATTTCTAATAGATTTTCCATTAGGTAACTCTAATTGGAAAATTCTAGGTAGCAATTTATCCATACAGGAAATTTTAAAATCTTTTCCAGTTATATCATCTGTACTCGGAGAAAGTAAAATGGTTAAAAATATAGTACATTGAATCAACAGTATGTATAACAAACTTTTTATTTTCATAATATCACCACGTAATAGAATAATTACCGCCAATGCCAACATTGGAACCAGTACCAAAAGAAATCACAGTATAGTTATCCGGTGTTGTACTATAAGAAAAATTCAATCCTACCGAAGCTGATACTCCCATAACCACACCTTTCATCACTTTATCAAATTCTTCAGGATCCGTTACAAAATAATTGCGTTCTAACGTCCCTCCATTTTTAATAAAATCTATTATTCCAAACTTCGGTTTTAAAACATATAACTTATTACCAGAGCCATCACTAGCAAACGCAGAAAAAACACCTTGCACTCCAACAGAAAAGCATACTTTGTCTAGAGTTATAATCATTCCTTCTTGAGCACCAATTAGGTCAGCAGCACCTGCTCCAACTTGATATGCAAAAACTGGATCTCCATATTGCCAATTGCTAAAATCAAAGTTTTTAATAAATTCTCCAATAAAGTACCATTGTTCAGCTTCTTTCTTTGAATATTTATTATTCTTAGTCCCACTCGCAGCAATACTCGCCCCCTCCTATGCATTTTCAGAAAACAATTGCGATACAATGCCACCAATAATCGCACTTGCCCATTGATGCTTATCCGGTTCTCCTTCAAATTGCTCAGACAACTTCTTTTGCACCATTTCATTAACAGCGGATGCACTTGCCCCTGCTAGGAAACCATTACCCGTAAGTTCACTCATAATACCGCCAACAAGCGCATGTAGAGCATTCTTTTTCAGGAACGCCATATTCCAAGCCATTTTTATTCAATAGAACAAAAACCATAAATTCTCCCCAGTCATAACTTGTATGATTTTTAAAAACATCATCCCTAGAAACATTATCCCTATAGATTTAATTAGACTTTTTTTTACATTATCAATTAATCCAAACGACCATAATCCTAAATATATCGAGCTAAAAATATTTTCCATTACTAAAGCCATAACTTTTATAGGAAAATATCGCTGCCACAATGGAATATTAATCACATCATTGTAATAAAACCCAAGAATCATTATAAACAGAAAATATATTATTACTCTTCTCATTTGTTTAGGATACCACCTGCTGTTTTTATATAAAATAATAGACCTGCATGAAATGTATCTTTCAATTTTTCTTGTTCAAAGTTGATTGTTACTTATATTAGTAGTATTGCCAAAGACATCTTCTCTCTTTAAAGTAACAGTATGATTTTCAAGAGATATTTCTTTGATAAGGCATTAATGTACCTATACTATTTTCTTCATGTTGTGCTGAAAATTATCTCACCTTTTAAATCAATATTTTTTCCAATGCCAAAGCCATCTTTGCCTGCGTAAATACTGCTTTGGTCTGTAACACTTTCATATTTACTATCAACATTATCCTTGCTAACATTGCCACTAATTCCAACAAATTTAGCTTTGATATTCCTCAAGATTATCCATTATTTTTTTAATTATACCATCAAATTGAGAATCAAAGTCTTCCCTCTTTATTTTAAATTCAAAACCACTTACTGCACTTCCGAAAGACTTGGTAGCTTTTTTCCTTTGAAGCATTTTTATATAATATTCTTGGTTTTCTTCTATATAAGTCACCTCAACAACATAGTGCATATTAAAAAAACGATTCCATGTTTTGTATTTTGTGAGTTTAAATGGAGCAAGATTTTCTTTATCTTCACTTTTATATTCAGCTAAACTGAATTTTATGCATTTAATTACTGTCTCCTTTAAAGATTCATTACTGATATTATCGATAATTTTTCCTATGCTTCTGCTAAACCCAATAGTCGTAACGTGATATACTAAAATAGATATGAATTTATATAAGTTTATGTTTTGAACTAGTTTGATTTTGGTAGGTCGACTAGTTCTTTTTTATCTAGTATTGTTGTTATTTTCTTTTTTAAGTTATCAATATTGTTGTAATCTTGCTCTTGTAATACTTTTCTTATTGCTAATAATTTTCTATGATTCTTATAATTTTCTAAATGTTCTTCTTCTATTTCATTTCTTAGTTCTTCTTGACTTTCTTTCATTTTTTTGATTTTGTTTTCTGCAATTTCTAAATTATTTCTACTTGCATTTACTAAGCTTTGTAATTCTTTTGTTTTTCTAAACATCTCTTTCAACTCCTTTCTTGTATAATTTTGTAAACTATTGTATAATTCACCTTAAAAGGTGGTGATTATATTGGACCCAAATTGGATTATGGCTATAATTGCAATATCTGCTATACTTTCCCCAGCACTAGTTTCTATTATTGATAATATTTTTAAATACTGTTCTAAAAAAATTGAATTTAAATATCCAAATCAACAAAAAACATTAACTAATTTTGTTAATAAATCTATGTCGTGTTATAATACAAATGATTTTAAAAAAGTTACTGAATACATCATTGCCAAAAATGATTTATATATTTATTTTAATAATGTTCCTTATAGATACATCAAAAATTTAGAAACTTATAATGAAAAGCATTTATTACCTGAATATAAAAATACTATCAATTTAATTATTAAAGAACTTTCGCAACAAATAAATAAATAATTACTATTA
>OLOX01004071.1_pt1 | contig 10385 bp, 4 predicted proteins | sample 1672091 | NCBI WGS metagenome assembly OLOX01 (sample SAMEA3136644, study PRJEB25190) | human gut metagenome | reverse complement strand
GTACGGTGCATACCGGGAAGAGATGACCTTTTCCCAAGCTTTGCGGGCAATGCGCCGGGGTACCAGGGAAACGCCAAGAGAAAGAAACCCATAACGTTTCTGATGTTTTGGTTCGATCGATTCAAATGCAAAGGGGGGAAACCGTTTGAAACAAGAAAATCAACCGGTCAAAAAAGCATCTGGTGGTGGTGTAAAACCGCTGCCGATCGTGATCACAGTGATCGCTGTGATCGCGCTTGCCGTTCTCGTTGTGGTGCTGGTTCGCGGCCATAAGCCTGCGGACACGCTCACACCGCTGCAGAGCGCAGAGCCAATACCCGTATCCGCGGATGCAAAGCTGTCCACTCCGGTCGGAGACCTTGTGCTGCCGCAGGAGTTGGCAGCGGTCTGCCGGATCGAGGATGTCTCTGCGGATGGGCAGTATGCCGTGCGCGTATCTGCACCGGTTGGAACGGATGACGTGCTGCTGTTTGTGCTGTCCGTCGGCGAAAACGGGAGCGGTTATGCTCTTGGCAGTGCACCGGATGCATCCGGTGCGCAGACGGCCATCTGGCTGGATATCCACGAGATCCCGAAAGACGCTGCGTGGACGGCGGACGAATACGCTCATATCAATGCACTGCAGAGTTTCGTCAATGATCTCATCGAGCAGATCAACCATCTGGAAGGCTTTCAGGGAGGTGCGGGATGACTATCCCAAAGTTAAAGCGCAGACTCGGTGCTTTGCTGTATCATACGGTTGCGAAGCACTAACCGCCTTCCTATAGCAGCTTAAAGCTTGGCCAGACGGCTTTACGCCGGTTTTGCGGAAGATGGATGCTGGCCGATTGTGGAAAACAGGTAAATATTGAGAAAAATGCTACCTTTTCTGCAAAAGTGACTCTTGGTGACGATTCCGGAATCGGCATCAATGCCAAAATTTATGGTACTTGTCACATTGGCCGCTGTGTGATGATGGGGACGGATGTCACGATTATCACAAGAAATCACTGTTTTGAGCGGACGGATGTTCCTATGATGGAACAGGGGTTTGAAGCCGAGTTGCCTGTCTGTATCGGAGACGATGTTTGGATCTGAGACCGTGTTTTGATTTTGCCGGGCGTACACATCGGAAATGGCTGCATCATTGCGGCGGGCGCGGTCGTGACAAAGGATGTCCCGGACTATGCGATCGCTGCAGGAGTGCCTGCTCAGGTGATCCGTATGCGTAAGCAATGCGGCGTCGAGGTGCAATAGAAGAAATGAGGTGAGTACCATCGAAGTTTCCTTGTGGATCCTGCTCGGCATCGGGTTTGCCGGCAGCGCCGCATGGCTTGTTCTCATGCGGGATCGGCTGAACATGGCATGGTATGCGGCGATCCCTTTGGCGATTTTTCATACCATTTTAGGCGTGCTGACGGTGAAGGTATTCGCCTTTCTTGAAACCGGATTTGACAAAGCCACCCTCGGCAACATGAGCCTGTTTGGCGGAGTGTTCTTTATGCCGGTTGCTTACTGGCTCGGTGCAAAGCTTTTCAAGCGGCCGATGAAAGAGACCTTTGATGTCTTTACGCCTTGCATGATCTTTACAGTCATGTGCACCGGCCTGATCATACCAGGAACGCAGCTGCGCTGTCCAACAAGGGAGCTGGAGCTGGTGTATTACATCGTGATGCTGATCCTGCTCATTCCCCGCGTGAAAAAGGATGAAAACCCCGGCACCTGTTACCCACTCTACATGGCAAGCTATGGTGCGTTCCGGTTTGTTATCGAGTTCTTTCGGACATCGAGCTCGGGGATGCTGTTTCATCTGTCCCATATCTGGGCCGCGCTTGCATTTGCGGCAGGACTCAGTGTTTACATAGAGGTCAATAATAGAAATCACAGAGTGAAGAAAGGAAAGAAGGTAGGAAGGAAATGAAAAATATGTATCGGCGCTTCCTTTCCCTTGTGCTGTGCATGTGCATGGTGTTCGTGTTGCTTCCCAACATCGCCATGCCTGCGTATGCGGCAAACAGCGGCACCGTTATCGGGCTGGCTGACGAGAGCATCGGCCTGAGCTTCTCCGGCACTGCGGACAACGCGTGGAGCGCCAGCAGCACGCAGATCATCGGTAAGGCTCGGTCTACGTCTGGGTCAGGCTGCGGCGGTGGCAGTAACTATCGTTCTATGCTGACCATCACCAACAAGAAGACCACAAAGGCGACGCTGTCCTTTGACTATACCGTCGTGGTAAGCGAAGGTACGATTCTGGTGAACAACACCACGACCACCGCAAACGGCAGCTTCAGCATGGAGCTTGCAGCCGGCGGCACCGTTGAGGTGGAGATCGAATCCGGCAGCACCAGCGCCGACACCAAGATCACCATGACCAACGTGAAGCTGGTGGCCGATGTGAGCGCCACCGTGACCTTCCAGCCCGCCGAGAACGGCTCCTATACCGTGGACGGGCGGAATATCACCGAGGTGTACACCCACACCCAGAGCTCCATGACCGCCTATCAGGTGGAGGCGACCCCGGCGGAGGGCTGCCGCTTCAAGGGATGGTACGATGTGGCCAGCGGAAAGTGCATCAGCACCGATGCCAAGACCGCTCTGAACTTTGACAGTGACCGTACCATCACGGCGCGGTTCGTCAGCAAGGAGCTGGCGCTCTTTGAGGCCGGCGGCCAGATCTTTGACGACCTGAACGACGCGATCGCGGAGGCGCAGAAGAAGCTGCCCGCGACCATCACGCTCGCCGAGAGCGGTAAGATCACGGGGAACTATACCATCCCCAGCACGGTCACCCTGTTGATCCCCTTCGACGAGGCCAAGACCTGCTATACCAGTACCCCGACAGCCATCACCTCTACCCCGGCCGCTAAGCCCTTCCGGACGCTGACCATGGCGGCGGGCAGTTCCCTCACCCTTGCAAACAGGGCGGCCATCAGCATCGGCGGCCAGTATTATGCGCCCAGCGGCGGTGCTTCTGGCAAGATGGTCGGGCCCTATGGCTACATCAAAATGGAGTCCGGCAGCGCCATCACCGTGCAGTCCGGCGCAAACCTGTACGCGTGGGGCTTTATCTCCGGCAGCGGCTCTGTCACGGTACAGTCCGGCGGCTCTGTTTACGAGTGGTATCAGGTGCTGGACTTCCGCGGCGGCACCGCAACTTCCAACATGGGCAACAAGGTGTTCCCCTTTAGCCAGTACGCCGTGCAGAATGTGGAGGTACCCCTGACCCTGCACGCCGGCGCCAGCGAGACGGTGTATACTGCGGTATACGCCATGAGGAAGATCAACCCCACCTCCATTCCCTTTATCGGGGACAAAGGCATGTTCAAAATCGTCTCCGGCAGTCTGACCAAGGCGTATGACGGCGCCACCGACCGCATCCATTATACCATCGACGGTGTGGCGGAGGTCAACAGCCTGAACCTGAAGCTGGCGGGAGCAAGCGTCAGCTCCAGCAGCTATGTTCTGCCGCTGACCAACAACATGACCATCAATCTGGTCACCGGCAGCAAGCTGACTATCAACCAGACGGCGGCACTGCTGCCCGGCGTGGAGACCACCATCGCCAAGGGTGCCGAGCTGGTGGTTTCCAACGGCAAGAGCATCTACATCTATGACCGTGACGAATGGATTGCCAATGCATACACCTGCAAAGGCAATTTCTGTGCGGTAGGATATGCCCCTGGGAAAAATTATAATCGCAGTGTAAAAGACCTTATTGATGCGAAGGTGGACGTCAACGGTACGCTGACCGCCATCGGCGGCATCTACACCACCGCCAGCGGTGCGGATATCTGCTCCAGCGAGGGTACCGGCGTCTACAGCCAGCAGGGCGGACCCGGCACGGAGACCACGACGTATCAGTACACGCAGAGCGGTTCCGACGTGACGGCACACAAGATCACCATCACTCCCGCCAAGCTCCACAACGCCGACGGCTCCTACACCGAGACGCAGGCGGCCAAGGCCGGCGATACCATTAACTATGTCAACGGCGTCTGGGGCGGAAAGCCTTGCACGCATGAGAATACGGAGCTTCGCGGCGCGAAGGATGCCACCTGCACCACGACCGGCTATACCGGCGACACCTACTGCAAGGATTGTAACGAAAAGATCGCAGACGGCGAGGTCATTCCCGCGCTTGGCCACACTTGGGACAATGGTGTGATCACGACCGCTCCGACTTGTGAAAACGCCGGTGTCAAGACGTTTACCTGCACGCGCTGCAATGAGACAAAAACAGAGGCCATCAGCGCGACCGGCCACACGCCTGTTCAGATCCCCGAAAAACCGGCCACCTGCACCGAGCCCGGCCATAAGGCCGGCACGAAGTGCTCTGTTTGCGGTGCGGTCCTCTCTGGCTTGGAAGAAATCCCCGCCAAGGGGCACGCCGTGGTCGTTGACCCGGCAGTCGGGCCCACCTGCACCGAGCCCGGTAAGACGGAGGGCAAGCACTGCTCCGTCTGCAACGAGGTCATCGTTGCGCAGAAAATTATCTCTGCCAAGGGGCACACCGTGGTCGTTGACCCCGCAGTCGAGCCCACCTGCACCGAGCCCGGTAAGACGGAGGGCGAGCACTGCTCCGTCTGCAACGAGGTCATCGTTGCGCAGGAAATCATCCCTGCCAAGGGACACACCGTGGTCGTTGACCCCGCAGTCGAGCCCACCTGCACCGAGCCAGGTAAGACGGAGGGCGAGCACTGCTCCGTCTGCAACGAGGTCATCGTCGCACAGAAAATCATCCCTGCAATCGGCCACAAGCAGGTTGTCCGTGATGCCAAAGACCCTACGCTCACAAAGGACGGCTATACCGGTGATACTTACTGCAGTGTTTGCAATGAGCTTCTGAAAAAGGGCGAAGTCATTCCCAAAACCGGCGCTGTGATCACTTGGGTCGTTAACGGTACGCAAACCACTCAAGTGTATGAGAAGGGGAAAACACCGACCTTCCCGGGCACGCCCGAAAAACCCGAAACTGCGCGTTATCGCTATGTGTTTGCGGGTTGGGATCAGGAGATCGTTCCCGTTACTTCCGATGCGACATATACCGCACAGTTTACCCAGGTTGGCAAAAACGGTCTGTGCGTCGAGGGAGCGGATACCTACTGGATCGCCAACGGCGAGAATGTTGCATTCCCCGGTCTGATCCGCATCAATGTCGGCAGCGAGGCACAGCCGCATTATCACTATTACTACTTTGGCGAAGACGGTAAGGCGGTAAAAAACGGCAACTATAAGGTGGACAAGAATAACGAACTGCCGCTGCCGGCTTACCAGTATTGCTTTGATGCCGATGGCGTCATCATTCATGACGACGATACATCCAAAAACGGCATTTGCCCGGGTGATGGATCGAAGTACTACTATGTTGACGGCGTGAAGGTTGGCGAAGGACTGATCTGTGTCGATGGCACCTTCTACTATGCGCGCACATCCAACGGCGAAATCGTTCGTGACCGCGATTACTGGATCGAAAAGACGAATGGTTATCCGATCGAGGCGCGGACTTATCATTTCGATGCCGATGGCAAGATGGTGATCGACGGGTTCGTGGACATCAATGGCGGTACTTACTACTTTGTTAAGGGCGAGTGCGCAAAAGGCTTGACGAAGATCGGTGAGGACTACTACTTCTTCAACGCCGCCAGCGGCCTGATGTACAAGGACGCAAATATATGGGTCCCCGCCAATGATTACGGCATCGAGCCCGGAATGCACTACTTTGATGCAGAGGGCAAGATGTTCGTTCCCAACGTGGAAACCGGCGTCAAGAAGATCGTTGCCGAAAACGGCAAGCTGTACTTCACCATCGACGGCGTGAAGATGGTCAACGGTCTGTATGAGCTGGACGGTGCGTACTACTTTGCACGGTACGACGGTACGCTTGTGACCAATGGCTCTGCATATGTGGAGACCACGGAGCTGAGCGGCAACGGCTGGTACGGCTTTGGCGCGGACGGCAAGCTCATCATGACCGGCTTCGTGACCGGCAACGGAAAGACCTACTACTACGCCGACGGCGTGCGTGCCAAGGGCTTGACGAAGATCGGCGAGGACTACTACTTCTTCAACGCCGGCAGCGGCATGATGTACAAGGACGCCACCATGTGGGTGCCCGCCAACAGCTACGGCGTCGAGCCCGGAATGCATTACTTTGGTGCAGACGGCAAGATGGCGCAGACCGCCGGTTGATCCATTCTGCAAGTATCTGCCCACGGCTCCTGCCTTTTGCAGAGCTGTGGGTGGATACTTGAATATAGAAAGAACGAAAGGCACATCCATTCTTGGAGGAAAGGGAGGACTATGAAGAAACTAAAGTCACGGTTGCTGTCGATCCTTATGGCGACAGTCATGCTCTTCGGGCTACTTCCGCTTGCCGCTTTTGCGGAAAACAATGGAGCAGCAGGTATGCAGTACAGTGATTTTCTCGCATCCCTGACTGTTTTGGAGGAATATGCTGACGTGTATGCGCGTAAGCATTCCGGAGAAGACGCAACGGGGCTTGTCATCAATTACATCCGTACCGGCGTGGAAAAGTATACGTCCGGTGCATGGACGGCGTTCTGCGGACCGGAGAATACGAACTTTTCGGGCTATGTCGCCGAACAGGATACTGCCAATTCTACAACTGCGGGTAGTTTGCGCAGCCTGAATGAATTTAAGCTTCCCAACGGGGATGCGGTCGATTTTGCGCATATGTTCGGTGCAATGGACATGGCCTATCACACTGGCAACCAGAGTACCGCTGACCTCGGCAGCTGGGCCGGTGATATCTGTGACCTGCTCCAGCTTACGACCAATGCCGGTGTGACCGGTACGGTCGAGGAGATGGCAGAAGAGATCCGTACGAACAACGACAAGTATTTTCTCCATGATGTACCGGATGCACATTCGTTCGGCATCCTGGATTTGTACGGCGATTTGGATGCCTTTTATATCCTTAAGAAAATCGGAAACGGCGCGACGATCAGCACGGTCATGAAAAACTATTTCACCACCAACCTGACGGATACTGTGCGCGCAAAATTCTTCCTCGATAACCGATTTGCCGGCGCTGCGACGAAGGATGATATCCGTGCTTGCGTTTACGATACCTACTACGGAAACGAAGGCGTTCGTACACTCGAGGGCAGCTATCTGCCGGATGGTGTCAATGCTGACCTTCGCCGTGCTTGCTGCTATGCGTTTGCCGACTATCTTTATGAGACAGCAAAGGCACAGATCGAGAATGATTACTACAAAGTTTTTTCCAGCCATACCTCTATGCTTGCTCCCGGTGTGAAGCAAGAGATCAAGATGGCGGTGACGCGGGACGATAAGCAGATCGTTTACTATCTTGCAACGGCTGACATTACGCGCAGCGACGTTAGCGTTCACGCAAACTATAATGATAACGACGGCTCCGTCTGGAAAATGGCGCGCCTGTCGGATCAGATGAAGGCGGCTGAGAAAAAGCACTCCGATCCGGATGATACCCAGCACTACGTTCCAAATTACAGCGCCGTGGCCGGCATCAATGCAGACTTCTATAACATGAGCAACGGAGCGCCCTCCGGTGCTTTGGTGATGGAGGGCGTGGAGTATCACGGCGCCGGCAATGCCAACTTCTTTGCCGTTCTCAAGGATGGAACGCCCATCATCGGCAGCAGTGCGGAATGGAATGCACACAAGGGCGAGATCCAGGAGGCTGTTGGCGGCTCCATCTGGCTTGTCCGCGACGGGAAAGTCGTTGTAAATGCAACGGATACATACTATAAAGGCCGCGCATCTCGTTCCTGCGTCGGAATCACTTATGACGGGCAGGTCGTCCTGATGGCGCTTGACGGACGTCAGGAGCCGTTCTCTGCCGGTGGCAGCGCCATTGAAATTGCGCACATCATGCAGGATGCGGGCTGCGTTGCCGCGATCAATCTGGACGGTGGTGGTTCGACTACCTATGCGGCGAAGGGCGAGGGGTCGGAGTCTATCTCCGTTGTCAACCGGCCCTCGGATGGTTATGAACGCTCTGTCAGCTCGACGCTTTTTGTTGTGTCGACCGCAAAACCGTCGAATGTGTTTGACCATGCGATCGTTTCTGCGGATTATGACTATCTGACGATTGGCAGCGCGCTGCCGATTCAGGTATCCGGCGTTACGTCTACCGGCGGCGCGATCGCGCTTCCGGAGGGGACGACGCTGCAGGTGTCGGACGATAGCGTCGGTACGCTGAGCGGTAATGTCTTTACGGCATCTGCGCTCGGTGACGTACAGGTTCGCCTTGTCGCGGCGGACGGCACCGTGCTCGGTGTGAAGAGCCTGCATGTCGTCGAGCCGACGGAAGTGAAATTCAGCAAAGACACCTTGAATGTGATCTACGGCAAAACTGCACAGCTTCCGCTCGAGGCAACCTATAACGGAAACCCCGTGAAAATCAACCCCAATGATGTGCAGTTCGGTTTTCTGAAGATCTCGCTGCAGTCTATCGGTGAGTTGGAGGGCGGAAGCGTCAACACCACGAAGACGGAACTGGTGTTTGACTACCCCGAGGCGGGGACGATCTCTGGCTTTGACTTTACGCCAAACGCTGAGGGCAAGCTGCGCACGCTGACGATCGGTGCAGTCCAGAAAAGTAAGCTGCCTGAATTTCAGGCAACGATCAATCAGGAATTTGCCAGAGTGTACCAGATAGCTAAGGCCAACGGCTACTCGGATGAAGAGGCCGCGATCCAGGCGCAGACTGCGGCGGTCAACAAGGCGCTTGAGACTGCAGCAAAGATCACGGTCTATATGTATAGCGACGATGAGGCAAACTTTGATTTTGCGCAGGCGACCGGTGGAAGCGGGGTGCTTGCATGGCGTCGAGATGTTTCCAACGCCAACTATCAAAACGATGAGCAGACTTACTATCAGATCGATCCCGACGGCGGAATGGATGCCAGCTATACTTTCGCGGTGGATATGTCCAAGATGCCGATCCCGGAAAAACTCACGACACTTTTGTATATGCTTCCCGGTGGTGATCAGGAGGGACGCACGGCGTGGGACTTCCTGCTGCAGCTTGCCGAGCGTATCAGCCCGCTGACAACGGTCACAATCACGTTGACTGCACCGCAGGGCGTAACGATCGATACGTCGAATCTGCGCCTTGCAAATGAGTACTTTACCTTGACATCTGCAGAGGTAAAGGACAATACGCTCACGGTCGTGTGTAACTTTATTCAGCAGGGAGAACCCATTAACCCCGCAACTGCGAATCCGCTGTGCGTGCTCAGCGGCTTGAAGCTGATTGCAACTGATGAGGCGGCATGGGATGAAAACGGCCTGCTCAACTGCCAAATCAGCGGCAGCCTCAGTTATGACATCTATGCCCACTTCCATGTGCTCAAAACGTTGGCACAGCAGGAAGAGTATCAGGTTAAGTACGGTCTGTATCCCTATGACAACAGTGAGAACATCAACGGTGACTACGGCGCACATTTCTTCGAGACGGTCACTGACTTTACCGACAGCTTCCGCCTGCAGAAAAACGCAAAGGAAGGCTGGCTCAGAGAGAACGGCACATGGTGCTATTATCAGGACGGCGCAAGAGTTGTCGGTGTGCAGCAGCTGCCGAGCTATGAGTCGGAGGAGAGCGGACAGTTCTGGTTCGACTTTGACAGCGAGGGCAAGCTGAAAGGAAAACTGACGGGCATTTTCGAAAAGGACGGCGCGTCTTACTATGCGCGCGCCGGCGTGCTCGTTTCAGGCTGGCAGTCGATCGCTGATGAGACCGGAACGTCCTATTTCTACTACTTCGATAAGCAGGATTACAAGATGTATACCGGCGTTCGTACCGTTGATACGCTGACCTACACCTTTGACGATCAAGGCAGACTGATCCGCGGTGCGTTCCGCAAGACTGAGAACGGTACGAAGTACTATGTTGCCGGGGAATCTTGGTTCCGCCGCTTTGTGACGCTTGAGGAAGGGACGTATTGGCTGGATGAGAAGGGATACGTTGCCTATGGAAATGCCCATACCGTGACGACCAATGTCAAGGACATCACGTGGTATCACTTTGATGAAGAGACCGGCCTGCTGACCGGACTTTGCAATGGTTTTATTGATTACCAAGGCGAAAAATACTATTGCGACGAAAACGGCAAGGCGTTCTATGGCGCGATCAAAGTGGACGACGGCATTATCTTCACTGCGACACGCGGCAAAGTCTATGTGAACATGAGCTGCTACATCGACCAGACTACAGCGTGCAGAGGATGCACGCTGGAAAATGGCAAATACTGGTGCGATAAAAACGGCTATCTTGTCGGTGACGGCTTCGTCGATATCGATGGGGTCACCTACTACTTCACGGACTATGCCCGTGCCAAGGGCCTGACGAAGATCGGCGAGGACTACTACTTCTTCAACGCCGGCAGCGGCATGATGTA
>OLOX01004069.1_pt1 | contig 10390 bp, 10 predicted proteins | sample 1672091 | NCBI WGS metagenome assembly OLOX01 (sample SAMEA3136644, study PRJEB25190) | human gut metagenome | reverse complement strand
CGCAGGTTCACGTACTGGTCGAGGTCGAAGCGGAGCTTGAGCAGCAGGCCGCGTTCCAGAATGCCGGCCTTGATGCGCGGATCGCCCACGGCACCGAGCAGAATCGCGTCGTTGGCCTTGATGCGCTCCTCTTCGTCCTCGGGCAGAATCGCACCATCGCGCAGATAACGCTCGGCACCCAAGTCGAAGTTCTCGTACTCGAAGTCAGCTACGCCTTCAGCGGCCTTTTCCAAAGCCTTCTGAGCCCACGGAGTGACTTCCTTGCCAATACCGTCGCCGGGAATAACGGCGATTTTATATGTCTTTGCCATAGTTCAAGGAGCCTACTCGCGCTATCACCTGCCGGCCCGAACCCGCTCAGCTAGTGGACATGGCCTAATGAGCGAGCCCCATCACATCCATGCACCAAGCGTTCTCATAGGAAACCTCTTCCCATTGCTTGTAACGCCCGGATAGACCGCCGTGACCGGCCTCGACCTCAATCTTGGCCACCGCGTCCACGCCGGCGGACTGCAAACGGGCCAGCCATTTGAGCGGCTCGACGTACAGCACGCGGGTGTCGTTCATCGAGGTGGTAATGAAGATTCTCGGGAATTGCGCGGCGGCGACCGCGCCGGTGGCCGCCCCATCAGCACTGCCGTCACCGGCAGCCTCGTCGTTGCCGCCCTCGAGCACGGCGACCGGCACATTCTCGTATGGCGTGTACGACTTCATGTACTGATACACCTCAGGGTCATGCAACGGGTCTCCCCATTCGTCCCATTCGGTGACGGTCAACGGCAAGTCCGGGTCAAGAATGGAGGTCAACGCGTCCACGAACGGCACATCCGCCTCAACACCGGCGTAGCATTCGGGCGCCATATTGGCAATCGCGCCCATCAGCAGGCCGCCAGCGGATCCGCCGTTGGCCACGGTGCGCCAAGCATCAGCCAAATGCGCCTTCTGCAGCGCGCGTGTGGCGTCCACGAAGTCCTCAAAGGAATGCTTCTTGTTCAGTCTGCGCCCCTGCTCATACCAGGCGCGTCCCATTTCGCCGCCGCCACGAATATGCGGCACGGCGTACAGCACACCGCGATCCAACATGCTCAGACGAGAGACCGAGAACCCCGGATCGGAGGAAATCTCGTATGCACCATATCCGGTAATGAACATCGGCGAATCCTGCGCCGGGCAATCGCGGTGCCAGACGAGGGAAACAGGAATGCGTTCGCCGTCGCGCGCGGTAATCCACACACGGCGTTCCATGTAATCGCGTGGATTGAAGTTGCCCAACACGGTGGCTCGCTTCAGCAGCGCATCTTCACCGGTGGCGGGATCGATTTCGTGCAACTCGCCCGGGCGGGTGTAGCTGGCGAACGAGTAGCGCATGCGCGGCGCCTCATACGAGGGGTTGCCGCCGACGCCGATGGTGTACAAGCGCCGGGTCTCACCGGGCAGGTGGTCGTCGCTAGCACCATCGGAAGATGACGTGTGATCCGTGGGGGCCTCATCTTCGGTCCACAAGATTTCGCCATGATCGCCGGTGAAGTTTTCGCGATCGTCGGCAACCATGTCCCAGTCGTCCTCCAGGGCAGGCGGCAGCAATTCCGTAAACCGCCACGGCCGTCCGGCCAGGAAGTCGGCGGCAGCCGCGCTCTTGGTCATGTATGCCACGTGCGGCTGGCCGTCGGCACGGTAGCTCAGGGACACAAAGTTGCGATGCAACGCAATGCCTTCGATGCCCAGACCGTGGGCACCCTGCAATATCGCCGGATTGACGGCGTTGAAGTATGCCTCGGTAATCGGCTTATCCGGCTCACCATGTTCACAGCCGTACGGCGACCCGGCGGCAATGCACACGCCTTCGCCGAGTCGGTACGGCGGCTCATGGCCACGCATGTCAATGACGTCGATTTCGAAATTCGGATTGGCGGCGTTGTGATAGACCACGGCGAGTGGCACATCCGCACCGTTCTCCCCCGCGCCTTCAAAACAGGCAAAGCTCACATCATATTCAATATCGTTCTGACGCGGAATGAAAGCTTGGAATTCGCCTTCAGGCGTGGCCACCGGCAGCATCAGCACTTCGGTGGTGGTTTTGGAACCGGTGCCGATCACGATATTGCGCTCATCAAAACTGATGCCAACGCCCACCCAGAACCGTTCATCGGTTTCTCGGTACACGCACACATCCGATTCGACCGCCGTGCCAACACGATGCCGCCACACAGCGAGCGGCCGCCAGGAATCGTCCAATTCCACCCAGAACACCCATTGGCCGTCCGGCGTGAAGCATGCGCTGCCAATGCCGGTGAACTGTTCGGGCAGTTCGCTGACCGGCTCCCCGGTCTCCAGCCCGGCAAGGTCGCGAATGCGGAAATCATATCGTTCGTCTCCCGCAACATCCACGCCGTACAGCATCCAACGGCCGTCCTTGCTCAGATCCAAGCCGCCGAGCCGGAAGAAGTCATGTCCCTCGGATTCCTTGTTCGCATCAAAAACGACCTGTTCACCGGGCATGGAGCCGGGCGCGCCTTGCGGATCCACGACCGGCGGGTCCCAGTCATCGGCATCGCGCACGGGGATGCGGCATTGCACGCCATACTGTTTGCCCTGCTGCGTGCGGGTGAAGTACCAGTAATCATTGACGCGCGTGGGAACCGACATATCAGTCTCTTCCACATGCGATTTCAGCTCTTCAAACAACGTATGCCAGAAATCCGCCAGATGCGCCATGCGACGCTCGCAGTACTGGTTTTCGGCAGCTACGTAGCTGCGCACATCATCGGAGTCTTTGTCTCGCATCCACTCGTAATCGTCTTCGAAAACGTCACCGTGGAATTCGCGGCGCTTCGGCTCGCGCTTGGCGTAAGGCGGCATCGCGGCCGCGGCGTTTGTGCTCTCGTCAGTCATACCACGCGATTATAGGCGAGGCACCGCACCGGGACGCATTCAGTGTTCATCACGCCGCGCCTATTGCAACACCGTCTTCAGATACGGCAGCATGGTCTTCAGAATGTTCGAGCCGGTGGTGCCGGTGAATACTGGCACATCGGTTACCGGAGTCGGCTGGGTCGAGGTGAGCCCCGTCACCGACGCCAATCCGGTTGATTCGCGCGGGCTCAACTCACGAATGACGATCGCCAGTACACGTCCGGGATATCTGCGGGCGATGGTGGCGTACGTGGTCGGGTCTTTCTGCCCGTCATCGCCCACCAGAATGAACTTCATGTCTGGGAAGTCGGCCATAAGTTGTTCGGCAAACTCAAGTTTGTGCTGGGGGCCGGTGGGTACGAAGGTCTTGGGCCTCGGGTCGAGGTCGCGCAGCAGCAGCGGGCCTTCGGGAAAACCATGGTCAGTGATGAAGTTGCGAATCGAACTCTCCACATTCCAGGGCGATGTCGAAAGATAGAAGAACGGTGCGCCGGGGAACAGGTCGGCGATGCGGGTGAACAGCACGCTCATGCCCGGCACGGAGGCTTTCTTCTTGGGGTCGAGGAACAGCAGGTTGTACGCGGCCTTCCATGGCACCGGGGCCTGCGTGATCATGATGGTGTCGTCCACATCGGAGATGATGCCGACTTTGGCACTGGCGGGGATGGTGTACAGGTTGGCGCTCACGGGTTTGCGGTTGGCCACGCTGTAGGAGACGCGATGGATGCCGGGCACCAGACGATGCTCGGCCACGAGGTCGAGATATCCGGCGGAATCGGAGATGGCGTATTCGCTGCCGAGATCGCGCGTGCGGTCCACCTTGTCATAGACCTCGGAGACGCCGATCTGCACGGTGTTGAGCGGCATGTCATCAATGCTGGCCTGCACGTGGGTGCGCGGCGCGGGTATGGCAAGCATGCCGCGGATGCCGCGGATCAGTTCGCCGGATTGCGCGTGCCTGGGGGCGTATACCGTGCGGCAGATCAGACGCGAGTAATCGCCGGTGCCATAACCCACATAGGGTTCCACTCGCGGATACCAGTCCCATTGGCGCACCACCTGAGTGGAGATGCGTGACCATACGCCGAACACGCGGGTGACGGCACGACGTATGAATCGGGTGATCGGCGGCTTGACTTCGATTCGCTCACGCTTGGAGGGGGTGTCGAACGTCGTGGCAGCCTTGCGTGCGGGAATCGGCACGGTGGGCATGTCATCGGAATGTTCAGCGTTGCTGGCATTGTCGGCACCATTGGCGGATGCCTTGACGTCAGAGACTGGCGCGGTGGCGGACAGCGCTGCACTGCGAGCAGCAGCATCCCAAGGCAGTCGCTTGCCTGCCGCCTCAAAATCCTCGCGTGGGCTTCTCATAGACACCAATATAGGCCATACGCCTCATTTTCTTGGCTCCCCTCAGAGAGGGGAGCTCAAAAGGAACTACCGCACGACCTTCGCGTATTCGTCGGCGCTCAACAGCTCCGGCTCATCGTCGTCAAGCTCGACCTTCAGCAGCCAGCCTTCGCCGTACGGATCGCCGTTGACCACGGACGGGTCGTCCGCCACGTCACGGTTCACATACTTGACCGTACCCGCCACGGGGCTGATCAGCGGCTGGACGGCCTTGGAGGATTCAAGCTCCACGATCTCGTCGCCGGCCTCCACACGGGCGCCAGGCTCAGGCAGATCCACGAACACAAGTTCGCCAAGCTGGTCGGCGGCGTATTCGGTTATGCCGATGATTGCGGGGTCGACCGAACGGTCCACCCATGCATGTTCCTCGGAGTATTCGAGGTGGTCGGGAATGTCGAGGTTCAGCGGCTGTTCGTTTTCGTTGTCATCACTCATAGTCATAAGCCTAACCTATCTTCGCGGTCCGTCACAGCTCGCGACCGAGCCATTCCTCAATCATGTAGCGGGCGATGGTGGCGCGGCCCGGCGCCGCCATACGGCCGGCGATGAGCTCGGCCGTGTATTCGTCGCGTGTGACCCATCGCGCGGTCATGGTCTCCTCGCCATCCACATGCACGTCGGTGGTGATTGCATGTGCCTTGAACGCCATCATCAGCGAAGCCGGGAACGGCCACGGCTGCGAGCCCAGGTACCGTACCTCGCCGAGCTTGATGCCGGTCTCTTCCATGGCCTCGCGGCGGCAGGCGTGTTCAAGGTTCTCCCCCGCCTCCACAAATCCGGCGGACACCGAATACAGCCTCGAATCCTTCCATGCCGCGTTGTGTTGCAGCAGCAGACGGTCGTGCCCGTCCACGATGGCGGTGATGACCGCCGGCTCCACGCGTGGGAACAGCACACGGTTGCCGTCCGCCTCGTTGGTGCATCGCTGCGCCCATCCGGCGAGCGCCGGCCGGACCGCCGCGCCACAGGTGGGGCAGAACCGCTGGCGGCTGTGCCAGATGCTTAAGGTGATGGCACTGGTGGCTTGCCCGGCCTCGCGCGCGTTGGAGTGAGGGGCAAATCCGCGCAGGTCCACCCAGTCGAACCGGGTCACGGCCTGTTGCAGCAGCGTGGGCTTCGGGGCCAAGGGCTGTACGGGCGCGCCGACCGAATCATCGAAGGCATCGTCCGCACCTTGCCCGGCCGAATCCGGTACACCGAGCGGCCCGGCGATTTTGGCTGCGGCTACGCCGCCATTACCCTTGGCGTTTCCCGGCTGCCGTATTCCGGCGGCAGCACCTCCGCTGATGCCGTTCTTGCCCAGCGCGCCGTCCACAGTGCCGGAATCCTGGGTGCCGAGCACGCCGCCGACGGCACCGCCAACACCGGCAATCCCGCCAACACCGGGAACGCCGGCTTCCGGCACGCGCGTGATATCCACGGCGACCACGGATTCGCCGCGCGCCCCGACATAGGAGCCGAGGAACATGGCGACCGCTTCGGGGTAGCGTGCCAGTTCGGCGGACACATAGGCGCCCGGCAACGTGGCGAGCCGCATTTTCACGTTCTCATAGTCCACAAGCTCGCCTTGGCCGCGCGGTACGGCGACAAGTCCGCCGCGCGTAAGCACGACTTTGGTGGTCGGCTCGGCCAGCAGCTCGTCGATCAGGCCGGGTTCGCTTCGCCGGTCCACCTGATAGTCGATGTCGCCTTGTGCGAGCGGCAGGAACGGCAGCGCATGGGTCAGCGCCAGGGGCGAAAAATGAATGTCAGTGCCCATCGAGGTCTCCTATGCGTTCTTCTGCGCGTTCTGCACGCGCCTGACGAGCGAGAGCAGTGCTCGCGCCACGGTATCCGGATGTTCGACGGCACTGAAATGGCCGCAGTCCGGAATGTCGATGAATTCGGCGCCGGCGATTCGCTCGGCGAGCGGACGCATCACACTCGGATTGCTGGAGGGGTCCAGTTCGCCGGACACCACCAGGCTCGGTGCGCTGATCGTTTCCGGCACCGCCCCCAGTTCGGGCCGGCCATAGGTCATGCGCTGACGCCAGGCCAGACCAGCCGGGTTCTGTTCGTTGATCCAGCCGGTCATGGTCGCGATGAATTCAGGAGTCTTCTTGACGGTGGAATCGCCATCGGCCGGTTGCGCGAAGTGCATGACCGGTTCGACCGAGTTCGTCTGTTCGGCGGCGTCCGCCATCTTCAGTCGGTTCTCTCCGCCCACGCCGTCGGACGCGGCCATCGTGTCACACAAGGCCAGTCCGGCCACCGTTTCGGGGTACAGGCGCTGGATGTCCATCGCCACGTAGCCGCCCATCGACAGTCCGACCCAGATCGCCTGCTCGTAGCCGGCGGCCTTGATCAGGTCCACGTAGGCTCCGGCCAGGCGATCCAGCGCCTCGCTGTACGCGCCGTTCGCCATGCGGGGGCCAGAATCGGCATCGCTCGGCACCGGGGATGCGCCGGAGCCGGCCATATCCGGCGCCCAAATCGGGAAGTCCGGCACATCGTTCAGGTCGGCGGAGTCGGCGAGCGCCTTCGCGCACACGTCCCACATGCGGTGGTCCACCGGGTAGGCGTTCATCAGCACCACCGGCACGCCTTCGCCGTCACGGTAGATATGATTGGCCAATTCGATTGCCATTGTCGTTACTCCTTCACATTCGCGCCCCACTGGCGGAGCTGTCGGCACAGTCGGCTGGGAGCGGTCTCAACGCGGACCGCCCTCCGTCGCTACGCGCCATCCCCTCCAACGGAAGGCAAAACAACTGTCAGATTCCGGCCCAGGCCAACGCCTGTCGCACGATGCGCCCATGGCCGTTGACCATCTGCGCCACGAACGTGTCCATTACGTCGCTCTTGGGATCCACCCATTCCACATCCAGCGTCTCATCCTGCGGCTTGCAGTCGCCGGCGATAGGCACCACGTAGCACAGTGCGATGGCGTGCTGGCGCGGATCGTAGTATTCGCTTAGTCCCGGCGTGGGGAAGAATTCGGCCACGGCGAACGGCTGGAGCCCGATCGGCAGCAGCGGCAAGGCGATATCGCCCAAATCCTTGGCCACATTGCGGGCGATGGCCTCGCGCAACGTCTCGTGGTACAGCACACGGCCGGTAATCAGCGTACGCTCGATCGACCCGTCTTCGGATACGCGCAGCAGCGAGCCCACTTGGGAGATGCGGCCCATCTCATCGGTGCGCACAGGCACGATCTCCACATACGCGATGGGCATCTGATGGCGCGCCCGGTTGATGTCGGACGGCCCCAGCCAGCCCGGCGGGTTGCCGTGACCGGAACCGCCTCCGTGGATGAAGTCCTCGGGCGTGATGTTGTCGAATTCGCCGCGGCCACGGCCGGCATCATAATCGCCCTCGTCGGGCACTTCATCATTCATGACTGGCATGCATCCCATTATTGCGCGCAAAAACACGCCACGCGTCACCTTCCGGCGAAATCTTGGGAAACGTTTGGCCGGCGGCGGAAAATACGACACAAATGTTGGGTGGTGCTGGGAAGCTGGTAGCCAGCAGGGAGCCGGCGGCCACGAACCGCACGGCCCCAAGCGCCAAGACGTATTGCATGAATAAGGCAATCGCCCGGCGGCCACGCACGAGGGCCGTACGGCGATGCCAAGGAAAACACAAAAGAAGGGAACATCATGGCAACCACCGCCATCACCTCCGCCGATTTCGAGAAGACCATCACCGACAACGAAATCGTGTTCGTTGACTTCTGGGCCACCTGGTGCGGCCCGTGCCGCGCGTTCGGCCCGATTTTCGAGGCGGCCTCCAACGAGCCGGAGAACGCGAACATCGCCTTCGTCAAGGTTGATATCGACGCCAACCAGGATCTGGCCCAGGCCGCCGGCATCCAGGCGGTGCCCACGCTGATGATCGCCAAGCAGGGCGAGGTCATCTTCCAGCAGGCCGGCGCGCTGCAGGCCGCCGATCTCGACGATCTGATCGCCCAGGCCAAGGCACTCGATCTGGCCGCCGCCAAGGCCGCCCAGTCCGGTGCCGACCAGCAGGCCTGAGCCTGATTTTCCTTCATCCACTGCGCCGCCTATCATGGTGGGCAGTGTGAAATCCGATCAAGGAGCGCAATGACGAGACATGCCAAGCCGACCCGTATGCTCAGACCGTTGAACAAGCGCCAGTGGATGAAGATCGCGGCTGTGGTGGCCGCGGCAGGTCTGCTCGGCGCGGCGGGATTGGTGTCGCGCAGTTTCTACCATGCTGATGATGTGAAGCCGATTTCCACCATCACTTCGTTCTCCGCCACCGATTCGGCCGCATCCCGTTCTGCCACTCGTGGCGCAATCAACAGCGCCGACAAGAACACCACGTTCGTTACGGTGAAGATTAATGGCGATTCGCGCGTAGTACTTGGCGAAAAAGCCAACATGACCACCGTCAAGGACGTGCTGGAGACGGGTGATATCACGCTTGACCCGGATGATGCCGTATCTCCCTCGCTGAAATCCAAGGTCACCGAGGCCACCGTGGTCACCATTAATCGCGCGGATGCCGATGTGGAGACCAACGATACCGAGATCGCCTTCAATGAAGTGCGCAAGGAGACCAGCAGCCTGCCCAAGGGTCAGGAAAAGGTCGAGACCGAGGGCCAAAAGGGCATTATGGAGACCACCTCGCTGATCAAGCGAGCCGGCGACAAGGTCATCTCTTCCAACGTATTCGCCTCATGGGTCAAGAAGGCCCCGGTGGATAAGGTGATCCTGGTGGGCACTGGTTCCACCAAGTCATCGTCGTCGGCCGATCTCGGCACCACTGTTCCGGCTGGAGAAGTGCAGTCCTGGGCGCATCAGTATCTGTTGGACAACGGGTATAGCGAAGCAGACTTCACCGCTGCGAACTACATCATCAACCACGAGTCCGGTTGGAGCCCCACCGCCACCAACCCCACGTCTGGTGCTTATGGCTTGGGTCAGGCCTACCCCGGTAGCAAGATGGCTTCCGCCGGTGCGGACTGGCAGACCAACTACAAGACCCAGTTCAAGTGGTTCATCAGCTATTGCGAGCAGCGCTACGGCGGCATCGTCGCAGCGTACAACTACTGGATCGCTCATAACAATTACTGATTGCGATTATTCTCTATGCAAAGAGCCTCTGCCGGTTGATTCCCGGCAGAGGCTCTTTGGTTATGTGGCTCTTCGCATTTTGGTGTGTATGGCGTGTGGTTAGAGGTGGGTTTGGATGGCTTGTCTGAAGCCTCCGGTGTGGAGCAGGCTTCTGGTGATGTAGTTGTCGAGGTTGCGGAAGCCGAGGGCTATGTCCCTGAGGGTCTCGAGCCTGCCGTTGATGGCCTCGGTGGGGCCGTTCGCGCCGTTGGGGTGGTCGAAGAACGCGAACACGTCGCCCATGCGGCGTTTGAGGGTGCGTCCGAGCGTGGCGAGTTCGGGGCATCCGGGCGCACCGCTTTTGACGGCGAGGGATTCGATGAGCTCGGCCATCATGCCCCGCCCCTTGCGCCGGTCCTCGTGCGCGTAGCAGGAGATGATCTTCTGGTACGCGCCGTGCGCGAGGGCGAGCGGCTTGTTCGCGGGGTCGGTGAGCAGATCGTCGGCGCGCGCCTTCTGCCTGTCGGTGCGCAGGGACGCGGTCTTGAGCAGGATCCTCCTGCCCTTGTAGAGCGTCCTTGGTGCCGCGCCGTCCCGTCCGTTCGCGCTGGAGCCGGCAGCGCACCTCGAAAGCCCGCGACGCACGGACCCCAAGGGCCAGCTCTACCGTTCATGGCGGCTCGAGGAACCGCTGCGCCTGCTCGGGCTCTCCCTCGACCGGGCCGGGGGAGAGCTGAACCGCTGGGTGTTCCGGGCCTCGCATAGCCGCATCCCCGAGATCGTCGAGCTTTCCAAAAAAAATCAGGAGACGCCGCCCCGACATCCCACGCACCATCGAACCGGGCTGCTCCAACGCCAGGCTCGAGGCGTTCGACAACAGGATCAAGGCCACCATCCGCATGGCCTACGGCTTCCACCGCGTCACCAACCTCATCGCCCTGATCATGCTCCGATGCAGCGGATTCGACATCCGACTACCACAACCCACAATCTAACCCACAAAAACA
>OLOX01004064.1_pt1 | contig 10399 bp, 8 predicted proteins | sample 1672091 | NCBI WGS metagenome assembly OLOX01 (sample SAMEA3136644, study PRJEB25190) | human gut metagenome | reverse complement strand
GCGGCGAGCTGATGGCGATCCATCTGCGCAAGACGAGCGCGCTCATCCGCGCGGCGTGCCGGATGGGTGTGGCCGCGGCAGGCGGCACGCAGGTGCAGGGAGATGCGGCGGCGCGCTATGCCGATCTGCTCAAGGAGGCGTTTGCCTCGATCCTCGGCTTTGAGGTGGAGTTGAAGTTTGTGCTGGCCGCGCCCGCACCGGACGGCGGCAAGGCTGCCGAGAAGCCGAAGCTGGACGAGAACGACCTGCCCAGCGGGCGGTACGAGTTCACGTTCGAGAACTTCATCAAGGGGCCGTCGAACCAGTTTGCGTTTGCGGCCGCGCAGGCCGTGGCGGCGAATCCTTCCGGCGCGTACAACCCGCTGTTCATCTATGGGCCGTCAGGCCTGGGCAAGACCCATCTTTTGAACGCCATCCAGTTTGAGATCAAGAAAAATCACCCGGATTTCAACATCGTTTACGTGGATTGTGAAATGTTCACCAACGAGACGATTTCCGCCATCAAGACGGCGACGATGGAGCAGTTCCGTCAGAAATACCGCAAAGCGGATGTGCTGCTCATCGACGACATCCAGTTCCTGGCCGGCAAGGAGAGCACGCAGGAGGAGTTTTTCCACACCTTCAACACGCTGCACAACGATGGCCGGCAAATCGTCATCGCGTCGGACCGCCCGGCGAAGGAGATCAAATCGCTGGAGGAGCGTCTGCGCACCCGGTTTGAGTGGGGCCTGACCGCCGACATCCAGCCGCCGGATTTTGAAACGCGCGTTGCCATCGTCAAGCGCAATAAAGTGGCCAAGCTCACATGCATCGGCTTCCCTCGTTACCTCCGTTGAAAAGAACATTGGCAAACCGCAGCTCTCCGCTTCAAGCCCAACAACCGGAAGTCCCTCATAGAGGGAAGGAAGCAAAAAGCAATCCATTGCATTGTAAAACTGCTGGATGTCCTCTCTTCGCCCTAAATAGGTAACCTGTTTTTTAATTCCCAACTCATCGATTTTTTTCATCATGTCCTCTTTGAGATCTCCATCGCCAATCAAACATAGAATCGCATTTGATTCTTTTTTGGCGACCGCCCCAAAGATTTCAATCATCCGAACAGAATTTTTTTGTTCTGTAAAACGTCCGATATGACCAATTACGGTTTTATCGCTCCAACCAAATTCTGCTCTTGTCTTTTCGCGGACTGCCGGATCATACGAATTGAATTCGGTGTTGATTGCCGTCTTGAACACATCTACTTTTCCGGCATCAAACAGCTTATTGCCAAACTGCCAGCGGCCACAATCAACTCCACAGGCCATATAGTAATTGGCAAACCACTTTGACATAGGACGCAGCATCTTTTTAAGAATCGTTTTCCAGTCGTCCTCATGTGCCATGGATAGACTTTCCGATATTCTCACCGGAACCTTGCAATATTTCGCAACGGCCATAGGAAAAAGATTCATCGTGCTATTATAAGCATGGACAACCTTATATTGATTTTGCTTAAAGATGCGCATCATATCGGTCATATTCTGAAAAATATGTTGATATGGTGTGATCCTATAAACTCGCCCTCCCAGATTTGTAATCTCCTGCTCTGGAATCGCCTGTGAATCAGAATCACATATAAAATCAAATTGAATTTTGTCCCGATCAATATGCCGATAGTATTCCATGATCAGATTCTTTTTTCCGCCAGAATCCATCTTCCCAACAATGATTGCTGCTCTCATGGGTTTCATTTACCGCCATCCCTTTGCTCAAAAAATTCCAACGTCTTATCAATCACCTTCTGGATATCCTCTTCTGCAAGGTTATAATACATGGGCAGACGCACCAGCCTATCGCTGTCAGGCGTCGTATGCTCATCCTCTCCTGCGAAACGTCCGAACTTCAGGCCAGCCGGAGCACTATGCAGCGGAACATAATGGAACACACACAGGATATCGTTTTCCTTCATAAATTGTATATATGCCTGCCGTGTCTCCAGATCTTTGCATTTCAGATAAAACATGTGCGCATTATGCACGCAGCCCGCCGGAACTGTCGGAAGTTCCAAAATTCCCTTGTCAGCCAGCGGTTTGAACGCCTCATAATAGCGATTCCACGAAGCAAGCCGGTTCTCGTTAATTTCATCAGCCACTTCCAACTGCGCCCAAAGATAAGCTGCATTCAAATCGCTCTGTAAGTAGCTGTCGCCAAAATCGACCCAGTTGTACTTTGCTACCTGTCCCCGGAAAAACTTCGAACGGTTTGTGCCTTTTTCACGCAGGATTTCAGCCTTTTCAATATATGCAGGGTTATTGATAACGATTGCGCCGCCCTCTCCCATTGAATAGTTCTTTGTTTCGTGGAAGGAGTAGCACCCAAAATCGCCAATTGTGCCCAATGCCTTGCCTTTATAGGTACTCATAACCCCCTGCGCCGCATCTTCCACAACCATTAATTGATGCCGCTTTGCGATATCCATAATGGCATCCATCTCACAGGCTACGCCCGCATAGTGAACAGGACAGATGACTTTTGTTTTTTCAGTGATAGCAGCTTCGATTTTCGTTTCATCTATGTTCATCGTATCCGGGCGAATATCGACAAACACAAGCGTAGCTCCGGCCAAAACAAAAGAATTGGCAGTGCTGGAAAATGTAAAACTGGGCAAAATCACTTCATCACCCGGTTTGATACCACAAAGCAGAGCAGCCATATCCAGTGCCGTTGAGCCGCTCGTCGTCAGCATAACTCGTTCAGCCTTAAATCTATTCTCCAACCATTCATCACACTTTTTGGTGAACGGTCCGTCTCCGCAAATTTTGTGATTTTCAACCGCTTCATGCATATACTTAAATTCCGTGCCTACAAAAGGCGGAACATTGAAATGAATCATCTTTTTCCTCCGTTTAATCATGCACCATCTTCGGGTGTTATCTTATCGATAATAGTCAGGTTCTTTTATTTTTTTGCTTCTTTACATCATTTTCAAATTTAAACAGTACAATTTATGATGATACTCAGAAGGCAACGCAGCAATTTCCAAACCGTCGCCGTCACTCTATGATGACAGCCGCATATGCTCACCGCTTCACCCCAAACGCCCGTTCGGGGTTCTTCTTCCTTTGTTTGGCATCGCTTTTCTTTTTCGAATGCCTTGCTCAGAATTTGAACGTCTCTTTCATCCCCAGCCACTTCTGATCCTTCTCGCTCAGATTCAGCACCGCGTCCTCTCCAAGCGTGTATCCCTCGGCAGACGCATTTCCCTTATATTCGCCCTTTACATCCGGCCACTCAACACCAATCTCCGGGTCATTCCAAGCCAAGCCGCCCTCATCATTGGGATGATAAAAGTCATCGCACTTATAACAGAATTCCGCTTCGTCGCTCAGGACGAGGAAGCCGTGCGCAAATCCCTTCGGAATCAAGAACTGCTTTTTGTTCTCCGCCGACAGCGTCACGCCATACCATTTTCCATATGTTTCGGATTTCGCTCTCAAATCCACCGCCACATCAAATACAGCGCCGCGCACCACGCGAACCAGCTTCGTCTGCGGATACTGCTTCTGGAAGTGCAGGCCGCGCAGCACGCCCCTGACGGACATGGATTGATTGTCCTGCACAAAGCGGATGTCAATTCCCGCCTCCCGCATATCCTGCTCACTGTAGGTCTCCATAAAATAGCCGCGCGCATCGCCGTGAACGGCGGGCGTTATCACGCAAAGCCCCTCTATTCCGCCCACGTTTTTCTCAACTCGTATCTGACCCATTTAACGAATCTCCCGTTTACTTTTCGATTTCCTTCAGATAACGGCTCAGCGCATCCTGCCAAGTCGGAAGCGGCGTAAAGCCCGCCTCCACCAGCTTGCGCTTATCCAGTCGGCTGTTAAACGGCCGCGCCGCCCTGCTCAGGCCATATTCCGCCGTCGTAACCGGCACCACCTGCGTGGCATACCCCGCCTGACGGTAGATTTCCTTCGTAAAGTCATACCAGCTGATGTAGCCGCCCTCGTTGGTCGCATGGTAATAGCCGTATTTTTCGGTTTCATTCATATCAATCAGCAGCCGCGCCAGATCGTATGTGTACGTCGGCGTGCCGATCTGATCGTTAACCACGCGAACCGTGTCGTGGGTCTTCCCGACATCCAGCATCGTCCTGATGAAATTCTTCCCATTCAGGCCGAATGCCCACGCGATGCGGACGATGAAATACTTCTCAAGCGTCCGGCTGACCGCCAGCTCGCCTTCGAGCTTGGTCTGCCCATAGACGTTCAGCGGCCTGTAATCCCTGCAATCCGGCTGCCACGGTTCGGTCCCCTGTCCGTCAAACACGTAATCCGTGCTGATGTATGTCATCTTGCAGCCGAGCTTTTTGCAGGCGTCCGCCATATTCTGCGTGCCGCCCACATTGATCGCGCGCACCTTCTCCGCCTTTTCGGGGTCCTCCGCCAGATCCACCGCCGTCCACGCCGCGCAGTGGATCACAGCGTCCGGCTTTACGTCCGTCACGACCCGCTCTACAGCGACCCTGTCGGTGATATCCAGCGCCACATACGGCGCCTTCGTCACCGCGGAGCCGTCCGCCACGCCGCCATAGCTTTCCTGAATGTCCGATCCGACGCCTTCATGGCCGCGCCCAATCAGCTCGTTCATCACGTCGTGGCCAAGCTGGCCGCCAACGCCCGTCACAAAAAACTTCATGCCCTGACCTCGGCTTTCGCCTTGTACATCTCTTCGTAGTACTTCTGGTAGTTGCCCGAGGTGACGTTCTTCATCCATTCCTCGTGTTCCAGGTACCAGTCGATGGTCAGCACAATGCCCTTTTCAAACGGCGTCTCCGGATACCAGCCCAGATCGTTTTTGATCTTGGTCGGGTCGATGCCATAGCGCCGGTCGTGGCCGAGGCGATCCTCCACATGCCGAATCAGCGCCTCGGAGATTCCTTCGTCCTGCAAACGCTCGTGGAGTTGCTCGATGATGGTCTTCACGATGAAGATATTCGGGCGTTCATTGTGGCCGCCCACGTTGTAAACCTCTCCGCTTCTGCCGCCCTCAGCCACCATGTCGATCGCCTTGCAATGATCCTCGACATACAGCCAGTCTCGCACCTGCATGCCGTCTCCGTAAACCGGGAGCTGCTTGTGATGCTTGACGTTATTGATCATCAGCGGGATCAGCTTCTCCGGGAACTGATACGGGCCGTAGTTGTTGGAGCAGCGGGTGATGTTGACCGGCATGCCGTAGGTGTCGTGGAACGCCTGAACAAAGTGATCCGCGCTCGCCTTCGAAGCCGAGTACGGGCTGTGCGGATTGATGGGCGTCGTCTCCATGAAATACCCTTCCGCGCCCAGCGCGCCGTAGACCTCGTCGGTGGACACCTGCAAATACTTCTTGCCCGCCTTCCAGCGCTTGGTTTCCGGCTGATACCACGCCTCCTTGGCGCGCTGGAGCAGGTTCATCGTGCCCATGACATTCGTTTGCACAAAGATTTCCGGGTTCGCAATCGAACGATCCACGTGAGACTCCGCCGCAAAGTTGATGACGCAGTCAAAGTCGTATTTTTCAAACAGCGCCGTCACCAATTCCCTGTCGCAGATATCGCCCTGCACAAAGATGTGGCGCTTATCCCCTTCCACGCCCTTCAGGTTTTCCAGATTGCCGGCATACGTCAGCTTGTCCAGATTGACCAAGAGAATATCGTCGTGCTTTTTGAGCATGTAATATACGAAGTTCGATCCGATAAAACCCGCGCAGCCGGTGATCAAATACGTTTTCATCTGTTTTCTCCAATCGCATCGATGTATTTTCCGTCCAGCACGTCCTTCAGATACTGGCCATACTGATTCTTCTTTAGAACCTCGTAAATCTCCAGCACTTCTTCCCGCGTAATCCATCCGTTCAGATACGCGATTTCCTCCAGACAGGCGATCTTGCGGTGCTGGTGCTGTTCCATCGTCTTGACAAAGTTTGTCGCATCCACCAGACTTTCGTGCGTGCCGGTATCCAGCCATGTAAAGCCCTGCCCCAGCAGCTCCACGTTGAGTTCGCCCTGTTCCAGATAAATGCGGTTCAAATCGGTGATCTCCAGCTCGCCCCGCTTCGAGGGCTTCAAGTGCTTGGCATACTCCACCACGCGGTTATCGTAGAAATACAACCCCGTCACGCAGTAGTTGCTCTTGGGATGTTCCGGCTTTTCCTCGATGGATACCGCCTTGCCGTCCCGGTCAAATTCCACGATGCCGAATCGCTCCGGGTCGTCCACATAATACCCGAAAACGGTGGCTCCTTTGCCCGCCTCGGCATTCCGAACCGCCGCCTTCAGGCGCTCGTTGAGGCCATGCCCCGCAAAAATGTTATCGCCCAGCACCATCGCAACCGTATCGCCGCCGATGAACGCCTCGCCGATGATGAACGCCTGCGCCAAGCCGTCCGGCGAAGGCTGAACAGCATACGTCAAATTCACGCCGAACTGCCGCCCGTCTCCCAGCAGGCTCTCAAAGCGCGGCGTATCCTGCGGCGTCGAAATAATCAAAATATCCCGAATGCCCGCGTTCATCAGAACCGACATCGGATAGTAAATCATCGGCTTATCGTAAATCGGGAGCAGCTGCTTACTCGTCACCTTGGTCAGCGGATACAGGCGCGTACCGGAACCGCCCGCCAGAATAATTCCCTTCATCAGACCTTCCCCTTTTTCATGCATTTGATCAGGCAGACACGCTTCTCATTTTTTCAAATGTTTTCATGCGAAATGCAAAGGCATCTTCTACCTTTTTATCCATGATTATTATACCGTTATTTATTTTATCTGTCAACGTATCCCTATCTTTTTCGAACGCGTCCGACAAAAATCTTCCGCCGTTCAATCCCAAAAAGAAGACGAAAAAACAGCCTTGCGGTCGTTTGAGGACTGGGAAAAAAACCTGATTGAAAAAGCCGTCCTCTCCCCTTCAAAGGAAAGGACGGCTCGTCATCATCACGCCAGCTTCAAAATCATTTCCAGCAGTCTTTTCACGCTGGTCTTCACGTCTTCGCGGCTTAGTTTGCCTTCCCGCATCATTTTCAGTGTGTGCGCCGGATCGCCGCAGCCCATTTTCACATCGTTGCCCGCCGCGATTTCGGTATATTGCGGCGCATGGGTGTACCAATCCGTCGTCACCATACCTTCAAAGCCCCATTCGCCGCGCAGGATATCCGTCAGCAGCTCGCGGTTTTGGCTCGCCCACAGGCCGTTGAGCAGGTTATAGCTGCTCATCACCGTCAGCGGCTGCGCCTTCTTCACGCAGATTTCAAAGCCCTTGAGGTAGATTTCGCGCAGCGCGCGCTCGGACACGCGGGAATCCGAGTCCTTGCGGTTTGTCTCCTTGTTGTTGCAGGCGAAATGCTTGAGCGACGCGCCGACGCCCTCACTCTGGATGCCCTCGACCATCGCTGCGGCCATCTCGCCCGCGACGAGCGGATCTTCCGAATAATACTCAAAGTTGCGCCCGCAGAGCGGCGTTCGATGGATGTTGATCGCCGGGGTCAGCCACACGCCGACGCCGTTTTCGTGCACTTCCCTCGCGCCCGCCGCGCCGATCTCGCGCACGATCTCCGTGTTCCACGTGCAGGCCAGCAGCGTCGCACACGGGAAGGCCGTCGTCGTTACGCCGCATTCCGGCTTAATGCGCAGACCCGCCGGGCCGTCCGCCGTCATCACGTTCGGCACGCCGTAGGTCGGCAGATTGCCGAAGCCGAACGTATTCGCTACGCCGCGGTTCGGCTGTCCGCCCAGCAGCCGCACCATGTCCTCGTCGCTGAGCAGGCTCATCCATTCCTCTAGCGTCAATTCGCCGTTTGCCACCTCGATCAACTGCGGCTTGATCGGCGGAATCCATGCGCAGCCCGGAATCTGATCCGGGATTTCCAGCGGATACTGCCCCTCGTCCGGGATGCCCTCCAGCTTGCGCCAGTCCTCGCGCGGCGTTTCCGGCGCGCAGGAAAGCACGCGGTAGCTGCCGTCGGCCAGCATACGGCGATGCAGCTGCTTCGGCGCGCACTTCTCCGAAAGCTGCGCCAAAATCACATCGCTTTCCAGCGCATAGCGATACGCGACGTCCGCCGTCTCCCGGACATTTTCGCCCAAACGGAAGCGGTATTCGCCTTTTTCCAGCACATACGCCGATTTTTGAATCACGCCCTCGTCGTCGTAGGCGGCAAACGCATACGGCGCAAACGCAATCGTCAGCGTTTCGCTCTCGCCCGGTTCGAGCAGGCGCGTCTTGGCAAAGCCAACAAGCGCCGTCGCAGGCTTGGCCATCCGCCCCTTCGGCGGATTGACATACGCCTGCAAGACGTATTTGCCCGCGCATGTTCCCGTGTTGTGAACCGTTGCGCGGAGCTCGATCTCTCCCGCGTCGTTCAGGCCGCCGGCGATGTCGCGCAGCGCGAACGTCGTGTAGCTCAGGCCATATCCGAACGGATAGCATACCTCGTCCGCCGCGCCGGGAATCGTTTCAAAGTAGCGATAGCCGACGAACACATCCTCCTGATATTCCACGTACATTCTGGATTCCGCAAAATTGGCCGAGGACGGATAGGCCGCGAACGACGACGCGAACGTGTCCGTCAGATGGCCGGACGGGCAGACGTCGCCGACCAGCAGATCCGCCGCCGCCAATCCGCCCTCCATGCCGCCCTGCCAGGCCAGCAGCGCCGCGCCGACGGCGGGGTTGTCCTTAAACCAGAGCGTGTCCATCATGCCGCCAGTGTTGAGTACCACGGCCACGCGCGGGAACGCCGCGAGCACCTTTTTGACCATGTGCTCTTCCTCGAACGAGAGGAAGTAATCGCCGTCGTGCGGCTGTCCCGTGCGGTCATAATCCTCGCCGGAAAAGCGGCAGATCGTGATGACGGCGGTATCGGTGAACGCGCGCGCCTGCCGAACCAGCGCGTCGTCCAGAATCGGTTCTCTGGTCTTTCCCGGCGTTGCTCCTGCGGCGTACTGCGCCTTGACGTTCTCGGCATAAAAGCGTTCCAGCGGCTCAAAAATTTCGATTTTGCCCTCGTCCTGCTTCATGCGGAGCCCCTGCGCCAGCGAGCGGACGTAGGCCACCGTCGTGTCTCCGCTTCCGCCGCCGCCCTTGACATAGTCCGCCTGTGCCTTGCCGAAAACCGCCACGCGGCTGCCGCGCTTCAGCGGCAGCGTTTCGTTTTCGTTTTTGAGCAGCACCATGCCTTCGGCTGCCGCCCTTCGGGATAGCGCAATGTGCGCCGCGCTGCCTGTCACACGCCGTCCGTCCTCGCCCAGCGGCGTGGCGGGCATAAAGCTGATTCGCTGCCATTTGGGTTCCATTTCTTCGCGCCTCCATTCGTTTTTCCGTCGTGCATCCCATTCATTTCAAATATCCGTGCCGTCACGGGCATGCTTCTCAAGTCGTCTGTTTTAATCAATCCCTGCGGAAGATGTCCCTCGTATGTACCTTGTCCATATTATAACATATTCTTTGATGTTGCGATAGATAGTATCTTATTCCGGCTTCGTTCCGTCATCCATCTGGATGACCGCCATCTGCCCGAACATGCTGACGAATACTGAGGAACTACCTCTGTTTAGATGAAGCACTTGTTCTCCGTGTAATGCTCGTAGATCAGATCCAGCAGATTCTCCACTGGCGGGTAATACTCCGGCTCTGTTTTCTTCAAATACTCCTCCAGCATTTCCTTCAATTTTTCTATAATGCTACCATCCTTCCCAACTGAGATTCACATCCTCAGTTACGGCACATCTTACCGTAGACTTTTGCACATAGCAACCTATTTTTTGCGGTCTTTAGGATGCCCCATCTTCTCCTTCACTTCATCCGGCACATCAATCAATCCGAACCGATAGAACATTCCGTAGATGTAAGTCACTCCCCGGATATCGCCCAGAGCTTTCGGGCGGTCTACCACTTCTCCTTTAATATTCTTCAGTGCCAGCAGCACAGAACTCCATGCCAAACTCTTACTCTTCTCCCGGCGGTCGATCCACAGCTCTTTCGTGTACTCACCATTCCTGCCTTTTTTAATTTCGTAAGAGAATGGCAATCCTGAGTAGGTTTTAAATTTTACCCCAGCATAAGCCAGAACCACTCTCCAGAAGTTTTCTTCTGTCGGATCAGCCCTCCACCGCTTCATTGCTCTGTATCTCCGCTGCCGCTCTGCTCCGACACTAATCTTATCTTTCTCTGTATTGGGGAAGTACACGCCTTTCTGATATGGTAGGTACGAGGTAACGGAGGCTTTGGAGAGTTGAAGAGTATTTGCGGTTGAGAGTATGGAGGTTTTGTAGTCTTGTGTTTCTCGGTACTCTTCAAAAGTGTCCTGAACCTTCTCCGTCACTTCCGATTCATACACACTGGCTGTGATGAGCAGCTTTCTTACCTTGATTGGATTTAATCCC
>OLOX01004062.1_pt1 | contig 10401 bp, 8 predicted proteins | sample 1672091 | NCBI WGS metagenome assembly OLOX01 (sample SAMEA3136644, study PRJEB25190) | human gut metagenome | reverse complement strand
CCCGCAAAGGGGGAGGAGGCCGCGCCCGCGGGACTCACCCCGGGTGAGCTCGTGATGGCGCTCGCAGCGCACAAGGGGCGCGAGGTCGCCGGGCACTGCGCGGCGGGGGACGTTCTTATCGCCGCGGACACTATCGTCTGGCACCACGGCAAGGTGTTCGGAAAGCCGCATTCAGAGCAGCAGGCCGCCGAAATGCTCCGCGAGCTCTCCGGTGAGACGCACGAGGTGTATACCGGCGTGTGCGTCATCAAGGACGGGCAGGAGATGCTTGAATATGAAACGAGCCGCGTCCGCTTCCGCGAGCTTTCCGAGCGGGAGATAGCGGCGTACATAGCCACAGGGGAGCCGATGGACAAGGCTGGCGCGTACGGCGCGCAGGGCAAGGCCGCGCTCTTCGTAGAGGGCATAGAGGGCGACTTTTTCAATGTCATGGGTCTGCCGCTGTGCAGGCTCGGTAAAATGCTCAACAGGCAGGGAGTTGGACTTCTTTGAAAGAATACCTGAAGAAAAACGGAATACGTGTCGGCATCATCGTCGGCGCGGTCGTGCTGATAATCGCGCTCGGCGCCGCGGCGCGCGGCGGCAAGATAAGCTTTATGCAGAACGTGTCGGGCATCGTGAAGGCGCCTATGCAGAAGGTTCTGAGCTCCGCCGTCAACTGGTTCGACAGCCTGTACGGCTACCTGTACGATTATGACTCGCTCATGGCGGAGAACGAATCGCTCCGCTCCCAGCTTGCGGATGCGCAGAAGTCCGCGCGTGACGGCATCGCCGCCTCCGAGGAGAACACGCGCCTGCGCAAGCTCCTTGAGCTGCGCGAAAAGCACACGGATTATGAGATGGAGTCGGCCAAGGTCGTGCTCTGGTCGTCGTCGAACTGGTCGTCGTCATTCACGATAAGCAAGGGCGAGACCAGCGGCATCGAGATAGGCGACCCGGTCATAACCGAGTACGGCGCGGTCGTCGGCCAGATCACCGAACTCGGCACAAACTGGGCGACGGTCAGCACGCTTATCGACGTTGACATGAGCGTCGGCGCATTCGTCGGCGCGGCGGGCAACTCCGGTATGGTCGTCGGCGAATACTCGTTTATGAAGAACAAGACCGCGAAGCTCACGTTCCTTGCTGACGGCGCGCAGATATTCGTCGGGGACGATGTCCTGACCTCGGGCTCCGGCGGCGCGTTCCCCTCCGGGCTTGTGATCGGCACGCTCACAGCCGTGCAGACCGAGGCCGGCGGGCAGATAGAATACGGCATAGTCGAGCCGCAGTGCGATCTGGACTCGCTGGTGCAGGTGTTCATTATCAAGAGCTTTGAAGTGGTGGAATAAGAGTTGAAGGATCTTTTTGAAAAGATAAATATACACCGCGTGCTGAGATACGCGCTGTTCATGCTCCTGACGCTGATGGCGCAGAACATGATCCTCAGCCATTTCAGACTGTTCGGCTCGTGCCCCATGGTGCTGCCGGCGGTCGCCGTGGCGGTCGGAATGTTCGAGGGCGCGACGCTCGGCCCGCTGTTTTCGCTCATCATGGGCATATTCGCGGATATGTCCTTTGTGGAACATACGATCTTCTTCGCGCTGGTTCTGCCGGCGCTGTCGTTCGCGGCAGCGTTCGTATCCCAGTTCTTCATAAACCGGCGCTTCTTTGCCTTTATGGGCATCACGCTTGCGGCGCTGTTCATCACGGCTGTGCTTCAGATGCTCAAGACCTTGGCGGGCGATACATGGAGCGGGGCGATGCTCTCGACGGTCATTGTCCAGACGCTCTGGTCACTGCCGTTTTCGGCGGTGGCATATTTCCCGCCGGCAAAGTGGATCAAGTAAGGGAAAGGACTTGCAATGCACAACAGACTTGTAAAACCGGGCAGAGTTGCGGGGCTTGTTATCCTCATCCTGCTGCTCCTGACGGTGTATCTGGTGGCGCTTTATAAGCTCCAGATCATAGAGGGCGAGGCAAACTACAACCGCAGCAGCGAGCTTACGAATACCGAGCGTGTAGTGACCGCTGCGCGCGGCAATATCTATGACCGCTACGGCCGTACCCTCGTCAGCAATGAGGAGACCTACAACCTGAAGATAGATACGGACAAGCTCTTTGCAAACGATGACCCGAACTCGGTCATCCTCGAGCTTGTGCACATGGTCCAGGGCTACGGCGATGAATATACCGACGACCTGCCCATAACCATGACCCCGCCGTTCGAGTACGACCCGGACATGACGGCTATCCAGCGCACGATGCTTGACGCGTACTATGTCCGTCAGGAGATAGACCCGAACTCCACGGCGGTCGAGCTGATGAGCTATATGCGCACGAGATATAATATCGACAACAGCTACTCCGCCGAGGAGATGCGCATCATCGCCGGCGTGCGTTACTCGATAAACGTCCGCTACGCCGTCAACACCGGCGAGTACGTTTTCGTTCAGGACGCGAGCATGAAACTCATAAGCTCCATACTTGAAAACAAGCTCAACGGTATCGAGGTCAAGCGCTCGTTCACGAGACAGTACCATACCGAGAACGCCGCGCATATCCTCGGCTATATTGCAGCCATGGACCCGGACGAATACGCCGAATACAAGCAGCAGGGCTATGCCATGAACGCACTCGTCGGAAAGTCCGGCGTGGAGAAGGCGTTTGAATCTTATCTGCACGGCTCGAGCGGCATCAAGAAAACGACTGTTTCCTCGACCGGCGAAATTCTGAACCGCTATTATGTGACGGAGCCTGTGCCGGGCAACAACGTCGAGCTGACCATCGACATTTCGCTGCAGGCTGTGGCCGAGCAGGCGCTGGAAAAGGTCATTCTCGATCTGCGGGAAAACGGCGTCGGCCGGAACAAGGAGGGCAAGGACGCCAGAGGCGGCGCGGTCGTCGTGCAGATGTGCAAGACCGGTGAAATTCTCGCCATGGCAAGCTACCCGACCTACAACCTTGCGACCTTCAATCAGGACTACACCACCCTTAACGCAGACGAGATGCGCCCGCTGTTCAACCGTGCGCTCGCGTCCTTCCCGCCCGGCTCGGTCTATAAGATGGTCACGGCCATCGCCGCCGTCGATATGGGCGGCTTCGACCCCGGCTATATCATCGAGGACAAGGGCCTTTACACCTTCTATGAATCCTTCCAGCCCAAGTGCCACATCTGGTCGCTTGCCAACCCGCGCACGCACGGCAAGATCAATCTGATGGAGGCCATCGCCTATTCCTGCAACTATTATTTCTATGAAGTCGGCCGTCTGACCTACGACAGCTATAAAAAGGAAACGGGAAACAACCCGTTTGATATCGTTGCCAAGGCCCTTGGCCTCGGCGAGCCGACGGGCATCGAACTGCCGGAGGACACCGGCGCGCGCGCGAATGCAGAGGAAAAGAACAAGCAGTACGCTGGCGAAGACGCAGGCTGGTTCGGCGCGGACGTTTTACAGGCCGTCATCGGCCAGAGCCTGAACAAGTTCACGCCTCTGCAGCTGGTCTGCTATACCTCGGCGCTGGCAAACAAGGGCACGCGCTATGAAGCGACACTTTTGTCCCGCGTCGTCTCGTGGGACTATCAGGATCTGATTGAAGAATCCAAGCCCGTTGTGGCAAGCACGCTGAACATCTCCGAAAAGGCACTGGCCGCACTCGATCAGGGCATGCGTATGACCGCGACCATCGGCACGGCGGAGCAGTATCTCCGGGATTATCCCATCCCCATCGCCTGCAAGACCGGCACGGCGCAGTGGCAGGGCACGACCTCTACCGGCGCGTTCTCCGGCTCCGACCACGCCTCGTTCGTGCTCTATGCCCCGGCGGACGATCCCGAGATCGCCATCGCCGTCTATGTCGAACGCGGCTCGCAGGGCGGCAATCTGGCGAACGTCTGTATTCCCATTCTTGACGCGTACTTCTCCAGTTCTGCCAGATACGAGACTGTCACAACCGAAAATATCGCTTACTAAGAGAGGAACCGCACATGACCGACCTTTCGCATATCCGCAATTTTTCGATCATCGCCCACATTGACCACGGCAAATCCACGCTGGCAGACCGGCTGCTGGAGGAGTGCCATTCCGTTGAAAAGCGCGAGATGGAGGATCAGATCCTCGACTCCATGGAGCTCGAGCGTGAGCGCGGCATCACCATCAAGGCGCGCGCCGTGCGTCTGGATTACCGCGCCGACGACGGCGAGGTCTATGTATTGAACCTCATCGACACGCCGGGCCACGTCGATTTTAACTATGAAGTTTCCCGCAGCTTATCTGCCTGTGAGGGCGCGGTACTGGTCGTTGACGCATCACAGGGCATCGAGGCCCAGACGCTGGCAAACACCTATCTGGCGGTTGACAATGGACTGGAGGTTCTGCCCGTCGTCAACAAGATCGACCTTCCGGCGGCGCGGCCTGCCGAGGTCAAGAAGGAAATTGAGGACGTCATCGGCATCCCCGCCATGGACGCGCCTGAAATCTCCGCCAAGAACGGCATCAACATCCATTCCGTGTTGGAAATGATCGTGAAGAATGTCCCCGCGCCCACGGGCGACCGCGAAGCGCCTTTACAGTGCCTGATTTTCGACAGCCAGTATGATTCCTACCGCGGCGCGATCGTCTATCTGCGCGTCGTGAACGGCACGGTGTATCCCGGCATGGATATCCGCATGATGGCCTCCGGCGCAGTCTACAAGGTCGTGGAGGTCGGATATCTGCACCCGAAGGGTATGGTTCCGGCCGAAAGCCTCGGCGCGGGCGAGGTCGGATATCTCACGGCCTCCATCAAGACCGTCTCCGATACCCGCGTGGGCGACACCATTACGGGCGTGGAAAATCCGGCGGCCGAAGCGCTTCCGGGCTACCATCAGGCGCAGCCGATGGTCTTCTCAGGCGTGTACCCGGCGGACGGCTCGAAATACGGCGATCTGCGCGACGCGTTGGAAAAGCTGAAGCTGAACGACGCGTCCATGAGCTTCACGCAGGAAAACTCCATCGCGCTGGGCTTCGGCTTCCGGTGCGGCTTTTTGGGCCTTCTGCACATGGAGATCATTCTCGAGCGTCTCGAGCGCGAATATAACCTCGACCTCATCACGACGGCCCCGAACGTCGTCTATAAGATCACCAAGACCGACGGCACGCAGCTCGACGTCTATACCCCGCTCAACTACCCCGACCCGGCGGAGATCGCCGAGAGCATGGAGCCGTTTGCCAAGGTGAGCGTCATCGCCCCGCCGGACTATGTCGGCGCGATCATGGATCTGTGCCAGAACCGGCGCGGCGAATTCAAGGATATGCAGTACCTCGACCCCACGCGCGTTGAGCTGCACTATTCCATGCCGCTCAACGAGATCATCTACGACTTCTTCGACGCGCTGAAATCCCGCACGCGCGGCTATGGCTCGCTCGACTATGAGCTGGAGGGCTATCGTCCGAGCAAGCTCGTCAAGCTCGACATCCTGCTCAACGGCGAGATCGTCGACGCGCTGAGCTTCATTTTGTTCGCGGACAACGCCTACGCCAGAGCGCGCAAGATCTGCGAAAAGCTCAAGGAGAATATCCCGCGCCAGATGTTTGAAATTCCGGTGCAGGCGGCCGTCGGCGGCAAGATCATCGCCCGCGAGACCATCAAGGCCCTGCGCAAGGACGTGCTTGCCAAGTGCTACGGCGGCGATATCACGCGCAAAAAGAAGCTGCTTGAAAAGCAGAAAGAGGGCAAAAAGCGCATGCGCACATTCGGTACGGTCGCTGTGCCGTCCGAGGCGTTCATGGCCGTCCTCAAGCTTGACGACGAATCGTAGGAGGTTTTTCCGTGGCGCTCATTCAGATCGTTGAAAACAAGAAAAAAAGCCTCGGCATCTACGTCCATATCCCGTTCTGCCGGAGCAAATGCGAATACTGCGACTTTTATTCCATCCCCGGCGCGCGCAGCCGGGATCTGATGGACCGGTATCTCGACGCCGTGATTCTGCACATCCGCGAGGCGGCGCAGGGCGCGGCAGGCTACGAGGTCGATACCGTCTATTTTGGCGGCGGCACACCGTCGTTCTTCGGCGCCGGCGGGCTTGCGAAGATTTTCGCCGAGATCGACCGCCGCTTCGACGTCAGCCGCGACGCGGAGGTTTCGCTCGAGGCCAACCCGGATTCTGTGACGCTGCCCATGCTCACGCGGCTGCGCCGCGCGGGCTTCAACCGCATCTCCATCGGCGTGCAGTCGGACGACGACGCGCAGCTCAAGGCGCTGGGCCGCCCGCATAACTACCGGCAGGCGCAGCAGGCTGTGTCGCTCTCGCGGCGCGCAGGCTTTGACAATGTTTCGGTTGACCTCATGTTCGGCCTGCCGAACCAGTCGCGCGAGCAGTGGATGCAGACGCTTCGCAACGTCATCGACCTCAAGGCCGACCACATCAGCTGCTACGGGCTGAAGGTCGAGCCGGGCACGAAGCTCTGGACGTACAAGGACTGCGCCAACCTCCCGGACGACGACGCGCAGGCGGATATGTATTTTTACGCCGTCGAAACGCTGGAGCAGTTCGGCTATCACCAGTACGAGATCTCCAATTTCGCGCACGACGGCTTCATCTGCCGCCACAACATGAAATACTGGGTCGGCGACGAGTATCTGGGCTTCGGCCCGTGCGCGGCGTCGGACTTTGCCGGACGGCGGTTCACCATCAAGCCCGATCTGGAGGGCTATATCAAGGGCGTGACGGACAAGGGCCAGATTTTGTCCGAATCTGAGCTTGTCCCGCTGCGCGAACGCGCGGGCGAATACCTCATGCTCCGATTGCGGACGGTCGACGGCATTGAAAAGAGCGAATACACCCGCTCGTTCCTGCTGCCGTTTGAGCCGATCGAGGACATTCTTGTCCGGCTGCAGGCGCGGGAATACGCCGCGTTTACCTCCGGCCGCTGGCACCTGACGCCGAAGGGCTTCATGCTCTCGAACACCATTCTGGTGGAGCTTCTCGAAGCGCAGCAGAAATCCAGACCGCTGGCGCAGAAGCGCTGAAGACAAACAGAGCCGGGGAAGCGTCAACGCTTCCCCGGCTCTTGCCGGAAAAACAGCCCTTCCGGTCAATCGGTGCGGCCGGAACAGGAGACTGCGAAGAAACCAGGCAGCTGCTTTTCGGGCTCCGCCCGGATCAGCGGGACGCGGAACCCCCGTTCTGCCTGCCTTCTGCCGCTCCGGCGAAGCGCGGCGTCTGACCGAAACGCGCACCTGCGTATGGATCATCCGGCGGACAAAGCATTTCAAAAGCATTTGCCAACGATCTCTCTGGCCATAGTATGTGCAGAGCCAAGAAAAATACACAAGGTCCAATTTGACTTTACAGGCGTAAAACGGTAAGATAAGAAAAAAACGAACAGGAAGCACAAAAGCAATGGAAGAATTTAAAAATTTACAGGAAACAAAGCTCACGTCCCAGCCGATCTTTGACGGCGACGTGCTGCATATCTACAAGGATACCGTCCGCCTGCCGAACGGCAAGACCTCCACGCGGGAATATACCGTCCACCACGGCGCTGTGTGCATCCTGCCGCTGTTGGAAAACGGCGACGTGCTGCTCGAGCGGCAGTTCCGCTATGCCATGGGCGAAGTCCTGACGGAGATCCCCGCCGGGAAGCTTGACTACATCGGAGAAGACCCGCACGAGGCCGCGCTGCGCGAACTGCGGGAGGAAACGGGCGCGGTTGCAAGCGAACTCATCCCGCTCGGGCCGTTTTATCCCACCTGCGCATATTCGACCGAGGTCATCCATATGTTTCTGGCCCGCGGGCTGACCTTCGGCGAACGGGATTTGGACGAGGACGAATTTCTAAACGTATTCCGTCTGCCGCTGCGTGAACTGGTCGAGAAGGTTCTGAACGGCGAAATCCCAGACGCCAAAACGCAGGCCGCCGCGCTTCGCGTGTGGTGTATGCTGAAAGAGGGAAAACTCCTGTGAGGCGGAACCTGCTGTACGTCTCGTCCATTGGCGAAGACTGCTGTGCAGCCGCGCAGGACTTTCACGTCGGCATCGAACTTGCACAGTTCTGCACGGCAGCCCGGCTCGACGGGGCGCCGGCGGAGCCGTGGGAAATTCCGGTGGAGCGCTGTCTGTCTGCGGCAGACCGATTCATTCTGCACGGGCCGTTCAACGAACTGACCCCGGCAGCCATCGACCCGTTGGTGCTGGATGTGACAAAAAAACGATACCGGCAGGCAATCGCGCAGGCGCGGACACTCGGAATCCAAAAAGTTGTTCTGCACGCAGGCTTTCAGCCGCTGGTCTATTACCCGGAATGGTTCATAGACCGCAGCGCCGCCGTATGGCAGGAACTGCTCTGCGAGATCCCGGATGATATGACCGTCTGCCTGGAAAACGTGCTCGAGCCGGAGCCGCGTCTGCTCACGGCAATCATGGGAGCCGTCTGCGACCCGCGCCTGCGTATCTGCCTCGATCTCGGCCACGCCAATACCTGCGCGTCGCACATTCCCCCGGAAGACTGGCTGCGCGCCTGCGCGCCGTATCTGTCTCATGTGCATCTGCACAACAATCAGGGCGGCCATGATCTGCATGCGGCGCTTTTTGACGGCGTGATGGACATTACGGGTCTTCTTTCCATGCTGGAAACGCTGGCCCCGCAGGCGACGTGTACACTGGAACTGATGCAGGACAGGCCGAGCCTCGACTGGCTCGTAACAGAACATCTTTTGGAGTAAACCCTATGGAACAGAATGAACGGCAGCTTTTCTCGCTGCTTTCCGAAATTACCCCATTGTACGAAGCGCCTATGCGCGAGGCGAAAGCCCGGCAGGATGCGCTTGCAAAGCCGCCCGGAAGTCTCGGTCTGCTGGAAGACCTCTCTGTCCAGCTGGCAGGCATCACCGGGCATATCAAAAATGAAGTCAGCCACACCCGCATTTACGTTCTTGCGGCAGACAACGGCGTGGTCTGCGAGGGCGTTTCGTCCGCACCGCAGTCGGTCACGCGGGCGCAGGCCATCAACCTGACGCGCGGCCTGACCGGCGCGTCGTGTCTGGCAAAACACTTTCATGACGGCCTGATGGTCGTTGACATGGGCATTGCACTTTCCTATACCTGCCCGGAGATTCTGAACCGCAGTCTCGGTAAAGGCACAGCGAACATCGCCGCAGGCCCGGCCATGGCGCGGCAGACTGCCGTGCGCGGCATTCTGACCGGCATGGGGCTTGCCGCACAGGCAAAACGGGACGGGATTCAGATTCTTGGCGTTGGTGAAATGGGCATCGGCAACACGACGACGTCCTCCGCTGTTTTGTGCGCGCTGAGCGACGAACCCGTTGAGGCCGTCACGGGACGCGGCGGCGGATTGACCGGCGCAGCGTTTTTGAAGAAAAAACAGGTCATTGAACAGGCACTGACCATAAACACGCCGGATGCACACGATCCCATTGACGTTCTGCACAGGGTCGGCGGGTTCGATCTGTGCGCCATGACGGGCGTCTTTCTGGGCGCGGCGCATGAACGCCTGCCAGTCGTGGTTGATGGGTTCATTTCCGTTGTCGCCGCGCTCTGCGCTGCCCGGCTGCGGGAAAACGCAGGGGGCTATTTCATCGGTTCGCATGTGTCCTATGAACGCGGGTACGAGATCGCGGCGCAGCTGCTTGGTCTGAAGCCCTGTCTGCAGCTTGGCATGCGGCTGGGCGAGGGCAGCGGATGCCCGTTGGCGTTCCGCGTGGTCGAAGCGGCCTGCGCGGTGATGAACACAATGGCAACATTCCCCGAGGCCGCCATCGACGACGGATATCTGACCGAAATACGCGAAAGGGACAGCTTTACGGTATGAACTACTTTCTTTCCGGCGGCGCAAAAAACGGGAAATCCTCGCTTGCGCAGGAAATCGTCTGCGCGCAGAGCGGTCCGCGCTATTATCTTGCGACCATGATCCCGCACGACGATGAGGACCGGCTGCGCATTCAGCGCCATCTGGACAACCGCGCGGGGATGGGCTTTCAGACCGTCGAATGCGGAACGGACATTCTCTCCTCGCTTTCGCGGATGGAGCCGGACGGCGCAGTGCTGCTCGACAGCGTAACGGCGCTGCTGTCAAATGAGATGTTCCGCGCGGACGGCACGATGGACGCCTCTGCCCCGGCGCGTCTGGAGGCGGAGCTGCTGGAATTCTCCCGCCGGATGCGCTGCTGCGTGTTCGTGAGCGATTATATTTACGCTGACGGCGGACAGTATGACGAATGGACGGAATGCTACCGCCGGGGACTGGCGCGGCTTGACCGGGCGCTGGCGGCGGCGTGCGAAAACGCCGCAGAGCTTTGCTGTGCGCAGGCATATTGGTACAAAGGAGGCTTTTCCGGATGAAAGCCAAGCTCAAAAAGCCCCTGACGGCGCTTATGATGGCGTGGGGGACGTATCTGGCGATCCCGTGCCCGTATAAGGTC
>OLOX01004060.1_pt1 | contig 10403 bp, 7 predicted proteins | sample 1672091 | NCBI WGS metagenome assembly OLOX01 (sample SAMEA3136644, study PRJEB25190) | human gut metagenome | reverse complement strand
TGCGACGAAGCTCGACGCCGCCGCAAAGACCGCTGTGAAAAACGGCGAGATCATCGGCACCGAGGGCCATATCTACTACAACTGCGGCGCGTACCTCTCCTCTTCCTTCGTGGTGCTGCAGCGGGGCGTGTTCCATGCCAACGGGGTATATACTATCCCCAACACTTATCTCAAGGGTGAGGGCATCGGCACCAATACCTTCCCCACCTGCGCGTTCCGAGGATTCGGTGCGCCCCAGACCCTGTTCTGCTTCGAGACCCACCTGACCCACTTGGCCCACCATCTGGGCGTGGATCCTCTGGCGTTCAAGATGCGGTATCTGGCCAAGAAGGGTGACGAGACCACCACCAACGGCCATATCATCGAGGATGTGAAGCTGCCGGAGATGATCGATGTCATTACGAAGGAATCTGACTACTGGAATAAGATCAAGGAATATAAGCCCGGCTGCGGACGGGGCATCGGCGTAGCACTTTATAACCACGGCGGCGCTTTCACCGGCAACGGCGAGCAGGCCATTATCAAGGGCCACGCCCGGCTGACCAAAACCGGTGACAAGGTGGAGATTTTCGTGGGCTCCACGGAGATGGGTCAGGGCTTCCGCACCACCCTGCGCAAGATCTGCGCCGCCACCCTGGGCATTTCCATGGACAATATTGAGTATAAGAATCCCGATACCTCCAAGGTGGTGGATTCCGGCCCCACCGCCGCTTCCCGGTCTACGATGGTCGTGGGCCGTCTGGTGGAGCGGGCCGCGCTGGAGATGAAGGAGCGCTGGAATGAGGGTGATTTCTCCACCGAGGTGGAGTATGAGCATCCCGAGGGCTACCCCTGGGATCAAGCCACCTTCCGGGGCGATGCATACCTGGGCTACGGCTGGGGTGCTGTGATCGTGGAGGTGGAGGTGGACAAGCTCACCAATGAGGTCAAGACCCTGGGTGTGTGGTCCTCCCATGAGATCGGCAAGGCCATTGACGAGCTCATCGTTCACGGCCAGGTCAACGGCGGAATCCTGCAGTCTCTGGGTTACGGCTCCATGGAAAAGCTGGAGAATAAGAAGGGCTATTTCAAACAAAAGAGTATGTCCGACTATGTTATTCCCACCTCCATGGACTTCCCCAAGCAGTTCTGTCACATTCAGGAAAATCCTTATCCCTGGGGCCCCTACGGAGCCAAGGGTATGGGCGAGCTGGTGTTCAACGGCGCTTCCGCGGCCTATGTGGACGCAGTCGAGCGCGCGCTCAACACGCGCTTTACATCCATTCCCATCCCGCCGGAAGCGATTGAGGAGGCTATGAAACATGTACACTGAGATTCGTTTTACATTGAACGGCGAGCAGAAGCTCTACCAGGGCGACCCGCTGAGAAGGCTGCTCGACGTGCTGCGTGAGGACTACGGCCTCACCGGCAGCAAGGAAGGCTGCGGCGAGGGCGAGTGCGGAGCCTGCTCCATCATCAAAAACGGCGAGCTGGTCACGAGCTGCATCATCCCCGTCGGCGCGGTCAACGGCTGCGAGCTTTTGACCATCGAGGGCATCCGCGACACGGAAAAGGGCAAGTGCATCATCGACGCCTACGCCGAGGGCGGCGCGGTGCAGTGCGGCTTCTGCATCCCCGGCATGGTCATGGCGGGTGCAGCGCTCATCGCCGAGGATCCCGAGCCTACCGAGGAGCAGATCAAGTACGCCATCCGCGGCAATGTTTGCCGCTGCACCGGCTACAAAAAGATTATCGAGGGCATTGCGCTGGCCGCTGCGGTGCTCCGCGGCGAAAAGCAGATCGACGAGGATCTGGAGCGCGGCGACGACTACGGCGTGGGCAAGCGCGCCTTCCGTATTGACGTGCGCAAGAAGGTGCTCGGCGAGGGCAAGTATCCCGACGACATCGACGAGATCGACCAGCCGGGCCTGACCTACGCCAGCGCCGTGCGCTCCAAGTATCCGCGTGCCCGCGTGCTCTCCATCGATACTTCCAAGGCCGAGGCCCTACCCGGTGTGGTTGGCATCCTGCGCGCCGAGGACGTGCCGGTCAACCAGGTCGGCCACCTTATCCAGGACTGGGACGTCATGATCGCCCAGGGCGACATCACCCGCTGCGTGGGCGATGCCATCGTGCTGGTGGTTGCCGAGGACGAGGCGACGCTCGAGAAGGCCAAGAAGCTCGTAAAGATTGATTACGAGCCGCTGGAGCCCGTGCGCAACATCGCCGAGGCCAGGTCTGCCGACGCCCCGCGCCTGCACGACAGCTTCTTTGCCTTTGGCAACACGGTGGAGCTCAAGGACAACGTGTGCCAGAGCCGTCACGTGACGCGCGGTGACGCCGCCAAGGCGCTGGCAGAGAGCGCGTTTACCGTGACGCAGCGCTTTACCACGCCCTTTACCGAGCATGCCTTCTTGGAGCCCGAGTGCGCCGTTGCCTTCCCGTACAAGAATGGCGTCAAGGTGCAGTCGACCGACCAGGGCGCCTACGACACGCGCAAAGAGTGCGCTCACATGTTTGGCTGGGATAGCGAGCCCGAGCGCGTGGTCGTCGAGACCATGCTCGTGGGTGGCGGCTTTGGCGGCAAGGAGGACGTGTCCATCCAGCACTTGGCCGCGCTCGCCGCATATAAGTTCCAGCGTCCTGTGAAGTGTAAGCTCACGCGTGCCGAGTCGCTCGCTTTCCATCCCAAGCGTCACGCCATGGACGGCACCTTTACACTGGGCTGCGACGCCGAGGGTAACTTTACCGGCCTGGATTGCGAGATCAACTTTGATACCGGCGCCTACGCGTCGCTGTGCGGCCCGGTGCTCGAGCGCGCCTGTACGCATGCCGTCGGCCCCTACAAGTACCAGAACACCGACATTCGCGGCTTTGGCTACTACACCAACAACCCGCCCGCCGGTGCGTACCGCGGCTTTGGCGTTTGCCAGTCCGAGTTTGCGCTCGAGAGCCTGATCGACCTGCTGGCCGAGAAGGTCGGCCTGGATCCGTGGGAGATCCGCTACCGTAACGCCATCGAGCCGGGCGAGGTTTTGCCCAACGGCCAGATTGCCGATTGCTCCACGGCACTCAAGGAGACGCTGCTCGAGGTCAAGGATGCCTACTACGCGCATCCCGGACACGCCGGTATCGCCTGCGCCATGAAGAACGCCGGCGTGGGCGTGGGCCTGCCCGATGCCGGCCGCTGCAAGATCCGCGTCGAGGATGGCCGCGCCGTGGTCTACGCCGCCACGTCCGACATCGGCCAGGGCTGCAACACGGTCTTTTTGCAGGACGTTGCCGAGGCCTGCGGTCTGCCGCTGAGCTGCATTGCCAATGGCGAGTGCTCCACCGAGAACGCTCCCGACTCCGGCACCACGTCTGGCTCGCGTCAGACGGTCGTGACCGGCGAGGCCGTGCGCGGTGCCGCCTTCCTGCTGCGCGATGCCATGCTTGACATCGAGGCCGGCAAGCCCGCACCCGATACTCCCGTGAGCGCGCATGGCGACGGCGTCAAGATTGAGTACGACGACGGTCGCGCCTATCAGCTGCGCACGCAGGAGCTCGTCGCCGGCCAGGGTATGCATCCTCAGGATCCCGCGGCTGCCATCAAGGCGCTCGAGGGATGCGAGTTTGGCTACGTGTACCTGGAGCCGACCGACAAGCTGGGCGCCGACGTTCCCAACCCCAAGAGCCACATCTGCTACGGGTTTGCCACGCATGTGGTCATTCTGGATGATGACGGCCGCGTGAGCGAGGTCTATGCCGCGCACGATTCCGGCAAGGTGGTCAACCCCATCTCCATCCAGGGTCAGATCGAAGGCGGCGTGCTCATGGGTATGGGCTATGCGCTTACCGAGGACTGGCCGCTCAAGGACTGCGTACCCCAGGCAAGGTACGGTACGCTCGGGCTGTTCCGCGCGCCCGAGATTCCGAATATCCACGCCATCTACGTGGAGAAGGACGAGCTGTTGCCCGTGGCATACGGCGGCAAGGGCATCGGCGAGATCGCAACGATCCCCACGGCGCCCGCCGTGCAGAACGCCTACCGCGCGTTTGACGGCAAACTACGTCCAGATCTGCCCATGGTGGATACGCCCTACAGCCGCGCCCGTCGCCGCGGGTAGGGTAGGGTGCGGACAGCATTGCTGACGGGCTGTTCGCGCTCAACACCAACTGCATATGCTGCGCCTTTGGCCCCAGCTCCATCGCGAGCCGGGGCCTTTTGTTTGGAGCGCCTCCGCATGCGGAAGCTGCGTCCCAGATTTCGGCTCCAGAATGGGACGTGCTTTCCCTTTGGAGCCCTCGGCGGAAATTACATCCCAGAATTGGCACTCAGAACGGGATGTGCTTTCCTTTTTGGGCCCTCGGCGGAAACTACGTCCCGGAATCCAGTCCCGGAGTGGGATGCGCTTTCCGGATCGGCCCTCAACCGGAAGCTGTGTCCCGGAATCATGCCCCAGAATGGGATGCGTTTTCCGCTGGCCGGCCGTTTGGAAAGTGCATCCCAGTTTGAGCGTTTATTCCGGGATGCGGTTTCCGCTGAAGGACTCAACCGGAAAGCACGACCCGTTCCGAGGCCTGATTCCGGGACACGCTTTCCGCTAGGCATACCATCTGGAAAGCGCATCCCGTTTTGAGCGCTCAATCTGGGACACGGTTTCCGCGGGTGCTGCCAACCGGAAAGTGTGTCCCAGTTTGGTGGACAGGCGGGCATAAACTTAGCAGCCCCTACAGCTCAATATCGTTGAGCCATGTCGGCAGCGCGGTCTGCCGGATGCCTGCCGTCTGCAGCTTTTTGGCGAGCATTCCTGCCGAGCGGACCTCGCTGATGGTAAAGCGCAGCAGAGGGTGACCGTAGAGCGATAGGTGCGCCTCGCGCTGTCGTTCGGCAACGAGCGCCTCGGCGGTGGTGCGTCCGGCCAGCATGGTCTGGGCGGTATATTTGATGAGCCCGTCGAGCTCGCCCAGCGTGAGTTCCCGCGCCTGGCGCTCCCAGGCAAAGTCCGTTCGTATGGGCTTGGCCGAATCGAAGGGGTCCGTCAGCTCGTATTGAAGCCAGTCGGGCGCAAAGCCCGTCTCGATCATGACGGCTCGGGTGACCGATTCCCCGCCGCTCTCGGCGCGGGCGTCGGCATATCGAAGTGTCGTGAGGGCGGTGCGAATCGTGCGACCATTGCGGGCAGTCGCTCGTTGCTCAACGGCCTCCATCAGCTGTTCCGGCGCAAGGCCGAGCTTTGAGATCGCCGAATCGGCAATGGGCATGCCGTCGGCAAAACCAGTTTGCAGCAGGCAATCTGTGGCCGTTTGGATGGGCGGCGTTACCGATATGCCGGCTCTGCGTATTGCTCCGGCCGGCTCAATCTGGTGTCGCTGATTATGTGCGCCCGGACGAGCCGACGGCTTTGTCGAGCTGCAGACATGCACGACATTCAGGTGTCGCCACGAGACCTCGAGCCCCAGCAGGCAGGCAGCCGAAAACGCGCAGAACGTCCAATCGGGGTGGATGATCGCAAGGGCGCGAATAATCTCGCAATGACGCTGCGCCCGGTTGAGCTCATCCCAGCGTATTTTGCGCGCGAACAATCCCGGCATGGGGGAGACGACCATGTCGCCGATGCGCCGAAGGAGCGCTTTTCGGATCTCCGCGCTCGGGGGAATCAGACAGCGCCCCTCTTGTTCGGCTTGAGTGAGCAGTTGGTCGATGAGCTGGTCATTACAATGGGTCATGAGCTACCGCCTCCTTTTGGGTAGCAAAAACGTATCAGCTGGAACTTGCCGCTCAGCTGACCAAAAGCTGACCAAAAGCTAACCATGCAGGTAGATGACCTGCTTTTGGCGACATATTTCTTGTTTGAATCGGTGGGCGGTAATCGGCGACCGTGAACGGTAGCTGGATATGAAGTCTTGGTAAGTTTCGGGACGTGTACTTTTTGAAAAAGAGCATTCTATCTGCTGTTTTGTGTTTCTGGATCGCATATTTGAAGGCATGTGATAAGGGCGGAGGATCGTCGTCTTGTACCTGAGGAAACCGTGACCCGGAATTGCCGCTCGGAACGGGACGCGCTTTCCGGAACAGCCCTCAAGCGGAAACTGTGTCCCAGATTTCGGCCCCAGAGTGGGATACCGTTTCCGGATCGGGCCTCAAGCGGAAATTGCATCTCGGAACGAGCCCTCAGAGCGGGATGAACTTTCCCAACGGGGCCGCATGCGGAAGCTGTGTCCCGGAATGAGCGCTCGGAATGGGATGCATTTTCCGGTAGAAGCTTCAGCGGAAAGTGCATCCCAGAATTCAGGCTCAGAACGGGACACGCTTTCCGGATGGCATGTTTGGCGGAAACTACGGCCCAGTTTTTGGCTCCAGAACGGGATACATTTTCCGGAACGGTCCACGTGCGGCGGTGTATCGCCCCTTTTCGTGCGCCGCTTGTCGAATTACGTTATAGCTAGCTATATTATAGGAAGGTATAATATGGCTAGCTATAACGTGAAGGAAGGATGGCCCTATGTTTATCGGAAGAACAGCGGAAATGTCCGAGCTCAATCGACTGTATGGCACGGGCTCCTTTGAAATGCCTGTGATTTACGGCCGCCGTCGTGTGGGTAAAACGCGCCTTATCACAGAGTTCATCCAAGGCAAGAAGGCTATTTACTTTCAAGCTCGTCGTACCAATGCGGAGGCAAACCTGCACGGCTTTAGCCAGGCGATACTTGCAGGCTCGGTTGGTGCTGCAGGCGTGTCGTTTCGTAGTTTTGACGAAGCGTTCGATGCATTGGCCACCATGGCTCGAACGGAGCGTTTGATTGTCGTGATTGACGAGTATCCCTATCTCGCCCAATCGAATCCCGAAATCAGCTCGTTGCTGCAAGGCAAGATCGACCACTTGTACAAAGAGACCAAGCTCATGCTTATCCTGTGCGGGTCGTCGCTTTCGTTTATGGAGGAACAGGTGTTGGGCTACGAGAGCCCACTATACGGTAGGCGTACGGCCCAGTTTAAGATCATGCCGCTCGATTTTACGACGACCCTCGGCCTGTGGCAGAGCATGAGTCGCGAAGATGCTGCAGTTTGCTATGGCATGACGGGCGGCATTCCTGCATATATCGAGAAAGTCGATCCTACCGTATCGCTCGAGGACAACATCAAACGTCTTTTTCTAACTCCTACGGGCTATCTCTTTGAGGAGCCGAGTAACCTGCTGTTGCAAGAGTGCCGCAATCCCGAGCAATATGATGCGATCGTGCAAGCAATTGCCCAGGGGCGCTCGAAGATCTCAGAGATTGCGAGCTCTATGGGAATCCCTGCGAGCAACGTAAAGAGCTATGTGGATAAGCTGGCGTCGCTTGGGATTGTCGAGCGCGAGCTGCCCCTAAACGAGACGAGCAATAAGCGAGCCGTGTATCTGCTGAGCGACCAGATGTTTAGGTTCTGGTACAAGTTTGTTCCGCAGAACATCGGGCTAATTCAAAACGATATGGCCGAGATGGCGTATAAGCGCATTGAGCCGCACGTATCGGATTACATGGGTACGGTCTTTGAGCTTATATGCAGACAATACGTGTACGAACTCGCACGCGCGGGCGAACTTGGTGTGGTGCCGGCAACAGTTGGCCGTTGGTGGGGAACGGACAATCGGACGCGTACGCAGGAAGAGATCGATTTGATTGTCGACGACGGAGAGGGCGCGGCGCTCTTTGCGGAGTGCAAATGGCGTAACGAACCGGCAGGCGAGGATGTTCTGGAAAAGCTCGTGTACCGAAGCGAGCTCTTTAGGCGTCAGCATAAAAGCTACGTGATCTTCTCGAAGCGTGGCTTTACGCAAGGATGTCAGGAAGCTGCGGCGAGCAGGGGAGATACCAAGCTGATTTCGTTTGCCGAGATGTGCGAGCGGAGATAACCAAGCGCGCTCTGATGTGATTGCTCGGAATGGGTCGCGCTAAGGATGCCAAGCGTAAAACCTACAATGAAAATGGCGTAAAAACTACATTGAGAACGGCGTAAAAACAGCATTGAGAATGGCGTAATTTCGTATATCGCATGATCGCCCGAGCTTGCACACAGCCTTTTGCGAGCTCTTGCCATGAACGAGAGCCAGGCTGTCACGTACAAGACGCTCATAAAGGACGCCTCGTACGGTGAGACGGGCCCCGACGAGAGGACCATCGCTGCGCACCTGGATCTCTTCAACAGGCTCAAGCTGACCGAGGACCTGTGCGGATGGGAGCCATCGAGGTCAAGCTGAGTGATGCGAAAGCAGACGATGGAGCGAGAAATCTCAAGGCGCTGGAGAGGAAAGTGCTCTCCAATCCTGCCGCCCAGAATGCCGCGCCGGCGTTTTTGGCGGTCGTGGTTGGAAAGGGGAGCATTGCCTACACACGCGACGACGGCGTGGCAGTGATCCCCATGGCGGCACTTGGGGCGTAGTGGTTTTGCGGGCGTGCCGTGCTTCCTTTACCGAAAATCCATTTGGTAAACCAGATGCTCGCGGATAGAATAAAGTTGACGGCAGCCCAAGTTCTGGAGAGCTGGGAAACGCCGTTGCTTGGTCAAGAGGTCGGTGCCTTAATGGCAGCGACTTGTTATGCTTCGAATGCTGCTTGAGTGCCTCGGAAAGTTCGATAAGCGCCGTGAAGAGCGAGACCAAAGCAACCAAGAGCTCTACGAGCTCTGATGGGCCCGGGATGACCTCTGATTCAAGTCACCGGGCCTCAATCTTTTTCATCCATTTGAATAGAGCGGGCGACTCTCTTGGGGCCATCTGCATGGCGCGTGCCTGGCGCGCGTGGCACAGCATCCCATTTTTGTGTCCGCACGGGTGGCTACGCTTACCGCAACGTAGCCATTCGTGGAAAGGACGGATGTCATGGCAACGGATAAGACCGGTTATGTGAGCGTTGGCGCCGAGATAGAGGACGAGGTTATGCCCGACCGCGTGATCTTTAGCATTGGCTTTGGTGGTCGCCGCACCACCAAGGAATCGTGCCTGGAGGATTACAACACCGATCGCGCCCGCGTAGCCGCCGCGCTGGCGCCCTTTGGTTTGGATAGCGAATTAACATGCTGTCGGTACACTTGTTATGCGCAGATGACGCGCAAGAAGGCGACGATTGTGGGCTACAACTACTATGCGTACGGTACGGTTGCCGCGCCTGTCGATTCGACTGACTTTGCTGCTGTGTGGACCGCACTCAATACCTGCGAGTCACATGCCGACATGAGCATTCGATTTGAGTTGGCGGATCAGCGCGCGGCGGAAGACGCCCTGATTGCCCGTGCGGTTGAACGTGCTCGCGGCAACGCGCAGGCACTTGCCGTTGCGGCGGGGTCTATGCTGGGCGGCGTCAAGCATATCTCGTATAACAGTCGGGCGGCGGGCTATGGTCGAACATACTGTGTTGCCGCGTGTGCTCCCGATGGGGCGTCCGGAGGCTCCGAGGAGACGGTGCTGGAGCCAGAGCCTATCGAGGTCGAGTGCTCCGTGGATATGGAATGGTGGCTGGAGTAGGAAGCAGGTGCTGAGCGGCTGAGGGACCGAGGCTTCGCTACCGAAAAAACCATTTGTTAAACTCAATGTCCGTGGGTAGAATAAGGTCGACGGCAGCCCAAGTTGTGGATAGCTGGGCAGCGCCGTTACTTCGATTAAGGGGTCAATGCCTTAACGGCGTCGACCCCTCTTCTTTTGCTTCGTACGCTGCTTAAGTGCCTCGGAAAGTCCGATAAGCGCCGTGAGGAGCGGAGAGGTAACATTATACGGCAGGTTTGCGCACACCACGGGGCGCAGCCCATTGAGCTTTTCCGCGACGAGCGCCGGGATATCCTGCTTGAGTATATCCCCATAGACCATCTCGACGTTTTTGCAGCCGATGAGCGTCTCGGCAAGGATAGGCTCGAGCGCGCGGTCAAGCTCTACGCACACTACCTTTCCCGCTCTCGCCGAAAGCTCGCGCGTGAGACAGCCGACGCCCGCGCCGATCTCCAGCACGCCCGTGTTCTCATTAAGCCCCGCGGACTCGGCGATGTCCTCCGGCACCCATGAGGCCGTGAGGAAGTTCTGCCCGAGCGACTTTGAAAAGCGGAAGCCGTGCCGCGCGAGCAGGTCATGTATATAATTGATGTCCGTCAGCAGATTCATTTCTTGTCCTTCAGTATTTTTTCAAAGGCCTGCCGGTGCGGGTCGTGTCCCGGCTCGCCGGTGATGAGGATATTTCCCCGGTAACGGTAGCCGCTGCTGCGCAGCAGCTTCTGCATGGGCTTATTGTTGCGGTGCGTGTCGATCCTGACATAGCGCCGCCCGTGGCTGCGCGTCAGCTCCTCAACACATTTGATAAGGTAGCCCGACATGCCGTTGCCGCGATACTCCTCGGCTATCGCGCTGCGGTGCATGACGCAGTAGGGTGCGTCGGAGCTCCACTTGCCGTCGGTGATGTCGGCATAGGTCGGC
>OLOX01004055.1_pt1 | contig 10412 bp, 9 predicted proteins | sample 1672091 | NCBI WGS metagenome assembly OLOX01 (sample SAMEA3136644, study PRJEB25190) | human gut metagenome | reverse complement strand
TGTTAAGAAGATGGATACCATTTGGACCAACGATGGCAATGGCATCCATCTTCTTAACATCCAGGGAAATAGGCTCTGAGAGAACCTCGTCGTCATAACCAATAGCAGCATCCCTAACTGTCAAGACCACATTCCCAGATACCTTGTCCACATGAAAAGTCATATTAGCAGACTTCTGGCCTTCTGTTGGCTTATCTAGGCGTTCAATTTTCTCCAGCTGTTTGCGACGGGCCTGAGCACGTTTGGTTGTAGAGGCACGAACAATATTACGATTAACAAAGTCCTCCAGCTTAGCAATTTCCTTTTGTTGCTTTTCGAAATTCTTGGCTTCGGTGGCCAACTTCTCAGCTTTTAAGTCCATGAATTTTGAATAGTTCCCGACATAACGATCTAAACTATGTTTGGTCAAATCTAGGGTTACTGTCGCCACCTTATCCAAGAAATAACGGTCGTGACTGACAATGATTAGAGCTCCCTGATAATTGACTAAGTAATTCTCCAACCAAGTGATAGTCTCAATATCCAAGTGGTTGGTCGGTTCGTCCAGTACCAAAAGCTCAGGCTTCTCTAGAAGCATTTTAGCCAAGGCCAAACGGGTATTTTGGCCACCAGAGAGATCTGAAATAGGCATCCCCCACATGCTTTCATCAAACTTAAAACCATTGAGAATAGCTCTGATGTCAGATTCATAGGTAAAACCACCACGCTGTCTGAAATCCTCGGAAAGTCTATCATAGTCTATCATTAGCTTATTCAAGTCTTCCCCAGTTAACTCAGCCATCTTCATTTCCATGTCACGCAGACGTTTTTCATCTGCACGTAGGTCTGAAAAGACATTCAACATTTCCTCATAGATGGTATTACTAGACTCAAAACGACTGTCCTGAGCTAAGTAAGAAAGGTTCAAATCACGTTTTGTGTTGATTTCACCACTTGTCGGTGCTTCCTCTCCAACCAAAATTTTCAACAAGGTTGATTTTCCAGCACCGTTGCGCCCAACCAAAGCAATACGATCACGTTCATCCACCTGAATATTAATATTATCAAAGAGCACATCTCCTGAGAAAGAGCGCTCAATTTTATTTCCTTGTAAAATAATCATAACGCTTTAATTATACCAAAAAAGCCAAGCTCCTGCTTAGGCTTTCTTACTTTCTTCTAAAATGCTAGCTACCTTAGTATTAATCAAATCTATAGCAACAGTATTTGAAACACCTTCAGGAATCACCACATCCGCATAGCGTTTGGTTGGCTCAATAAACTGATGATACATAGGTTTGACCACACTGTTATACTGATCGATAATACTATCTAAGCTACGACCACGTTCTTCCATATCACGCTTAATACGGCGGATAATACGGATGTCATCATCAGTATCTACAAAGAGCTTGATATCCATCAAATCACGCAAACGTTTATCTTCAAGTACCAAAATCCCTTCAACGATAAAAACATCCTGAGGTTCCTGACGATAGGTCTTGTTACTACGAGTGTGTTGCGTGTAATCATAAATCGGAATATCTACTGGACGCCCAGCAATCAGCTCATTGATATGCTCAATCATAAGATCTGTATCAAAGGCAAAAGGATGGTCATAGTTAGTTGATACACGCTCTTCGAAAGTCAAATGTGACTGATCCTTATAATAAGAATCATGCTCAATCATGGCAATTTTCTCATCTGGAAAATTGGATAGAATGGCACGAGAAACACTGGTCTTACCACCACCAGAGCCACCCGTAACCCCAATAATAATCGGTTTTTTAGGCATGGTAAATTCCTATCTAATATAGTCTTTCGTATCTATTTTACACTAAATCATGATATAATAAAAGCAAATCCATATAGAAAATGAGACTTTTATATTTATGTTTAAAAACTTTCCTGAACAATGGCAAGACCTCCTTAAAGAAAAAGGAATCACGACAGAAACTGCCATTCAAAAAGAACTATTTACACCAATTACTGAAGGGGAGAATATCTTAGGTATCAGTCCAACTGGGACAGGTAAGACCCTAGCCTACCTTTTCCCACTTCTTCTCTCTCTTAAGCCCAAAAAAGCTCAGCAACTGCTTATCCTAGCACCTAACTCTGAACTTGCTGGACAAATTTTTGATGTAACCAAACAATGGGCTGAACCTCTAGGAATCACTGCCCAACTCTTCCTTTCTGGCTCTAGTCAAAAACGCCAAATTGAACGTCTGAAAAAAGGACCAGAGATTCTTATTGGAACTCCAGGTCGTGTCTTTGAGTTGATTAAACTCAAAAAAATCAAAATGATGAACGTCAATACCATTGTTCTCGATGAATTTGACGAGCTTCTCAGTGATAGCCAATATCACTTCGTAACAAAAATCAGCCACCATGTCCCTCGTAACCACCAAATGATTTACATTTCAGCAACCAACAAAATTGATAGTCAAAATCTTGTCGAAAATACTATCGTTTATGACCTATCTAATCAGGAACTAGACACCATCAAACATTATTACATCAGCGTTGATAAACGTAACCGTGTCGAACTTCTTCGTAAGTTCTCCAATATCCCTAATTTCCGTGGTCTTGTCTTTTTCAATAGCCTTTCTGATCTTGGTGCTACTGAAGAACGTCTCCAATTTAACGGAGCTTCAGCTGTATCCCTAGCTAGTGACATTAACGTCAAATTCCGTAAGGTTATTCTAGAAAAATTTAAAAATCACGAGATCTCACTCTTATTAGGGACTGATCTCTTAGCACGAGGTATTGATATTGAAAACCTTGAAGTAGTCATCAACTTTGATATTCCTCGAGACCGTGAAGCCTACACTCACCGTTCAGGACGTACTGGCCGTATGGGAAATGAAGGTAGGGTGATTAGCTTGGTATCACATCCAGAAGATCTCAAAAAGCTTAAAAAATTCGCTAAAGTTTCAGAAATAGTTCTTAAAAATCAAGAAATTCACGAAAAATAAAATATGACAAAAGCACTTCAGAATCAACTGAAGTGCTTTTAACATATACAAATTAAGCTTTTTACCAAAGTCCTCAATCATTTGTTCCATTTCCTCACGACTTGGTGTTGTCAACATATAGAGGAAGTCACCTTGCAACTCTGCAAAGACAGCTGGCATGATTTTCTTATCTTTGAGTTGTTTACGATACTTGTCGAAAAGTTCTTCCTCTATACCAGATTCTTACAGAAAAAGAGCCTTATAACTAAGGCCCTCTTTACTTTTTATAATTATTGACTGGCTTAACACTTAGTAGTCTGAAATATCAAATACTGTTGATTTCACACGAGTCATAGCTTCGATAGAGTACTTCACACCCTGAGTTCCGGCACCAGATCCTTTAACACCAAGGAATGGGAAGTTATCTGTACCACGTTGTGTTTTGTTGTTGATGTGAACTGTACCAACTTCAAGTTGCTCAGCAATTGCAAATGCACGTGGGTAGTCTTGTGTGAAGACAGCACCTTGAAGTCCAAATTCAGATTCGTTAGAAATCTTGATTGCTTCTTCAACTGAAGATACACGGATGAATGGCAACACTGGACCAAATGGCTCTTCCCAAGCAAGACGCATGTCAGTAGTTACATGGTCAAAGACAGCTGGGTAGATAAGGTTTCCTTCACGTTTCAATTCAGTTTTAGCAGTAGCACCTTGCTCAACTGCGTCATCAATTAAACCTTGAACAAAATCAGCAGCTTTCGTATCGATAAGTGGTGTAACACTTGCACTTTCTTCAGGCATACCAACAGTGATATTACCTACCAAAGCAGTTACTTTTTCTACCAATTCATCTGCAACACTATCCATTACAAGAACACGTTTGATAGCCGTACAACGTTGTCCTGAATAGTCAAAGGCACCAGCAACAATGTTTTTAGCAGTCAAGTCAAGATCAGCATCTTCAAGAACGATAGCAGCATCTTTACCACCAAGTTCAAGCATTACTGGACGCATTGCTGCCAAACGACCGATATTTTCACCGACTGGAGTCGAACCTGTAAAGTTGATAAAGTCAACTGCTTTGTGTTCAACGATGTAGTCACCAATAACTGAACCACGTCCTGTGATAGAGTTCAAGACACCAGCAGGGATACCAGCTTCAACAAACGCTTCTACCAAAAGAAGCCCTGAGATAGAACCTTGTGTTGGTGGTTTGAAGGCAACAACGTCACCAGCGATCAAGGCAGGAGCAATTTTAGAACCAGCCAAGTTTACTGGGTAGTTAAATGGTGAGATAGCAAGGACAAGACCTACTGGTTCCCGACGAACAACAGCAATTTTTTTCTTGCTACCAGCATCAAAAGCACCACCTTCGAGTACTTCACCTTCCAAACGCAAACCTTCTTCAGCAGCATAGTGGATAATTTCAGCAGTACGAACAACTTCACCAATTGCAGATTTCAAACCTTTTGAAATTTCTTTAGAAAGAACTTGTCCAATTTTTTCTGCATCACGTTCCAAGATATCAGCTGCTTTATGAAGATAAGCTGCACGTTCAGCATATGAAAGTGCACGCCATGCTGGGAGTGCTGCTTTAGCTGCTGCGTAGACTTCATCTACTTCAGCTTGGCTCATAGCTGGAACTGACCCAAGTTCCTCACCATTTGCAGGTGCGTAAATAGTAATTGAATTTTCAGATGTTTTCCACTCACCATTGACATAGTTTTTATATTGTTTAGCCAAGATAGTAACTCCTTTTATCTATTATAAAATCTATTTTATCACTTTTTTAGCAATATTCCAACATTTAAATGAGTAGTATTCAGAAAATTTTGACAAAAAATACTAAAAATTATTAACCAAGGTTAGACGTATTTTACTCCTAACCAAAGGACGAGTTAAATCTCTTCTCTCTGCTTAGATATAAAAAAGTGAAAGCTCAAGCCTCCACTTTTTTTGATTAATCTACGTTAACATATTTTTTTGAAAGTTCAAGAACTTCTTCCATTGTTGAACATTCAGTAAGTGCACGGTTAGCGTATTCTTCCATTTTAGCTGTGTCAAGTTTCTTCATTAAGCTACGTGTACGAAGTATTGATGTAGCTGACATTGAGAACTCATCCAAGCCCATTCCGACAAGGAGTGGAACAGCAGTTTGATCACCGGCCATTTCACCACACATACCAGCCCATTTACCTTCAGCGTGAGCTGCCTTAATAACATTGTTAATCAAGCGAAGGATTGATGGGTTATATGGTTGGTAAAGGTATGAAACTTGTTCATTCATACGGTCAGCAGCCATTGTGTATTGGATAAGGTCGTTTGTACCAATTGAGAAGAAATCAACTTCTTTAGCAAATTGGTCAGCAAGCATTGCTGCAGCTGGGATTTCAATCATGATACCTACTTCGATGTCGTCTGCAACGGCAACACCTTCAGCAACCAATTTAGCTTTTTCTTCTTCAAGAATACCTTTAGCAGTACGGAACTCAGTCAACAAAGCAACCATTGGGAACATGATACGCAATTTACCGTGAACAGATGCACGAAGCAAGGCACGTAATTGAGTACGGAACATTTGGTTACCAGTTTCAGAGATAGAAATACGTAATGCACGGTAACCCAAGAATGGATTCATTTCTTTAGGAAGGTCAAAGTAAGGAAGTTCTTTATCCCCACCGATATCCATTGTACGAACAACAACAGGTTTACCATTCATACCTTCAAGAACTGCTTTGTATGCTTCATATTGGTCTTCTTCGGTTGGGAAATCTTGAGAATCCATATACAAGAATTCTGTACGATAAAGACCAACTGCTTCTGCACCATTATCGTTAACACCTTCAACGTCTTTAGGTGTACCGATATTTGCTGCTAACTCGAAGTGTTTTCCATCAGCAGTAACTGTTGGAGCATCTTTAAGTTGAGCCCATTCTGCCTTTTGTTTGGCGTAAGCTTCACCAGCTGCTTTAAACTCAGCAATTTGTTCTTCAGTTGGATTAATAACAACTTCACCGGTAATACCTGAAACCGCTAAAATGTCACCATCTTTAACAAGTTCAGTTATGTTGTTTGTTCCAAGGACTGCTGCGATTTCAAGTGTACGAGCCATAATTGCAGAGTGACTAGTACGTCCACCGATATCAGTAACAAAAGCTTTTACAAATTTTTTATTCAACTGAGCTGTATCAGATGGAGTCAAGTCATGAGCAACAATGATTGATTCTTCATCGATTGTTGCTGGGTTTGGCAATTTCTTACCAAGCAAGTTTGCAAGCACACGTTTAGTAACGTCACGAATATCCGCTGCACGTTCTTGCATGTACGGGTTATCATCCATACTTTCAAAGATCGCGATAAACATGTTCGTTACTTCCGTCAAAGCAGCTTCGGCATTAACTTGTTTAGCACGGATAGTTTCTTTGATTTGACCAGTCATTTCTGGATCAGCAAGAACCATCAAATGAGCATCAAAAACGGCTGCTGCTTCTTCACCAAGGCTTTCAACTGCTTTTTCACGGATAACAGAAAGCTCGTCTTGCGACGCCGCTAGAGCAGCATCTAGACGAGCCTCTTCTGCACTTATATCTTCAACTGTAACAGTTTCAAATGACAAGTCTGGTTGAACAAGTAGATATGCCTTAGCAACAGCAACACCATCAGATGCCGCGATTCCTTTAAGCATTTTTGTCATATTTTTATGCCAATCCTTCTTTTGTCATTGTTTCTGCGATTGCTGCAATTGCAGCATCAGCGTCAGGACCTTCTGCAGAAATAGTTACGTCAGCACCTTGACCAACACCAAGACTCATAACACCCATGATAGATTTAAGGTTAACTGCTTTACCTTTGTATTCAAGAGTGATATCTGAAGCAAATTTACTTGCTGTTTGAACAAGCAAAGTAGCTGGTCGTGCGTGAATACCAGTTTCTGCAACAATGTGGAAATCTTTAGAAGCCATAATGAACTCTCCTTCTTAATTTGGAATATTTGAGTTATCAATGATAACCCTTACAATTTAGTATTATAACATAGCTGTTTGATATTATCAAGGTTAAGACGCACTTTATAAAAGTTTTTCATAAGCTAATCTCTCATTTTATTTCCAATTTTCATTTTTCAAACCATAATCAAACACCAGTCTTTATCTATTCACAATATTTTCAGAAAATTTCTTTCATATTGTTTTCAATCATTAATTTTCATTTTTGTGCAAAAACAATCATATAATTGAGATAATTTGATTGCTGAAACCACTGGTTGAATAGGCTCGTTTTCCAAAGGCTAGGTCAGCTGTAAAAATCCCTGATTTAAAGTTTTTTTCAATAGCACTTATAATGAGTTCAGCTGCTTCAGACCAACCGATATATTCTAAAAGCATACAGCCAGATAAGAGAATAGAGCAAGGATTAGCCCTATCTTGATCCGCAATATCTGGAGCCGTTCCATGAGTAGCTTCAAAGATAGCATGGCCTGTTTGATAGTTAATATTAGCTCCAGGGGAGATTCCGATACCACCAACCTGGGCAGCTAGAGCATCACTTGCATAATCGCCATTCAAGTTGGTTAATGCAACAACATCAAATTTTTCGGGATTCAAAAGAATCTGTTGTAGAAAATTATCAGCGATTATATCATTAACTTCTAGACGGCCAGCAAGCATTTCTTCCTTATATTCTTCCTCAGCCACTTCATAGCCCCATTTACGAAAGCCACCTTCTGTGAATTTTTGAATATTCCCTTTATGCACCAATGTCACTTTCTTTAGATTGTTCTTAAGAGCATAGTCAATAGCTGAACGAATCAATCGTTTACTTCCTTCTATTGAAATAGGCTTAATTCCAATACTACTTGACTTGGGAAAGCGAATTTTATCGACATTCATTTCTGTTTGAAAAAAAGCAATAACGCGCTCTACATCTACTGTTCCTGCTTCCCATTCAATTCCTGCATAAATATCCTCAGTATTCTCACGAAAAATAGTAATGTCTGTTTTTTCTGGTTCCTTAAGCGGACTTGCTACTCCTTCGAAATACCGAACCGGTCGAACACAAGCGTAGAGATCAAGTTCTTGACGTAAAGCTACATTTAAAGAACGAATTCCTCCTCCGACAGGTGTTTCAAGTGGCCCCTTAATAGCTACCAGGCTTTCTCGAATAGCCTCTAAAGTTTCTTGCGGCAACCACTCACCTGTTTTATCAAAAGCCTTTTTACCTGCCAAAAGCTCTTGCCACTCAATACGACGCTGTCCTCCATAGGATACTTCTACCGCTTTATCAAAAATTGCTTGAGCATTCTTCCAAATATCACGTCCAACACCATCTCCTTCAATGAAAGGAATAATCGGATTATCAGTAACTTTGAGCTTGCCATTAGTCATAAGGATTCTTTCTGCCATATATTTTTTCCTCCCTAGCGTTTTTCTAAAGCAATATAAGTCATATTTTCTTGTCCAATATACTGTGAACGTGGACGAATCAATTTGTTATTTTTTTGTTGCTCGTGAATATGTGCAATCCAACCGGCAACTCGACTCATAGCAAAGATGAGTGTAAAGATATCGCTGTCAATTCCTAGAGTATGATATACAGTGGCTGAATAGAAGTCCACATTAGGAATCAATCCTTTCTTATCTCTCATGAACTCTTCAATTTCTTGAGACTTATTAAAGAATTCTTCATTCTCTGTACCCTCTGTCAACTTCTTGGCCATATCCCTTAAGAAAATCTCACGAGGATCTTTCTTCTTGTAAACACGGTGCCCAAATCCCATGATTTTTTCTTTAGAATCAAGTTTTTCCTGCAAGTATGCATTGACATCACCAGATTCACGAACTTCTTTTAGCATATCAAAGACACGTTCATTAGCCCCACCGTGAAGTGGACCTTTCAGGGCACCAATAGCTGTCGTGACACAAGAATAAATATCTGTTAGGGTTGAAGCACAAACTCGCGCAGCAAATGTTGAGGCATTCAATTCATGGTCAGCATGAAGAATTAAAGTCTTATTCATAGCTTCGATTTCAATTTCAGAAGGTTCAACACCATTCAACATGTAAAGAAAATTCGCTGCAAATCCTAAATCCTTCCGTGGTTTAAGAGGCATTTTACCAGTACGTAAACGTGCAAAAGTCGTGATGATAGTTGGCAATTTAGCCATTAATTCGATGCTTTGCTGATAAACAGCTTCCATGGATCTTTCCTCAGCATCCACATTATATACACCAAGTAGGGAAACTGTTGAACGAAGAACACTCATCGGGTGTAAATGGGGGCGAGATTGGATAAGAATACATTGTTCTACAGCATCTGAAATATCATAGTTCTTACGTAATTCGGCCTCAAAATACTTGAGTTCCATTTGCGTTGGAAGATGACCATTCCACAGCAGATAAATTACTTCCTCAAAAGACGCCTTATTATTCATAAACTCGGAAATATCATATCCTGCATAGGATAAATGGTCATCAATAATAGATGAAATCCTAGTATTACAGGCAATCATATCCTTAAGTCCATCAATTTCAACTGTTGTCATTTTAGGCTCCCTTCAATTTTTTTCTTACAACCATTGGCAAGATACCACCATTTTTATAGTAGCGAATATCAGCATCTGCATCAAAACGAACCAGTACTTTGAAAGTTTTGGTTTGTTCAGGTGTTGAAGCTGTAACAGTAATAACATCATGAACACCTGGATTTTCTGAAAGATCAAAGCTAAAAATCTCATGTCCTGTCAATCCAAGAGTTTCAGCATTTTCTCCTTCCATAAATTGTACCGGCAAAATTCCCATCATGACTAGATTTGAACGGTGAATACGCTCAAAACTCTCAGCAAGTACTACTTTCACACCAAGGAGATTTGCCCCTTTAGCTGCCCAGTCACGACTTGAGCCCATACCATAATCCTTACCAGCAATTACAAGTGTATCTCGATTAGCTTCTTTATATTTCATCATGTTGCTTATTATCCATAATGCTGTTGTCTTTGATTTTTTACTTGCTCTTGAACCTTTGCATACTCTATATCTACATTTGCAATGCCAATACTCTGCATAACCTTTTCCAACTATACTTTGTAATGATATGTTATTTACTTGTTTCTGTGTATTTTTATTTATTATTTTATTCTGTAATATCATCTGTTATCACCACTGGTATATTTCCAGCAACTTCAACTTTTTCTTTAAATGTACCATATCTTTTTCCAAGTAGTTCTGCACATTTTGTTCTATCTTGTAATGATGCATCTAATCCAAACTGGTCTTTTTCTTCTCCTCGCATTACTTTTGTTAAGTATTGTAATACTTCTTCTTGTGAGGCAATTCTATTATTTTCTAATTGTTGTAATCGTTCTTGAATGAAATAGTTAAGTTTGGTTAAGTTTTCTGCACCTATATTCTTTGCTGTCTTAGAACTATACCCTGCTCTCTTTGCACTTTCTGTTGCATTTGCAGTTTCTATATAATAATCTATAAA